>Ga0182211_1000315_pt1 | contig 15570 bp, 16 predicted proteins | sample G5R1MG_20_FD_129660 | JGI IMG/M metagenome (GOLD analysis project Ga0182211, IMG submission 129660) | Switchgrass phyllosphere microbial communities from Michigan, USA - G5R2_MAIN_03OCT2016_LD1 MG | ecosystem: Host-associated > Plants > Phyllosphere > Phylloplane/Leaf | place: USA: Michigan... | reverse complement strand
TATATAAACCCTTCTATCTAATATATAATAGTATTAAATCCAGCCTACTTTATCTATTCTACTTTACAAGTTAACTTACCTCTATACTATTATATATATATACTATATAGTATCCTATACTATATTAATACTTAGGATATATAAGAAAATTAATTTAATAAAGGTAATATAATACCCTACTAAAATCTCGCTTTCGGCGACTAGGGTTATTACTTTAGGGGGGGGGGAGGGTAGATACAGAGATACTTATCCGTAACTAAAGAAGGAAACTTAATTGGGGCAGTTTTCTAAGTATTTAAAAAGGTTATATCGGTACTAAAGCACGCTTATTCACTGTGTAAGCTCTCCGGGAATTTAATTCTTACAGCCTTTTTTCCGCGTAATACTTTTATTTTGAATAGAATATAGCAGTCCTAACTATAGTATATTATACGCTTCGGTCCGCTATTAAATTATACAGCCCTAAAAGTGCTATATACTACTATTGTTACCCGTAGGTTTACTTGTATCCGACGCGATTCTAATAACTTTGAATTAGAAACAATATAAAACGTATTATAATAGGTGCTAAGAATAAGATTATCTTCCTTATACCCTATAAGAATAAGCAGCAGCTACCTAGCTTAGTATTCTAAGAATTGGGCGAATTTTAGGTATAGCACCCGGGATTCTATATAGTAACGCCAATATATTACTAAATTATATAGTGTAGGAATTCCAATATAAGCTTCGCGAAGAGGTCCTCGCGGTTAAAATTATTAAGGCAATAAATCCTATACTAAAAAAGGTCCCCTAGAATACCGCTACCGTTATAGTAATGCTCTATAGAGTATATCCTACGCCTATATCCCTAGCAAATCGGGTTTTGTATATATCTTGTAGCTAGATTCAATTTCCTGTTAGTACCTAGGCTGCCTAGAACACACCTAGTGGATAGAGTGACCCCGGTACTTAGAAGCAAATATCCCGACTTTATTCCCAAGTAATAGTATATAACAGCTAACAAGAAATTTAGCAATAATTAGATTTAATATCGATTTGCGGAAGTGTTTAGGAAAAGGGTTTACCTTATTAAAATAAATATATATCTTTTTAACCTAGTATACCGGACAAAGTTAACTAAGTAGTATCTAGACCTAAGCTATAAGCTAAAGTTAACGTCTAGAAGTGATATATACAAGCCTCTTAATAACTAATACTTATATTATATTAGGGTAATATCTTAGCGCTGCTTAGATACTAAGTCTTTATCTAGCTATTAATAAGAGGCGAGGAATAATTATAATAGCGCTATAATAGGGATTAGATAAAGATCTCTTTCTGCGTAAAATATACTAAGGAGTAGTTTGAGTATATTATATATATATATTGTATAAGCTAAGACTTAAGGTTCTAATAGTAAAGGGAGGTAACGCGAGTAATAGTCAGCTTCCTGCATTCTTTGCTAATACTATCTGGTATTAATAGTGTATATTATCTATAATATACATAAGAGACGTATTGCAGTACTATTATCGATACCTAAATCTAAACAACCCGCTCTAATACTTTTAATACAGCGATAATTGAGTAGAGTCCACGAATTTTACCTATTAGAGAGTCGATACAGGCTAGGCGTATAAAGCAAGCCTCTCTATGGCCCTATGGCTCACAATATATAGGATAACACGCTAACCAGGATCTTTTCCAGCCCAGGAACTCTCAAGAATATTTCGTGGTAAGGCGTGCAATCGTGTAAGACCGTTAACAGCGCTGATTATTTTTTTACATACTTGGCTGATAAACCCTGGCGAACAGTTACCGCCCCAAGAATTGTGACTACCTTAAGACCAAGTAAGATCATATAAGACGGTGTCAGACAGTAAACATAGTAGGAATAGTAGCAGGCCGGGGCGATATATACAAAAGTGGCCGTTATCCTTCTGCCAGGCACCAGACAGTCCTCATCATTGTTAACTCCCTATACTCAACACTTACCCCTTTGAAACCCCTTGATACAGGCGTTCAACATTGTTATATCTTGTCACATTAATTGCATCAACTTCTTCCTCTCTATTTTAACTATGTCTGTTAGTATCAACCTACCAAACAAGCCCAGTGCTCAGGATCTGCGCTTCTCCCTGTTAGAGCAGCGGGTAGAATTGCTCGTCCAGCACCTATACAAGCTCAGCCAATCAAAAAAGAGCTCGATCTTGTTGGATAGGGAAGCCGATGGACGTGCCTTAGTTGCGCCCGGCCCCAAGGTCAATGGGCTCGGTGTAGGCCTAGACTTACCTACCACACCCGCAACAAGTACCCTAGAACTTGGAAGTACACCTGCATCTGTACCGACGACGCCTGCCATGGAGGAAGAAGATCTGCTTGAACGGCCGACTGCCAAGCTTGCCCTTCAGATTCTCAACATCATCCAGCGGTATGGGCAGAACACATCCCCATCCGATGTTCCTTGGGCAGGTAAAGCACGCTTTTTACCAGTCGTCGAACGCTATGTGAAGAACAACGATCCAGTCCGCATGGTGCTGCCGGCCTTCCCCTTCAAGAGTCCCAATCGTGTTGATAAAACCCTCGGAGCGCTACCGGATCTGGGCGAGGAGTTGGCTTTGCAGCATCTGAACGGACTGTGCGAGAGTATCAAAGACGTGTACGAGCCTGGTGCGACCGTGACAATCACCAGCGACGGTCTCGTATATAATGGTATGCTTGTCTTCGTAACGTTTTCCAAACTCAGCTGATAGTAAATAAGACCTGATGGGCATCTCGGACGAAGAGGTCTGGGAGTACTCCGAGGGGGTTCGCGATATAATTACCGAGAAGGATTTGAAATACGTCGACACGCTTCGTATTGCTGACATCCTTGGCACACATGAGCAAAAAGGCGAAGATCTAACTCGGGAGGAATACCTCATGCATGCCGGGTGTTACCGTCGAGAACTGGTCGCGATGTGGGCGCCCAAAGACTTTGATGGCAGACAGGCTGTGCGAAATGATAAGGACATTGGCATGACATATAAGGGTTATATTAAGTTCTTGACGAAAGACTTAGCGCACAGCAAGGTCCGCGAGCGTGTGCAGAACACGAGTAATCCTAACAAGAGGTTCAAGAAGGAGATCGAACAGCTGGCTTATAAGATGATCTATCGCGGAATAGTAAGTTCATGTGTCCCCCGGCTCGAAAGAAACCATACTTACTGATCATGCGTAATATAGGCCTTTGCAGCTGCTATCGCAGCAAGCTGCAAAGACCATGTCCGTCTTTCGATTCATCCATCTATCGGCGAAACAAAGCTCTCTGTTCCTTTGATTCCTCCACCAGAAGGCGCACCACTCATGACCCCATGGCACGCAAGTGTTGTCGTAGGCGTCGATGGTTCCTTTCGCCTGGCGCACGCTGACCAAGTCCGCGAAACACATGACCTCGTATTTCGCAACGGACGCCCGTATCATTGGCGTGAGCGATCTGAACTCTATGACTTTGGAGAGATGAAGGTAGAGTTTGAGCATCTGTACCCATGCGGACTCATAATTCGCCCCGCACCTGGGGCGAGCATCAAGCCTTCGTTCCGGGAAATCGACGCGAAGAAGATCCGCGAATTGGCACAAGTGCAGTCTCCTGTCGTTCTCCGTGGATTTGGCGAGACAACTGATCGCGAACTTTTCATTAGCCGAGCATATGAGCTTGGCAAGGTCCTCCCGTGGACCTTCGGTGTCCTACAAGAGGTCAAAGATCACGGCCGAAAGGATAAGGCACACAACAACGTTGTGAGTAACGAGGCGATGCCCATGCACTATGATGGCATGTTCAAGTTTGTGACGCAAAAAGATGAGAATGGCGAGGACATGAAGGATGAGAACGGCAAGGAGATCAAGATCAACGTGCCCCCTAAGTACTCAGCTCTGGTCGACTTGGCCTAAATTCTAGACTTACTATAAGCAGATTCCAATATTTTACCTGCATCGAAACGGCTCCTGAAGGAACAGGGTACACACTATTCGCCGCCTCCCGTCTCTTCTTTAAGTATCTACCCGCCCCATATACAGCCGAGAGATTGGAAGCAGTCAGATGGCGCATGGACAACGATGGTTTCTGGGATGCAAAAATTTCCGACTTGCCGCTGGTGGTTCGCCATCCAGTTCACAACACACCGTGTATGCGATGGCACGAGCCGTGGCCAGCATCCAAGACTAAGTACTCGACATGTGAGAACGACAGTCAGGAGATATGCGACGTGGTTACTGAGATGTTGTACGACCGTCGTGTATGTTTGAGGTTCTCGTGGGATCAAGGTGATGTACTGGTGTCGGACAATACTGCGATGCTACACACCAGGACCGCGTTCACGGGAGACAGCGACCGCGAGATGTGGCGAATTCATTTTGACTAAAAGAGGTTTAGGGCGAATAGAGGTGAGTGGGGTAGAGTTTGAGGACAACCGTAGTCGCTGCCGAGACTCTCGTGGGTCCTGCGCATACCTAGTTTAGTGACGTTGTGATGTGCGAAAGATACATCCTTGATGCTTGCAGAACCAGGAACAGGGGCATGTATATCTCGCTAGCTTGGCGTAGGTATGTACCGTAGGCATGTTGTAGCTGGATTATCTTCAGTACATTATATCAAAAGTACAACCTACGGGATGCGTTGTGTAGGTTAGGACAAGGGGCGAAACAATGGAGGCGGGAGTGGAGTGCCCAAATCTCAATGATCTATAGTGTCAAGCATGAAGCATTGACGCAATCGCAGGATGTCTGTCGTACGGTAATGCGCCGAGACAAGTCTCCCGCAGGCGACGGCAATCTGTGGTTACTTATGCGCGCGGGCAGGACATAGCAGAGTACAAGGCATAAACTTGACTTCGGGTATTGCTACTGGAATCGTGGAAAGTTTTTCTTAGATAAGCTGCTTGCAGTTCCTAGCCCACAGTATCAGTACGCCTCGTTTATTGAATGGGTGCGGCTCCCATATATCCGTATTGTCCTTTCGAAGCGGACCGCGGTCCTTCCCAGTCACGATCACACCCCAGCATGGACATTGGAACACAAAATTCGCCCAGGAATGAGTGCGCATTCATTTTTACCTTGAGTCATGGTGTTGCAGAATGCAGTCTCTGACAATATGCAATCAAGCGACTCGACCTCAACCAGACTGGTGGCTCTCGATGGTCATGATCATAGAGAGAACGCAGAGCTAGTACGTCCGCAAGACTAAGACCACTACGTCATCTATCGCCTAATAGCAGGTCGACTCTTGAGACCGTACGCAATTCTTATGATAAAGGACCTCTACTGCTGAACCGTTCATTGGCCCGAACAACACCTTTAGAAGAGTGGTGCTCGATCACCCACAGCCTACCGTGGAGCCAGGAGGATTCAGCAGCAATGGCAGCCTATGGGTTTCTGGAAGCTTCAACACAAGCATATTTGTTGGGCATAATATAGGGCTGACAGGGCTAAAAGATACAGTAAAAGATTACTCACCGATCTGGGAATAGGACTTCGGGGAACCCGAGCGATACTGTAAATATATTGCTTGTTCAATGAAGAGAAGGCTATACTAAAGTAACTCGAAAATGTGCTTACGTGGGCGATGATCCCGGACTGCTCTCATCTGAGTACTCATCTGCAAAGAAACGGTCGTGAAGGATCTCCTGTGCCGAGGCCCTCGTTGCAGGCTCAAAGCGCAAAAGTCTGGCAAGAAGCGCGCCAAATTGGACGATTTGCTCTCTTGACAAGTCATTATTCCTAGGGCCGCTGAAGTATGTTGTCTCCAACCAATCCTGAAGCCGGTTCTCTGTCTTCTCTCTAGTCCACTGGCTGTCCATAATCCGGTACTTGTGCTGCCACCTCTCTGGCAATTCATCACTCGCTGTATGGAGCATCTGCTTGACGACGTCCACAGGCTTGAAACATATGGAGTCGATGGGTGTTTGGCCAACGATGAGGTCAAAGATCTATCTACTGGGTCAGCTTCATCTCCATTGGTAACTTGACCTTGCGCCTTCACGGGTTGCAATTTCACTCACCAAGCATCCCGCAGTCCATAAATCTACGCGGTAGTCTAGCTTATCTCCAAAGATTACCTCGGGTGGTCGAACAGGAAGGGGAGTGTGGAGCGTATCAGGCACATCGCCGCTGAAGAATGACTCGCCGAAGTCAATGATCTTGACCTGGGAAGGCAACGGGTACAAGAAGTTTGGAAATGATGTTGGTTCGACCAAGAACGTGGGCATGTTGGGCCCTAGTGGTTTCCCGTCCTTTCTTGTGACAGCGCTAAGCTCTGGTCTTCCCAGCTCGTGAAGGAATTCCTCTTCCTCCAAGTTGTTCACGCCGGGGACCACAAAGGCTAGGTTGCTCGTGTAGAGATCTATGAAGGGTTAGCGAGGCGCCCCATGATAAGTGGTAGACTGGTGAATGCATACCTCCGTGCGCAATACCATGGTTGTGCAAGTGTGCGAGGCCAGCAAGAGCCTGTTGCACACTCGAAATGGCAACTATTCCTGGAAGTCTTTCATCGTCATTATTCTCTCGTTCGGCTGTCACATTCGGTCCCAGAAACTCAAGCACCAGACACTCGTGCTTGCCGTTAGGACCTTCAATGTCGAAATGGTCCAACAATTGCACAACATGATGTGAGCCAGGGTCTCCGGAATCCAGTCGCGCCAGAGTGAGCATGACCTTACGCTCTTGGTTTTTGCCATAAAGCTCAGCGACTGAGATTTTAAGCGCGACGAATCCGTGATTTCTAGCGAACGGTAAGCGGCTAACCGAGCATGGTGGTGGGGAGGCGGCATATGTACCTCAGATCTCTTGCAGCCCACACCGTCGAATAAGCTCCCCAGCCGAGCTTATGAAGGATCTTGTATCTTCCCTTGTTCAGGAGATCTCCGAGAGCGACTGGATGATACCCGCCAGCTTGATATCGATCCAAGGGCTCCACTGGGAAGCTGCATTGGTAATCAGACAGATGCATCGTGTCTGGTCGTGTTGGTGACGAAAGGAGAATTAATTGTAGGTTGAGCGAAAGCTCTTGACTCGTGGTGGCGGAAGTCGCCTACTTATAGAGTGCGGAGATTCCACGTCATGACTCATGCCGATAGGCACCAGCGGAAGACCGTGCGAGCGCAAATCCGGTAAGAGCAAGTGACGTACCGTATTGACTGGCAAAACTCTCCCCGATTGGCCGCGCACGGACCAACAAGAGCCTGTTGAAGGAAATGAGCTGTCGTTCAAGGAAGCGAACGTATTCGCTCATAGATCCAATTCCCACGTTTTTCGCAACCGATTCCTTACCATGCCCTCCCTGGATATTGACGCTGCAGCTCTCCTCACCCTTGTCGGACGCCATCTACATGGGCGATTCAAGTACATACACGACACCGCAAACAAACCACTTGAGGGGGGTGAGTACGCCATGTACTCCCTCGCAGATGAAGCCCAGCGCCTTCAGGTCGCGGTGCGGGTACCGAAGGCACAGCTAGGGCCTATCACGACGATGCAGATGGAGAGAGAGATCGACATACGGCACAGAATCGATGCAGCACCAGTACGCAGATTCCAACCTCTACTTGCTTGCGACCCCACCGCAGACAATCATCTCCATCACCCCTACATGGTGATCGAGTGGGCCGAAGGACATCCTCTCGAATGGTCTGAGAGCACGCCCGAGCGTGAGGTCGATCGCCAAAGCGTGCTTCGGGCTATCGCAGAGAACGGGAGAATAGGATCCCGCCACAGACCTGCAAAGCGCTGTACAACGCAAAGGATCTCAAATGCGTAGAATGCCCGGTATCGCTAGCGAGTCCGTCGCGGTAGACTCTACCAACGTAAGCGATCCAATCTAAGATTACTAGCGCTATCGCCGCGCTCTCTTTGCCGTGGTTCCCAACGAGGACAAGGGTGTACCGGTGGAGTTGGAATCCAGTCGTATAGGTACACGCTAATGCAATACCCAGAAGCTCATCGTAGGTAGATATCCATCGTAAAGAGAATCCATCCATCTACATTGCGCACAGCCTGCGGATTCGGCGCGTATATACGATACCCCAGACATCGCGCACCGCATCCACAGCTGCATTACGAGACCGAGGCCGGACGCGTCTATAGCGAGTAGGTAGTGTAAAAGGGGAAGAAAGAGAACGTAGCGCTCTCCCTAGCGTATCTGCCCTGCACGTAGCAAGCGGGTCCCCGAGGCGACGACAACACGATGGAACTAGGTAGGTCGTCAGCGAGGCTGCAGGCAGGCAAGTGTACGACTTACCTAGGTACGCTGTATGCTCTCGTTTCGCTAGCGTGCTAGACGGGCGGGTAGCCCTCGGCGTGGCGGGCGGCGGCCCGTTGGACCTCGTTCGTGGGTTCTGGGGACAGGGTGGGCTATTCCGGTTGCGGAGTGCGCGATGGGGGATGGCGGTAGTGGGTGGTGTAGGGCTCGGTAGTTGGGATAGGAGTCTAGATTCGGGGTGGGGGGATTTGGGAAGGAAGTGTAGGTTTAGTGCGTAGGCGGTCGGTGAGAGGTGGGGGTGGTGTTTGTGCGTGAGATGGAGAGAGATGTATATATATATAATATAGATAGATAGATGGAGTTGTGAGTACTATACAATACTATTTCCCTACCCACGCACGTAAACGCGGATTTGCTCTCCAGTCGAGTTCATCACGCGCGTGCTGAATTCCTGTTGATTGGTTTTTTCCTACTACCATTGGAGCAGCTTGTGCGCAATCGCATCATGGCGTCGACGGCTGCTGCCCATGTCCCGCGTGCGGTGCCGGATCACATTGACGAGGCGGCGCGGCAGATGCCAGACGTGGTGTGGGCTCGGGTGACGCGGTCGTCGACCTCGCTGGCCCAAGGGTGGACCGAGTACACGTTCGCGCAGCTTGCGAGGACGGTGGACCATGTGGCGTGGTGGATTGAGGAGACGATTGGGGTTGCGAAGCGGCAGGGGGAGGTGCTGGGGTATATGGGGTGGGTTTGCTATTTCTTATTTTTCTTCTTCTTCTCCTTCTCCTTCTTCTCCTTCTCCTTCTTCTCCTTCTTCTTCCCCTTCTTCTTCTCTTCTCTCCTGAAGCCCCTGGCGCGGTCGCTAGAGACTCACTGACAGCGCGCGTGGCCAGAGCAAATGACCTGCGCTATCTCGTAGTCCTGGGCGCGGCGCTGAAGACGGGCCATGTGCCGCTGTTTACGTCGCCGAGAAACTCGCTGGAGGGGCAGAAGAGTTTGCTGGAAAAGACGGGGTGTGGGGTCATGCTCACGACGGCAGAGATGGAGGGACCGGTTGGGGTGATTCGGGACGCCGTGCCTGGGCTGAGGGTGTTTACGCTGCCGATGGCGACGGAGATGGTGGAGGAGAGCGTGGCGGTGGCCAAGTATGAGGGGAGACATGGCCGCGGTGTCGGCGATGGGAGTGTGGTGCTTCATAGCTCGGGTTCAACAGGTGAGTAATAAGCCATTTGATCGTGATGGAAGCTGTTGGTTCGCTGGCATTAATCCTCTTGCTGCATGGCAGGTCTCCCGAAGCCCATCCTCATACCGGTGGGAAGCACCCACACCCTCTGCGAACAACAAGGCTTGGAGCCCGAGGACGGCCATGAGTACATCGGCAATCTCGTCTTCAACCAACGGCCCATGCTCGCACCGGTTCCCTTCTTCCACACCATGGGCATCATCGTCGGCCTCCGCTCCATCATGGGCAAAGGCATCCTCATCCGAGCGCCTTCGTCGAAGCCCCCCAGCGCCGATCTTGTTATCCAGGTCATCGAGGCCGCCAGACCATGGTCTAGCATCCTCCCGCCCTCGATCCTGGAAGAAGTGGCCTCGACACAGCAAGGGATGCAGGCGCTGGGCAAACTCAAAGTCCTTTTCACCGGCGGCGCGCCACTCAGCGCCGCAATCGGGGATAGGGTCTGCAAAGTGACGAGGCTCATGACCGTCATGGGCAGCACCGAGGGTCTCCTCATCAACTCGCTTGCGCCCGCTTCCCCCGAAGACTGGAACTACTTCCGCTGGGCCTCCATCACAGGGGCCGTCATGGAGCCCGCCGAAGACGACACAAGCGAGCTCGTCATCACCCCCACAGACGCCCGGTACCAGGCGCTCTTCCACACCTTCCCCAGCCTGCGTGAATTTCGCACCAAGGACCTCTTCCGCCGACACCCTTCCAAGCCGCATCTCTGGAAGTACATCGGCCGCCGCGACGACATCCTCGTGCTCAGCAACGGCGAGAAGTTCAACCCCGTGACCACGGAGAAGCTCCTCGAATCGCATCCCAACGTCAAGGGCGCGCTGGTCGTCGGCCAGGATCGCTTCCAGGCCGCCCTGATGCTTGAGCCAGCGTGGGGCGCCGGCGAGAAGCAGGATGCTGCCGCACTGGCCCTTCGCATTTGGCCGCTCGTCGAGCAAGCAAACCGCGAGGCGCCAGCGCACGCACGCATTTACTGGACCAAGATTGCGGTGGTGGGGCCGCATAAGTCGTTTGTGCGTGCGGCCAAGGGCAGCGTCATCAGGCAGCAGACGGTGGCGCTGTTGCACGACGAGATCGAGGCGCTGTACCTGGACGAAGGGTATGCGAGCGATGAGGGCAGGAGTGGCGATGCCAGCCATGACACGTCCCGGTTGAGCAGCAAGATCCGTGCTGTTTTGACCCGGATTCTGCCATCCTTCACACAAGAGGTGGGCGACGAAGTGGATATCACCAGCTTGGGCGTGGATTCCCTCGACGTTCTGGCAGTGTTGAATGCGCTCAAGAAGGCAGTGCCTGGCGCAAACATCACTGCCTCGACCATCTACAGTAATCCCAGCGTGGGATTGCTGGCAGCAGCCCTGTCGACGAGGGCCAACAAGCGTGGCGGAGCGGAGAGGCCGTTGTCGAGGGAGGAGAAGATGGAGAAGATGGTGCGCAAGTATACGCACGACATGACACGCCCTGTCACCCAAACAACCCCGTCCCCGCGGCCGGACAAACACACCGTCATCCTCACCGGCTCCACAGGCAGCCTGGGAAGTCACATTCTGGAGCAACTGCTGCAGAACCCCCGCGTCGAGCGCATCTACTGTCTCAACCGCAGCGCCTCGGCCGAGTCCCGGCAAACCGCCGCCTTCACACGCTACCATTCGCCATCGCTATCTCTTGCCAAAGCCACATTCCTGACCACCGACTTCTCACTGCCACACTTTGGTCTCGCCGACGCCCCGTACGAGACACTGTCGAGCTCGGCAACGCTCTTCATCCACAACGCATGGTCGGTAGACTTCAACCTCAGCCTCGAGTCCTACGAAACAACGCACATAGCCGGGACACGGCGCGCTGCCGACTTCGCCGCGTCCGCCACGCACCGCCCGCCCATCGTCTTCGTGTCCAGCATTGCGAGCGTAGGCGCGTGGACCCACGGCGCCGCGGTGCCGGAAACCGTGACGAGCCTGTTCGACACGGGGCTTGTGCTGCCGCAAGGGTATGCCGAGAGCAAGCACGTTGCGGCGCGGATTCTGGCTGCCGCGGGGGATAGAATGGGCGTGGAGAGCGCGGTGGTGCGCGCGGGACAGCTGGCGGGGAGTAGTGCTAGGCATGTGGAGGGGAAAGAGTGGAATCGACACGAGTGGTTGCCGACGCTGATCCACACGAGCAAGATGCTTGGCATGATCCCGACGACCTTGGGGCAAGGGGCCCGAGTGGACTGGTTGCCCATGGATGCTGCGGCGGGGGGTGTTGTGGATATATCGCTTGCTGTGGCGGGGCTGGGGGCCAGGGAGAATGGCGGTGGCGACGACACCACTCGCGTCTTCCATTTGGCGAATCCACACACAACGTCCTGGGACACGCTCTACCCCGTTGTCCAAGCGTACTACGCCTCTTCGACCGCACTGGAAGCTGTGCCGTACGCCACCTGGCTCGACGCCCTCGCTGCGCTGCCTGCTACCAAGGAGAATGCCGAACGTGTGCCGGGGCTCAAGCTGCTGGAATTTTATGAGGGCATGAGACCGGGAGCGGGGATGGCGCTGCCAGTCCTGCAGACGCGACGGTGTGAGGGCGTCAGCAGGGCGTTGCGAGAGGGGAGCTGTGTGAGTGGGGAGGAGGTTAGGAAGTGGTTGAGGCAGTGGAGATTCGAAGGCAACGCGGCCAAGGTTGAGTGAGGGGAGGGGGGTCGTGGCGCTCTCGCCCGCCATTGGATTCCATGGTTCGTTCGCCGCGGTCAGAGCATCTGACGGCTGTGTAGTGAGGATGGAATGAAATTGAATCCTGTTGCCGCATGGCTCTTGGCGGCGTCGCTTCCATCCCTGCTTGACGCGGCTAAGTACATACAAGTAGACGCCTCTTCCGCCAGGCAGCCACCAAGACGCACACTCTGTATTTTGCAGCAACCGAATCGCCCCGCAGCTTCTTCTTCTAACCATCCATTCCATAGTCGAATCGGACGCATCATGACACACAATCACGCTGGCTACCAGAAACGGCTGGACTTCATCCATGATCTGCTCCGTGAGCAGTTCAAGGCAGACGTAAGACGGCGCTCACTGTCGCCATGGCATGTCTGACACAAGCTTAAAAGGAGGCCGACGTGGCTCCCATCCAGTACGACCCAGAGTGTCCGTTTAAATACAACAACTTCGTCTACCGCGTCACGTTGCCGAGTCCTCTCACCACCACCCTGGGCCAGCATGGGGCACGGCAACCAGGCACCATGGCTGTACCCGACGGCGCTACCGAGTTCATCATGAGGCTCACCAATCCCGACGCTGAAGGAATGCATTCAGACACCCGCGTGGAGAATGAGGTGGCCATGATTTCCCTTGCTGCCACGGCTCTCGGCGGCTTTGAACCACGCATTGTTCCCTCTGTGTATGGATGGGGTACTGCAGCCCATTCTGCCCAGGGCTGGATCCTCCAAGAAAGGATGCCCGGAACCCCTGTGGACGAAACCTTTGGCAGCATGTCTCTCGAGGAAAAGAAAGGCATCCTGGAGCAAATGGCCAAGATTCTGCACGCACTGCAAAGCTTTAGGATTCCAGATACCATCACCAAGTACGGGGGCGTAACCTTCGACGATACAGGCGCAATGGTAAGCACGGCAATGACGAGCGTAGGTAGCGGGCCGTGGTCGTCGTACGAAGCCTTTTTCCACGAAAAGCTGGAGAGGGCGCTCCAGGCCGCTGATAGGAATCCGTATATCAAGGGATGGCATGCCAACGGGGTCCGGCAACGACTCGACGCTTTTCTTCAACGCGGCATCACGGCACAGTTTGCGTCTCTCCAAGACAAAGACGATCGATCCATCGTCCATGCCGACTTCAGTAAGTGCCATCTGCGGCTCACGCTTGCCCAACTCGCTCACGGATGGATCAACACGCAGCCCCCAGCAATGTACTCTACAATCCCACCACCAAACAAATCACAGCCCTTCTCGACTACGACTTCACCTGCATCCTGCACCCCTCGTACGAATTCCTCCGCTCCTTCAGCGGTATCGGCGGCCAGTTCCAAGGCTGGTCTGACATCGAATCGAGCGAGCAGACGGCGCTGCGCGACGCAAAACTCCATGGCTTCCCGTCGCCGCTGCCCGAGAACACGGCCGACGGGGTCGCGTGGGACGTGGCCAAGGCCTGGGAAGATGCGTTGGAGAAGCTGCACGTCAAGCGGCCGCGGACGATGGGCGGTATCGAAAAGGTGGCCGACGTCGATGCCGTGCTGCGCTCGACGCTGCCCTGGCGCGTGAACAACTCGGATATTCTGCGCATGCAGAGCGCCGAGGTGACTGGTAAGTGTAGGAATGACAACGAAGCGCAGCTGGTGAAGCTGCTGGATCACCTTGGGTTTTGATGCGATGGACGGATTGCCTTTCAACAGGATTCAGATTGACGTTGGCGTTGCTTAGCCGCTGCGCATCTTCAAAGCCCCCACAATACGACCAACATGATTGCTGTTTTGGCTGTGCCGTATCCTCCCTCTGTCCTCGTTGCGCGTTGCGTGAAGCTTCTCATGACCCCACGTTCACATACTGGACGGAAACAAAAGTACCTTGCGAGCATAATGTTATCTCTGTATACTGTTTTTCAGATAAGGGTGTAACAATGCGTCTTCGGCCACGGGCCTCTTGTCAGGGTCCATGACAAGCAACGACGCGATAAAATCCAGCAAGTCGGATGGCACAGGAGGATCTGCGACGGACTCCAGCTCCGTCCGCCAGTCGCGCCGGTCAATCATCCTCGTCCTGCCGCCGAGGCGGTACATGTTGGCCAAATCCTTGGCACGTTCAAACTCCTCCTTGTACAAGGGATTGACCGGCGGGCCGGGCGGGCCCACCAGACGGATCATCTTTGCAATGCACCATGCCTCGGTATGGCCTTGGACAATCTTGTCGTCGTGGCCGAATAAGCGATGCGGCGAGGCCGCCGTTGTGAGCTGCTGCTGGGTCAGCTTCTTCTCGCCTCCGGGACACGTGTTGGGCGGCGGGCAACGAACCGAGACGCCAAGCGACCAGATGTCGGCAGCGTGTTGACACGGATATCCTTGCCAGACCTCGGGCGCTCTGCACGGCAGACATTGCGTGCGCTGTGGTGTGGAGCTGTCGTTGGCCACTTGGGGCAGAACCATTAGCTACCACAAGCGCTACCCTCTTCAAAGAAGCACCGTACTGCTGCTTAGGCCCCCGAGCTTCGCGACTGGCTGGCTTCCGTCGGGATTCGAGACAAAAATGTTGTCTGGGTTGATCGCTAGCCATGCTTGTTAGTACTGCTACCGAGAGACGAAGGGAGGGAGGAGATGAAGAAGAAACAGTAGGAGATCGCCAGCCAACGCACCCGTATGAACAGCATCAAGCGTCCTCAAAGCCGCAAGCGCAGAGAGAACGCCATGCGCCACGGCCCTCGGCAGCGCGGGATTGCGTCGAAACTGCGGCGCCGTGATGGCGCGCAGAGCGTGATCCATCCATTCGAACACAAGATGCGGCGTTCCACTGTCTCGCGGCTGGCCCGTGTGGAATTCATAGACGGGGACGGTGTCGAGCAGCGCGCGCACATGGGGGCTGGATGCGATGTTGCCGCGCCTGTAATTGCGCTGCTCGCGCCGCAGACGCATTGCTTCGCCCGCCGTCTCGGCGGATTTGACCACGGCCCTGGCGGAAGCGTGAGCGGTCGTGGCTATCACGTCATCGCGAGGCCGAGAGACAAACCTACCATTTCGCGGCAGGGCGAGGGCCGGCTAGGATCTTGGCTTGGAAGACGGTGGAGCCTTTGAGCGAGTGCACGAGTTCATAGCTGCCGTTGGTTCCGCAGAGAATCTGTCCGACGCGTAGCGCCATCGAGTCACGGAACGGGAGGTAGGGAGTCTAGGGAGAGTCCCTAGAACTAGGTGTAGTTGTGGTTGGGAGTACGGTGCGCGTAATGGCTTGGCACAATGCTACTGTAGAATCTTCGAGGTAATGTGGTGGAAATACATGGTGTTAAGGCTTGAATGTAGCCCGAAGCACAATCACTAGAGGACACGTAACTAAAGGTTATATACTAGTAGTTATATAACCTAATATATATAGTTAAAAGCTTACTAAAGCTTAATTAGTAGATAGATAGGTAGAAAGTTAACGCCTATA
>Ga0182211_1000314_pt1 | contig 15580 bp, 25 predicted proteins | sample G5R1MG_20_FD_129660 | JGI IMG/M metagenome (GOLD analysis project Ga0182211, IMG submission 129660) | Switchgrass phyllosphere microbial communities from Michigan, USA - G5R2_MAIN_03OCT2016_LD1 MG | ecosystem: Host-associated > Plants > Phyllosphere > Phylloplane/Leaf | place: USA: Michigan... | reverse complement strand
GCGAACCGCTGGGCCAATGATAATTGGCCATAGGAGGGCTCGGCATCTGGCTTGGCTCGTGCAGACACTGCGACACGTGATAATGACACATCCGGTGTGCACTGCATCACGTGGGATGATGGCGTCACGTGGCTGCATGCCCGCTCCCACCACGACGCGTTCACGTCGTGCGGCGGCCCCCGCGCTATCGATAACCATGTAATCCAGGCCCCTCCACGACTGGACCCGGTAGCCCATGTAGACGGCGGCGACGACGACGACGACGACGACAACAACAACAACGACAGCGACGACGACAAGGCCAAAACATGGCCACCGCCCCGGATTATAACAACATTCCACACTCGCACCGCCTGCCCGTCACCCACCGCGAAGTCCAGCGCACTTTCACTAAGCTATCCCGCCAGTCCCTCGCGTCCCTGGCGCAGCAGTGGCTCAGCAAGAAGAACCGCGACTTCTGCAGGCCCTACTTGCTGGGCGACCGCCGCAACGGGCCGGAAGACGACGAGGATGAAGGCGAAGAGGAGCTCTATGCGCCGGCGCCAAATTACGAGGCATTGCAGGAGTCATACCGGGAATTGGCGGCCCGCAAGGGCGGCCGAAGAGAGGTCATGGACCGCATCCTGGAGGGCGACTGGAGAACGGGCATCTCCATGTACCAGCTGGCAACCGCAGAGATACACTACCTGCTCGATCACCCCAACGCCCTGCGCTGGACTGCATGGCGTCTGACGCGCATACCGAATGCACGGTCGACCGTTACCGACATGGAAGTCACCAACGACTCGGACCACCTCCCGCGCTTCCAAGCCCAGACCTTCATGTCCAATCTCGCGCGCGAGCTGACGCCCCTCATGAAGGCGCATTACCTCATTACCCGCATCAAGACCTCGCCTATGACAATCCTGCGCGTCTACATACACGACTCGCCCTACAGCAACGAAGCCTCGCTTGCAGTCGAACCCAGTAGTACCGACAGCGCAAAAGCCGTCTTCTTCATCTGGCCCAACGGATCGCCCTTTGTCTACTCATCGCTCGCGACGCTGACAGGGCAAGTGGTGGGAGACGACGGACGGCATCTGCGGGACATTGTGCAGCAGGCCATACCCAAGGCCTTTTCTCGGCCGTCCGCTCGCTATCAGCTCACAACTACCAACTTCACTACCAAGTCGCTGGATGCTCTCCTGACGTATCGAGGGCCGGGAAAGAGCAACGCGGCGACGGGGGGCTGGAGCATTTTCCAGGACCACAGCTTCAGTCAGAACGCACTCGATTTCATTACTACCCAAAGGCCCGACGGACGAGGGAAAAACGCTGCTGACAAAGGTGCAATAAAGCATGGCGCTCAACCAAGCCCAGGACGCCCCAAACGACCGCTGCTGGACGACAAGGAATCCCCTGAAGCCAAGCGTCGCAAAGAAGTAGCTGCAGGTCGTTTCGGTACTTCTGCACTACCCAATGACGGCCAGGGCCTCGAGCGCATCGAGGTCCGCATCGATGACCCCTTCCCATCCGTGCCAGACAACATGGCAAATGCGCATCTCGAAGGTAGCACCCCGGATCTCGACACCCAATCCTCCCATCGCTCGCGGCGCGGCCGACCCTCTCTGCTTGACAGGACCGCTGAAGATGTCGAGGAGATGCAGGGCGAGCACGGCTGGGTCCCCAGCGTGCGCATCACGTTCCAAGGCACACATGTGTTTGCTGGCATACGCCAGCTTGTTGAAGAGGGTATCATAGATGGCGAGAAGATGCCTGGCTGGATGACGGGCGAGGCAGGCGTTACCATCGGATCGGTACGCGAAGGCCGGATACGGACCAAAGGTGGTGGTGGCGGTGGTGGTGGCGTACCTGGTGTTTGATGACGTTATGTTTTGTGAGCGTGTGTGTGCGTGTGTATCCTCTGTGGAATTAGCGGGCGTCTTTACATTGATATATACCCACGAGACTGCGGCCAAAAAAAAAGGCATTGTTTTATTTCATTTCCCCCCTTCCCTCTCCCGGGATTTTCTTTGAACAAAATTTCAACACCATTGCAGAAAGAAGACGGAGAAGAACAGCGGGCTCGTTACATGTATGTATATTTTCCCCTGTCCTATTCTTACATTCTGTCTCCATCTCTCCTCTCCCCATCACCCCTCCCTCCTCTCAAACCAATCCTCCTCCCCCTTCTCCTTACTAAACACCCTCCTCACGCGCCTCCCCACCGCGTCCGTCACGCTGAAATCATTGAACAGCCACTGATTGCCATGGCGACCGTAGTACTTGAACACCATCTCCTCGCTCTCCTCCTCTTCCTTCCCCGCATTCTTCCGTCGACTCGGACTCTGGCCCGGACTTTGGTACTGGCTATGCACGCGCGGCTCGCTGGGCCGACTACGAGTTGCTGTTGTGGTGAAGTGGGTTTGTGTAATGGGGAGGTTGTATGGGCGGGAGGAGGAGGAGGAGGAGGACGACGACGACGACGAGCTTATTGACGAGGATGTGGGAGATTTGAACAAGGAGCGGAGGTGGTAACCCTGCGAAGACTGGGAGGCGAGAGAGGGATTTTGGGGTCGTTGGGGTGGGGTGGTGTCATTTGGATGGCGGTTTGTGTGGGTTGTGGTGGTGAGTTTAGAGGTTAGGGCTCGGGCTCGGGCTCGGGCGGAGATGGAGTGAGTGGGTGCGTCTGTCATCGGCGGAGGTGGGGTTTGCGGGTTTTGTAGAGTGCATGTATTGTTGGATTGGGATAGGTTGGTTTCGCAGCAGCGGATGGATGTTTGTGTATCTTGGATGGGTCAAAATTGGCATGTCCCTCTCTCCCACAGGAGGTAGCTACGGATGGTAAACCGCCTTCTATATATATATATATATATATATCTCCCTCTCTGCATCTCCGTATCCGCGTCACCACGCAAGACCTCCCCCTGACCTGTTCCCAAGCTGCTAAAGTGAGCTACGCATTTCTCCTCGAGCCACATTTTCCCTTGCCACAAACCCCGTCTCCATCCCTCTCTGCACCCAATCAGCATGCATGTCAGCCACACAATACGCCACATGGCCCGTTTACCCCCGGACTCTTCATGTCAGCCTTACGCCGTAAAACGGGTAACCGGCAGGCCGTGCACGACCATCTAGCCACCCTAGGCACATGCCAATCCAGCGTCGAGATGGGCCTGCCGATTTTGCCGGCTAGCCAAGGTGGTAGGCATTGGGCTCGTTGTAATAACCACGTCCCGAATAACGAAGGAGTGAAAAACGAACGAGTCGGTACCCTTGCAGGAGACTGTACATACAAATGCCCTCCAGAACATCTATCACGTGACATTTCGTACTCGTGCATTTGTGCCAGTGAAACCAAAAAAAAAAAATAGCAGTAACATTCTTGAACAACGACGGCCCAGGAGTGACAGATTTTTTTGAACCTTATGACATAGGTGGTATATAGTAATGGAATCAATTTGCAGACGAGAACGAGGCTGGTATCATTCGCGAAAACGCCATCGCTACGGGCAGATACAATAAACTGTTGACAAACTACACAATCATCCAAAGCGCTTCCAGATCTATAGGTGCGGCAGGCACAGTGATTGTGCTCAGAGTATCATGCTCTTCCTACGACTAGCTGCTCTCTCAGCTCGCAGTGCACTCGTCTCCCTCGCTACCTTGGGCTCAGCTTCCAGTTGCACGGCTCCTTCGGTTTTTGCACGGGGATTGTTGCTGCTGGTGCTTGTGGGGAGTGATGCAGTACTCGTAGACTTCTTCTCTCTAACGGTTGACCTGGCGCCCGAGGACATACTCTTGCCCGGGTTTGTGCTACTCTTACTGCTGCCATGCGAGCTCGTTGCGTTCGCGCCTTTTACTGTGCCACTTCCAGTGCGCTTATGCAAACTTGGTAGTGCACCTTCAGCCTTGTCCGCTTTCCGATCATCTATCGCAGCCGCGATGGTAGGCATAGCGGAGTGACGGCGTGCATTTCGTGCGGCTTTGGCGAGTTCTGTAATCCGTGTCCGTGGATTGGGTGCCGCATCAATAGGAGATGATTCGGTGAAGTCAAATACCGCTGGATTGTCCTTCTCTTGCGGTTCTCGCTCGACTGTTGGGGGCTTGGCAGGGGCGGCCAAGTCGAGCGGTTGTGCTATGACAGCCTCTGACGCCGATTTCAACACTGTTGTATCTGAAGCTGACGTAGATGTCCTTCGCCTTGTAGTGCTTGTCTCGCTAATCAATGCTGATATGGATTTGGAGGATGTGGACCGTTCTCCCGAAAGTTCAGATTCCGGGGAGTTCTTCAAATCTTGAGCTTGCCTGTCGAACTTCTGCCGCAGTGGACTTCCGACTTCCGCTTCCTCTTCTTCTCCACGACTACTCGGAACAGATGACACGGGTTTCCACACAGGAGCCCCGTCAGACTCACGCTTGATCGTAGTTGGAGGTGCTGTTTGAGGTTCGACGCTCGTCCTCCGGTCAATTACTGCGTCGACCAGTTTGGCGTCGGGGCGTCTCATTTTAACATTGAGACTAGGCTCCTTGTAGCTGACTTGCGGGCGCGTGCGACGCCCTGGTCGAGTGCCTTGCCCTGACTGATCGGAAGGGTTGAGATTGCCGGGCGGTGGGGTGTCCTTAGTTTCTGGTCGCTGGGAAGACGACTGTGTTGTGGGTGGTGAAGAGATAGATTCTATGGCCGGTGTCTTCGGCGGCAATGAGTCCAGGATGATATCTGCAGTAGGTATAGGCTCGGAAACTGGCAGGATTGGAAATTCCGTCTGGACACCATTACGGGTGATGTTCAGCCGTGAGCGACCACGGGGTTTGACTGGTTTCGCTGGTTTCTCTTCAATTGTAGAACGCTGTTTCTTTGGTGATACGGCCACGAGTGGATCAGTGTTGACGGGTTCTGCAACAATCAGCCAAGTTCACAATATAGAAATATCACACTCACTGGCTCTAAGAATGGGTCGTTCTGGAGATGCGGGCCTAGATGCGCCATCAGATGCCTCGGTTTCTGAAGCACCTGGGGTCGCCCGGCGGCTGAATGTGAACGCGTCTCCTTTGGATTGGAGTCTGTCTTCGTCTTCCTGTACACTAAACTTTCGTTTCGTTGCGCGGACTGGCTTTGTGACTAGGTCCTCTGTATCTTCAAGCGACCCAAAGACTGATACCCGCCGAAGGTTCAGCGTAGGGCCGCTTTCTCTCCGCTTCTTACGCGTCTCGAGGTTGACGGATAGTGCGGCTTGTTCGTTCTCGGTTGATTCGTGTACCGGTTCTTCGGTGTAGGCCTCAGTATGGAAAGCAATGGGGTCCTCGTCTTCAAATCGCGAAACAGGTGGTGGTCCGATATCGGGTGATTGGCTGGCAGGGTCAGCGAGTAGGTGCTGAAGCTCCTCCGCTCTGTAGACTATTAGCTTGTGCCCTCTAATCTCTGGCCTCCACGATCACAAGATCGATCCGAAGACCAAACCTCTGCGAGAAAGAGGCGTACCCAAGTGTTCTCCGGGGATAGTGTTTATCCTCGGTAATGGTTGGCAGCATACAATTTTCGACCTCTTGCAGCCCGAGTCCACTTCTCCACTGCCTCTCTCCACTCCTTCTTCTTGCTGTCACCTGGCTCTTCCGTCTCCCCGTATCCTTCCCAGAACCACTCGCCGCCTTAGAAAGTCCTGCCACTAAGCCGCCAAGCTCGACGAGTTTAGCCTCAAGTTGGCTCTTGACCGCGTCGATATGGTCCAGTACAGGTCGCGACTCGATGTTGTGGTGAAGAGTCAGCACCTGTTCTCGCAGCGCCATGTTCTCTGCGAGCAGTCGCGAACAATCGTTCTCCAGGCTCCGGATGCGAATAGACTGCTGCGAATTTGTCTTTGCCAGCTCGCGATTCTGCCGGAGAAAGCGCCGCTTCACGACATCCATAGTCTCGGCCGACGGCTGCGGCGCGACCGGCGGCTCGTTCAGGCGCGCCATCTGCGCGAAATTGTAGGTATGTCGAAGCGAATTAGAGGCGTTCTGACGGGGTCGTGGTCGTGGGCCAGGCGGGTACGCTGCGTGTCGTTGTTTCCGTCTCAATGGCCACAACGAGGAAGTTCGGGGCGTTGTTTACCTGGCAACGCGGACACTAGCGCCGATCTGGACATGGCGCAGAAACGTCGGCACGTGAGTGAGGGGCGCGTCCAAACGCTCGCTGCAGCGACGTTCGCATGGTGACTTGGAAGACGTGGCGGAGTTACAGAAAGTGGCACTGGACGAGATGTCGAATTACACGCGCTCGCTCCCTTCTCACCTCCGGAACCCGTCGCTGGGCGGGTCGCACCAGCAATCCCCCGTGATGCTGGCCCGCATTGCAGAGAAGAGGGCGGAACTTGCGAATCTCAAGGATTTGCAGGCGCTCAGCGGCGGATTGGCCGATCAAATGCAGATGTTGGCAGACAAGCTACAGACTCTGTCAGATGGGACGGAAGGTATGTATGCCAAGAGCAGCTTGCTTGGGTCTGTGGCTCGCAACACCCCATTGCCTCGAGGATGTAGAATGCTGCCGAAAATGCGCGAGAAAATCTAGGACTGACGTATTGCCTACTTAGCGGTCGCGGCAGTCCTTTCCAATTGGCACAATGTCCTACGTGCCATCCACATGGCATCCGGTAAGCCGTCATTCGATCGAGATGGCAAATTCGCGTTGACCAGGTTTTAGCCAAACTTCCGAAGCCCAAGGATGAAGACGACCAAGACAAGAAACCCGAGGATAGTCCGCCATTGCCCCAGACACTTGTGCGTATACCTACGCAACATGCGCCAGCGCTCTTGGAGCAGGCCAACCCAGGCACCGTAACGGAATGAGCAAGCGAGAGTGGATCCAAATCAAAGGCGGGTACATGTCTGCGCATCTGAATCCATGGGATACGTGGGCATGGGACCTTTCGAAGCGCAGGACCACTTAAGAAGCGCAATTTCGGTCACCAGTGGTGGTCCAGTACATGCTTGGGCAAAGAGCAGAAGTTATGCAGACACAGCGTCAGTCCGATGCTGGTAGCGTGCATTATTGCAGGGAGATACGTGTCACTCATGCGCAGAGCAACCTATCGAGGAAGCGTGGAATAATACTGATGACGATGGCGCAGGAGGCCTCATGATGTGTCATATTTGCGATAGACCTATCTCGTATGTACCCGAGGATCTTTATGCAAAGGCCGCAGTCCCAAAAGATGATTGGAGAAGGCACAACGCACTGTGCAGTACATTTAGCTATGCGCATGTATGTACCAGTCTTCTACGCTACGACCGCACCGATCCAAAGTGTGTGTCGCTATGCAGTTTGCAGTTCATAGCTGCGCTGCTTTATAATAAAAAAAACCCCTCAAACTCCCTGCTCGTACATAGCCGTGAACGTCACTGTTTCTGTACGTGGTTTGTGCAGATCTACCACGAGTAAGATGCTGCGGTGTTGTTGGGTGTCAAAGATGGGAAGATGCCGAGGATTATTTTTTCGTCTGTGGCATCTTCTCGTAGGCATTAGGACTGGGCTTGCGTCGCTGACGAGCGCGCTTCTGAGGCGTTTCGGCGCCTTCGCTATGATCGTGCCCGTCTCCGCAGCTGCCATGGTCGTGTTGGTGTGGATTTCGGCCACGTTGATCCACATTCCGACCTGTAGGTCTTGCTGTGCTGTTGTCAGGCTCAGAGTCTGAGCTCGAGTCAGAGGAAGAATCGTCCGAGGAGTCGTCACCAGACGATTCGTCCGCAGCGCGTGGCTTGTGGTAGATGCAGCAAACTGGATAGAGGATTAGCGTCGTGGGCGTTGACGAAGAAACTGGCAGTGCACGCACCTTTGGACGACTTCTTGCCCATTCCCTCGTTGTCGATGACGTCCTCGGCCCATTGAATGCGTCTCTGCTCTGTTGGCTCTGCTCGCAGGCGCAGGACACCCGAGGGGGCGGACAGGCGCAAGACAGGCTGAGGGTGAAGCTCAATGGTCCTACTGCCGCCGACGGGCGGGGTGGTCCGTGACGCAGTGTGTGATGAGGCCATGGCTTTCAAACTGATGTTGGATGTTGCTGTCCGACGCGAGGGCAACGGGACCGCCAAGGTCTAGGTGAGACCGACCACTTCACGGGCGTTCGCCGCCAACTATGGAGAGAGGTACAGTGAGCGAATAGGATAGCGGGGGCGGAGTGGGCAGGGGAAGAGGGTAGGGATGAGATTTGGTGGGAGTGAATGGTGGTGTGCTGGTACGAAGCATGGCTGGCTAGTGCGTCATTGGTTCGTACCCGTCGGGTCAACTTGCCTGCTTCTCCACTTTCTGCGTGGTGCTACCTACCACGGGCAAATCTCCAAATGCGCGATACCATGTGTTCATTTGTGTGTGGATCAGTGTCCGTAGCCCGCGAGCCTGGTCTGCTAGAGCATGGTCGTCAACCAACTGGCGGTGGAGGGGTGAAGAAGAGGACATGGCGTGCAATCTATCTGCTCTCGATAGGTTGCAAAACAACGGTTCCCAATCCGTGGTTTCGCAAACCAAAAGTCAGGTATGTACTATGGTACATGGTGCCCCCTCAAGCAAGCCCACTGTCGTGGTTCGTGGTAGAAGACCGGCAGCCAGTGGACCAACAGATAGGGATACACGCACGTGTGCCATGACATGGACACAGCGACGGTCGAATGGCGTCAAAGGCTGTGATTGCCATGGCAATGGCCAGGTAAGCTGCTACTGTTCAAACTCTGTGCCCTGGTGCTATCTCGCCAGCAGGAAGCTCATTTAAGGTATTCGTGAAGGGATGCCTGGCCATGCGCGGCTACCGTCGTCGACGTCATGGTAGGGTAGTAGGCGAATTGTGTAAGCGTGCGAGGAAAAGGGCGACTACCACCATCGCCCAAGTCCTCGTCGGCATGGCGGTGATAAGGACGAAAAATGGAAATGGCGGTGACCTAACCGGGCCAGGAGAGGCTCAAAGCAGAAGCGCCTTGGCCAGCATGCACACAGCACACAGCCGGCGAAGACGGTCCCGCGCCGCCTCGGGGTCGCTAGGAAAGGAAAACGCCGCTCCGCTAGCTGGTAGGCGAGCAGGACTTGGCGAGGCTGCGACTTGGAGCGGGAAATGAAGCTGAGTGGGGCGCGTGTTCTAGACTCGAGGAAGGGGTGTGAAAGCAAAATAGAAGAGGAATGCGAGTGCCCCGTGGATCGTGCGAAGTAACGTTGTTGGACCAGCAACGGCGAGGCATTCGCGCTGAACGTGTGTCTGGCGAGCGCATGGCAGGACAAAGGGGCCGCAGAGGGTGGTGCCGTGGGTGGTCGGAGTTTCTTCGCCAACCCGGCTCAGGGGCGGCTTGTTGGGTGGTGGTAGAGCTGACGCGCGTGGTGGCCAGCAATCTGGGCTGGCGGAAAGGCGGGCCAATCGCGCGTGTCGCAGAGCTGGGTACCTGCAGGTTCCTGTCCCCAAACGTGCTAAGTCGGGTGAAAGGCCGTGGGAGAACGAGTCAGGGGGGCCAGCCCACGTCTGCCGGCGCCGCTGGAGAGGAGAGAGGAGGGGACCGAGAGGCGCAGAGAGCGATCGCCGCGTGCGAAATGGGTGCCTGCACTGGACAGTACCTAGGCAGTGTCAGCAACGATGCCTGCATACTTGGCCAGGTGCTTGCCTACAGGCGCAGGGGAGGAGAGACGTGGAATGTATGTAATAGTAAAGGCACAGCTCGCGTGAGGCCAACGCTGTGGCGCCCGCCTCCAGGCAATCCGTGCCCCGTGCAGGCCTGGCCAATCGAGACTCGAGAGCCCCCGTCGCCCTTCTCATTTTCGGGAATCCAAGCTTCTTGTCAGCCCGGCCGGCCGTCTCCTCCATTCTCCTCCTCCTCCTCACCTCCACCTCCGTGGGAGCCAGCCGCCTCTTCGCAACCTCGCGTTTCCGGCCACCTCACCGCTTGCCCTCCATAGCTTACCCCAGTCATTCTTTTCGCGTCGCAAAGCGTTTCTTGTTGCTCCACTTGGCCACCCGCCGCCTTCACTCCTTTGCTACCGCACCTGTCGACTCCAGCACATGCATGCCAGCCAACTTGCACCCGTACTACTACGACCGACACACGAACCTCACGCCGTTTCTATTCGCATTATCCCCACACCTCGAGACCCGCTTCCACCGGCGCCTGCAACACCATCACTTGCAGCGGCGATCCACTCTCGGAGACCTCGCTTCTAGCCATGCAGCATCATCACCAACACGCCCACATGCACAACCTGGTGCGGGATACGGGCTTTGTCGGATCGAGTAGCAGCGCCAGCCGGGTCGTGGTAGACAAGGCTAGTCGCGTACTCGTTGCCCGTGCAACATCCACATGCACCAACGGTGACGCTCCTGGTTGTACAAAGATGACCGAGACTCCGACCTTGGCCATTGCGCTCGGCATCATGTATGCTGCAGCTCCCTATGATTCCCAGCCCTGCTAATCATTGCTAGAATTCCCATCTTCGGACTGGCCGTCACGCTGACCTACTTGCATTTCAGGAACAAGAAAAAGCTGCTGGCCGAGGATGCCAAGGACAAGTACAAATCCCTCGACTTTGGCATGGAGCCCGGTCTCGGCGGACGCAGGAAGGGGCAGAAGGCGCCGGAGATGAGCGTGTTGGAAAAGGAGACGCGAGGACAGCACGATCGTGGCCTGTCGCTGGAAACCGGAAGCCCGTACATCCTCCCCGTCGGCCTGCACGGCTCCCGGGAGTCGTTCCATTCCTTGTCCCGCTCGCAAATCGACCCGCACGATCCCTACCGCCCAGTCACCTTCATGAAGGACGACGCACGCGCACGCAGCCAAAGCCGTATCCACGGCGACCAGGGGTCCATGTATACAATGTCGAGTGCGGGAACCCATCAGTCCAGAATGGGTGACGGTCTTCTCAAGAACGCTTCGAGCATGCCGAGGTCGGTTCCCGCTCGCGGCGACTCTCTGTCTCCCGAAAACCCCCAAGCACCCGACGCCCAGTTTCCCGATCCAGCATCCGCTCTTAGCCCGCTCAATCCTCGGTTCATCGGTGAACAACTACCTCTTTCTACGGTTACCCCCGCCGCAGAATCCACAACGCCCACGGCTAGCTTGAAGCCCGCCGAAGTCCCGACAATCACGATTCCTGAGCCTGCAATTCTCAACAGAGAAGTGACCCGGTCTCCTGTTGAAACGAACGAGTCTGCTTTCCCGCCACGAGTCCAGTCGCAGCATGCTGTCGTCCACCACAAGGCCAACACCAACAGTCTCCTCAGCACGTCCAGTTACGGTGACGGTTTCCAGGTAACTCCACCCTCACCTCGTCTTAGCCAAACAAAGGAGGACATCCTGTCACCCGAGCCTCTACAACTTCAAGAGGCACGGAGCACTGGCCTCGGGGTAGAAGACTTGGGCCGCAACACGAATCGCCTTTCGATGAGCCTCCGCCCCTTGCCTTCTGATGACCCTGAGGAGAACCCTGAGCAGCGTGCCAACCGGATCCGTTCATTCTACAAGGAGTACTTTGACGACTCAAAGCCTGAGCCTGTTGGCACCCATGCTTACACGGACTATTACGAAGACTACGGTTCCGAATACCAGGACGGTACCCTATTCGACTCACGCAACGGCAACTTCATTGTCGCACAGCCCAATGCCCCTTTCGCGGAACCCATCACGCGTCGTGCTATGACGCCTCCCCCTCGTGCGCCTCCTCGTTTCCGAAGCAACACTGCCACCGGTCCCAGCCCCCACATGTCGAGTAGTTCCATGGCATCGTCGCAACAACACCCCCCTCGCGGCATGTCGTCAATGAGTGGACGTCTGCCCCCTGCTGCCAAACGGCCTTTACCGCCTCCTTCGGCACTGTCCTCGCTGCCTACGCCTTCCAAACTGACCGAGAACGCAATGGTCTTCGATCCCATCGACTTTGCGCCACCCGTAACCTTCCGTGAGAGACAAAACGGTCTGCGACCAGACAGCCCCTTGGGCACCCCTAGGCCATTTAGTCCTGCTGTGCGACCTCACACTCCCCTAGTTGGTTCATACGATGAACTCCCTGTCTTACCCAGTCCTCACTTGATGCGTAAGTCGGGTACTTTTACTGCCCTTGACTTCGCCCCTCCCGGCCGCATCCGTGATCCTGCTAGCGGCGGTGCTTCGGATGCCGGCTCAATTCGCTCCAACCGGTCTGGTATCTCAGCGGTTGGCAGGTTCGCCGTACGCAGCGGAGCGAACCGCGTTAGCCGAATACCCAGGGATGTTGTAGGCACCCGCGATGACTTCATGGTCCAGCTCCGGCCCCAAATGAATCTTGTAACGAGAGCATAAACTATGCAACAAAGCCATCCATTTGACGAAAATTCTGCGCAACATACACCGGCTCGCTGGCAGGGCTTTCTCTTACCTCGACCGATCCAAAAGCTTGTTCATACATGTCCAATGACTCCGTACCCGCCTTTCCCGGGCGGACATGACCATCTTCTTTCAAATGACCACAGATACTGCACATTGGTCTGCTTCATCGCGTCACCCACTCACACCGCCTGACGCGTCCCTGTTCTGTACAGACGTCTTCTACTTTTCTTCTTCCCACGCGGGCAGGCGTTTTCGTGCAGTCACACCGCCCGCGTCTCTAGGGCTTACACACCGCAGTTCAGCGACACGGACAGGCGTTATTTCGTCTAATTTTTATTTCGACTCAATTGTAGCTGAAGGACTGAGTCTTGTAGATAAGGAATTCTTGATTGGAGTGCGCAGCGCAGCGGCCTCAACTATACTTGGACAACATAGCACCTTACACATTCGCGGAGTTGTATATTGAACATATAGAAACGGAAATAGCACAGGCCTCGTTGCGTAGAGTGTGAAGTACTGCATGATGAGTGCGATGCCGGCCTGTAGGTCCTGATTCTGCCCAGGTCCAACGTTATCATCAGCAGTGGCTTGCTTAGTCACTTGGCTGGTCCCAGATCCTAGCCCACCCAACTTTGGACATTCACTCTACGATTGGACCTCTTCACCAAGCCCCCATGGCAATGTCACTCAATGGCAAACAAGCGGTGGACAGTAGGCCAAGCCATCATTCTCCGTGTCCTCGATACAAAACATCGCACGTCATCCTCACCCAGCCGCAAGACACGCGTCAAGCAGTCCACGCCCAGCCCCGATCAGAACCGTTGCGCGTCCAATCAATCGCCTTCTCACCGGCCCAGCTCGATCCAGCCATTATGATCCTTCTCTAGCGTCCTGTGTTCGTCGATGGAGATAGGGTCGCCGCGTCACGTCTGCGCTTTCTTTAGTTGTGTGCTAAGAGCTCCGACTACGTCATATACTCCAGTACGAATCGCTGTCATGCAGAATCCAGTAAAACCACGACGGCCTCCTCCTGCGTGCGTCGGTGTGTCTCTTGTATCGTTTCGTTCCTTCGTCGTTCGTTTGTCTCCCGACGTGATCGGTACATTCGAGGGCGCAAGCCGCACGCTGAGTTGTTCAACCACATCATAATGGGGGGTTTTGGACGGCGACGACGAGCCTCGGACGACACAGCTGTAGAGCCGACAGAACCAACCGCCCTACCAGCGCATGCTCTCTCCAAACAGCAGATCAAACGCGCAACTCAAACACGAAAAACCTGGGCCCTAACCACATCTTTCTTCCTCTTCATCACCGTCATCTTCCTTATCCTCGTCAACATCAGCGGCGTTCGCAACAAGGCCGTGATTAAGAATTGGTACTTTATCAGGCTCGACCTGAGTAACATCGTTCCTGCCAGTGTACCGAACTTCGCCCTCATCAACACCATTGCGCAGACATTAGGGCTACATGATTTCTATCAAGTGGGCTTATGGGGGTACTGCGAGGGTTATGCGGGCCAGGGCGTCACATTCTGTTCAGAACCACAGACGCTGTACTGGTTCAATCCTGTCGAGATTCTGAGGAACCAGTTGCTTGCTGGAGCGTCGAGTAAGTCCACCCGTCCCGACTTCTCATCCATCTTCCATGGAACACCGGTCTTGATACATGCCCACTAGTTAATCTTCCCGCCAATATCAACGACATCCTCGACCTCATCAAACTCGCCTCACAGACAATGTTCGGTCTCTTTCTCACCGGCACTGTGCTCTCCTTTGTGCTTCTATTCCTCATGCCGCTCTCCATCTACACGCGCTGGCTTGCTCTCCCCATCGCCATCATTGCCTTCCTCAACGCCCTCATCATCACCGCTGCGAGCATCATTGCAACAGTCATGTTCATCATCTTCCGCAATACTATCAGTGGAGTAGCAGAGCTGAACATCGGGGCTGAGATTGGCATCACGCTCTTCGCATTCATGTGGGTCGCTAGCGCGTTTGCCATCTTCGCGTGGTTAGTCCAGATGGGACTTTGTTGCTGCTGCGCCAGCAGGCGCGATGTAAAAAAAGGGGGGAAGAGGAGAAGCGAGAAGGCATATCGGCTTGATGGTGCAGAGAATGGGGGCGTACATGAGAGTAGAATGGCGGCCGGTGAACCAAGGGATAGTGCACCGAGGAAGCAGTATCCGTTCTGGAAGCGCGGTTAGGCACCGAGGCCGGCAGAACGGGAGGTCCACGACCCTTTCAACAAGGCAGAAACTGATTCTGATATAACCGTCCTGGGTTCGCAAGAGACGCCCGTATAGGGCGGCTCGACCTGTGGGCTTGGCAAGTCAGTAATGGCGTTGGTCTGGGAGCGTTCGCATCGTTGCAATTGCATTACTCTGCATGATTGCAAGATACGCGCAAAATTCCATCCTACCCTATATGTACACGCAATGATATTCTTCCCAGCCTTCATCATGATATAGTTGCGTTTCCAAGATACACACGCACAACACGATTAGCATTATCGGAATTTGAAACACGTTCGTTCTTTTTCCACATTACCAACACCTACCTAGTTCCTGCACTATATATGCCTTTGTATCTTTCGTCTGCGTCCACGGCGTCTCCCTTGTCCTGCCACCTCCTCAACTGCTCGACGTCAATGATCCTTAACTCCGTCCTCGCATACAATATCACCATGCAAATTACCCCGGGCAGAAACCCGCCTCCGATCATCAGCCCCTGTATCCACTCTCCTCCTAACCAGACTTCATAGAGCGCCAAGAATCCACACATCGCGCGATTCACCGTGACGATATAACCAGCCAGCAGTTCAGCTACCTCAGGCGACACGAACGGCACGGGCCGCCGCCCAGGTTTCTCGCTGGGCTTCTCCCACGCAGAGTTACGGGGACTGGGACGCAACGATAGGGTAGAATGATCGTGTATAGCTTCCATTTCTGTGGGAGGGAGCGGGAGGAAGTACAAGGTATACGCTGTTGCGAGGAGGCTTGCAATCGCCACCAGAGACGGTATGCACGTGGACAAACGGAACAAACGTGGAACATAAAACGGGGTCGGAGCGAGAGGTAGGATGAGCAGGAGTAGTGTGTAGGTGTGTGTTGCCGAGGTGTCGTGGGCGGAGAGACGGTGGATCAATGTCTCCTGATCTGGGGTTTTTTTTCTCGAAGTATTAGTGGGGGTACCGACAGCAGGGGGAGATGGACATTGTGTTAACCTTGTTTGTCCATGCCGTCTTCTACAGCGCCCTCGTCGTCGGATTCAGAGGGGTATTTGAACGTTTTGCG
>Ga0182211_1000313_pt1 | contig 15587 bp, 25 predicted proteins | sample G5R1MG_20_FD_129660 | JGI IMG/M metagenome (GOLD analysis project Ga0182211, IMG submission 129660) | Switchgrass phyllosphere microbial communities from Michigan, USA - G5R2_MAIN_03OCT2016_LD1 MG | ecosystem: Host-associated > Plants > Phyllosphere > Phylloplane/Leaf | place: USA: Michigan... | reverse complement strand
TGCAGTTGCCAAGGATGCAATCACTCGTAAAACCGGCGCGCGAGGATTGCGTTCGGTAATTGAAAAGCGTTTGATTCGTGTCCAGTATGATCTTCCCGACCTCAAGGAAGCTGGTGCCAAAACCGTTAAGGTGACGCAGGACGTTATCGAAGGAAAGAGTGAGCCTCTGGTTGTCTACGACAGCAAAGCGGCTAACGAATAATTTGACGTGTGGGGGTCTCGGTAATAGACTCCCACTACATTTAGAAAGGAAAGACTGTCTGTGAATTCTAACTATGCGGTGAACGACCAAATCCGTGCTTCGGAGGTCCGACTCATCGCTGATAATGGTGACCAAATTGGTGTGATCTCAACGCTTGAAGCACGTCGTCGTGCTACTGCAGTGGGTCTCGACCTTGTTGCAATCAACATCAGTAACGGCGTCCCTATCTGTAAGATCCTGGATTACGGTAAGTTCAAGTACGAACAAAGTCGTAAGGACCGCGAGAACGCAAAGAAAAACCGCGAATCTCGAGTGGAAGTCAAAGAGATCCAGCTGCGGCCAACCACAGACAGCAATGACATCAACATCAAAGCCAAGCGTGCGCAGGGCTTTTTGGACGATGGTGACAAGGTAAAGATCATCATGAAGTTCAAAGGTCGTGAGATCAGTCACATAGACGTTGGTGCCAATGTTATGAAGCAGTTCTTAACAGCTCTGACTGAGTACAAACTGGAACGTCCAGTTGCTCGAAGTGAACGTCAGCTGTTTGCGATCCTTGCTCCAGTGGCGCGCAAATAGCAATAAAGCATTAATCTGCATCATTGTAAGCCGCGCAGCAATGCGCGGCTTTTCGCATCTAAGCTGTCAAAGAAGTGTGAAAGGTGTACGTTTAGGAATGCTATGTTGATGAAGCTGTCTTAGGATTGAAGCTCAATAAGTGGTAGATACCCTTGCTTTCCTTGAGTTCTTACTCCCAAAAGGATAAAGCTGAATGCTTAACGAGAACTTTTTTCACGCATCTTTGCAACTTTTCCCCTTGCGAATTGTTGGCTTCATGTATAACTTGCCCCTTAGCAGCACGACACAATAGGGGGTGGCGGGTTGTAGGAAGTTGGCCGGGTCGCGCCTGCAAACTTTCCTCTTGAAGCGCTGTAAAAAGGAGCCCTCGGGTATGGGCGTCGTGCATCTGTTTGGTTTGCGCAATGAAGATAGTAGTGGAGAGCGTGCAACACCTGAAGCGGTGAACGAAAATCGTAAACCTGCTGAAGTTGTTGAACTGGTTATCAATAGCAAAATTGCCAAAGGTATTCCTGCCAAAACGATCTATCGGCAAATGGAAGCCCTAATGGTAACACACGGGGTCGACTTCTCCTGTGAAAAAACTAAATCCGATTACAAGCTAATCACGTACCTTCTTCAGGGCGTGATGGACCGCGTCGATGGTACGCTTTCCTCAGATCGATCACTTTGGCTGCAAACTTTGCGAGTGGCCTTCGAAACTGAGGTTCCTATCCCTGATGACACCGAAGAAAAGTTTGGCGACCTGCTCAGTCAATTCGACTGATACGGGCAAAGCTACAGAGGCTGATATTCTCAGTCGAAGCGACAAAAGTATTCGTGTTGCTTTGACTGGGACTGACATAGTTCTGACTTTGACCAGGACGGACACACGCCGTCCATACGTGGGACGCCTACATGGGATGGAATTTACAACAAATGGATGACCCTCTGCGAGCTTCTAGGGAGCTCAAGGAAGCACGTCATCGAGGCTGGCTTGCCGGAGTAGCACTTCGTCTTGGGTGCGGAGTTCCTGGACGTAATCCTTATGAACCGGGAACTGCTGAGCGGTTAGAGTGGAATATTGGCTTCGATGAAGGGTTTCAAGACAACAGTTGACATTTTAGATTCCTGTGTTAGTTAGGAGACAACACAGGAGTCCAAATGTCCAAAGATCTAGCACGTATTGCAGAAGCTGTTCTTGAGGAGGAGTTTCCCTCGGATAGTCTCACGCTCGACGAAACTGTTGAAGTTGTGAACATTGCTGCGTGCATGATTCAATCCCACACATCTGTGATGGCACGCAAAGCTGCCGGTAATGCTTTTATCCTCTGGCTCGGCGGTGTGAACCCTGACATTTTCGTCTACGGTGCGCAACTGCTCATCAAGCGTCACGGCGTAAACTTCCGGTTCGATGAAAAGAGTCACGCCCGTATGGAGCGGATTGAGGACAAGTTCCTCGAAGTTCAGGGTTACGATGCTGACAACTTCCGCGACATCGTGCATTATGCATGGCCACAAGAATGGGCCAATGAAAGCACGTTCGATGAGCGCCTGGACGAGCTAGCCGATGAATACGCTAGCGAGGAGTCCCCAGCGGACATGCTCCTAACGGGAATGCACTTTCCGACGGATTTAGACTTTGACCAGCGTCTCCAGCTTGCACAGGATTGTGTTGAAGCCCTCAACGCCTTGTACCTTAAGTTTGGTCCAGGTAAGCGCAACATCATTCTTTCTGAGAATCTAGATCGCTTCCTAGGCTGGTGCCTTAGCATCGAGCCTGACATCGTGATCTTTACAGTAAGCAAGCTGATGAAGGTCCACAAAGTGATGTTCGATCCCAAGGCCATGAAGAACTGGGAAGAATTCAAGAGCCAGTACGGTCCACTGGTTATGATCGGAGGCTGATGTGGTACAGTATCAGATATCGCAGTTGGGTAATCTTTACCGAGAACGCGGCATTCACGATCTGCATTATCGAGAAGAGTTAGAGAAGTTCTTTTCGAATCTGCTGGAACTTGATAGCACTCAAGTGATTGTTGGTGCAGTAAAGGATCTCCTCATAAAGGAGAAGGTGCGCTTTATGCCAGAAGGTCTCGAAGCCTGGCAAGAGCTTGATCGCAAATATCAAAAGCAAATTCTGGCTTAACCATATTGACTCTTATGTGGGTTCTGCGCTATCCATAGTTCCAGAGCCCTTAAATAGGGCACACATCCTAGCTTTACCATATCCCTTGTCCGGAAGAAGACGGAATGGATGAGCCGCTAGGGGCGACTGGCTATCTTTATGGGGTTGGACTCCCCAGCGCGCTTGCGTAGGTTGCTGCCAGCATAAAGAACAGCGCAATGGTTGCGAGCTCTCGTTACTCCACGAACTCGCTGCCTGTTTGAGATCACTTGGAAGGTCTCAACAGGACGCCGCCACTATTCCAGAATTTCTAGATGAAAAACCGACAGGGTGACCCCGGTGCAGAGTCCACTCTGCTCTAGTTCCAAGGTGTTGCTGATAACCTCTAACTGCAAGACTGTAATTCCCCTTATGATAAGGACTCATTGCTGTCTTTATCGTAGGGGGAATATAGGTGTGACTTTCCTACCTACTGCAAGTTACTAACGCGCTCACTGTCGTTCACTTGTCACGCTTCGCTCAAGACCATCCATTCATAACCAATCGTAAAAGCCCATACGAAAAGTCCTCCCAGGAAATCTCCCAGAAGGACCAATCGTAAAAGCCGTTCAGATCTAGTGGATCAGCTAGATCCCCAGAGAATCAGCACTTCGGCCTTTCGAACAGTCAGTGCTCCGCGAAGGTCCAATGAAATCTGTTCGTTGTTGATAGTCCGCTGGAGAAGTTCCGCGTACTCGATCATTTTCTCTTGGCTTGGCGTACAGAGGGCAATCATCTTCTCCCCAGTTATTTCCTGGCACTCATCAAACTCGCCGAGTCTGATTCCAAACCATTCGGGTGCATCACTGCCTCCACTGTAGGCACTGCCAAAGCCTTCGGTGGGATCAGTAGCGCCATACCTCCAAGAATCGTCCTCTCTTCCGTGGACGTGCTCGTAAAGTTCGTTTCTGTGAGCCTTCCACGGATCAGGTTTATTGCTGTAGGTGGAGTGGGCAAGATTGATCCCAAGAACCACATATCCAATTGCGTAAGTCATTCGATCTCCTTTCTCTGACTCCGCTGTAACACAGAATACATTCAGGGCAACCAGAATATTGCGACTCTGGAACCGATAAACTAAAGTGTTAGAGTTAACAAAACAGGAGATCCCACAGTGGGACAGCATTACAATGGCAACGGTCGCGATATCCACAAGCGTGGTCTTCACGTCGAAGTCAAGCCTGCGCACAATCCGGAGCAGGCTCTAAGAAACCTAGACAGCGCACTTAAGACTCTCAAGCGTCGTGTTGTTCAGGAAGGTCTTATCCGCGACATGCGCCGCAAGGAGTTCGCCGAGACCAAGGGACAGGTTAGCCGCAAGAAGCGCCAGGATGCAATCCGTCGCTCCAAAAAGCGTAACCGTACTCCAGCTTGATGGAGCCGGGTCCAGATCTGGACGCGGAGATTGCCCGCAAGATTCTCAATGTCATTGTAATCAGTGACACTGAGACTGGTCGTTATCAACTTCGTGATGTGAAGAACAGAAAGTTTCTTGATGTTCCTCCCTATAGCACGGATACCACCACGGCCCACCAGTTGATTGCAAAATACAAGGCAGCTGGTTGTGTGTTTCAGATCAACGCTCCCAAGGAAGATGATCAATGGAGTGTGGCGATTTCGCATCGCCAGCTTTCTGGTGTGAACTTTGGTGCACAGGGAAGTACGCTTCCACATGCGATTTGTTTGGCTATTCTGCAGTTTAATCAGCTTTTCAAATTAGCGTAATCTCGGCAATTCCATTGAGTAAGACGAAAGGCCCGGGTGTTTACCCGGGCCTTTCTATTGGTAAATATGCAGGATCCAAATACTTCCTTGAAAGGAGGGTCTATGATTAGACTTACCAATAAGATGATAATGAGTGGTACTACTATCATCAGAAGTCTCAACGGGTCATCTACACCTCCAGGTGGTGGCGATACCGGCGGCGATAATGGTGGCGGAAGCGGTGGAACAAATCCATCGGTTACCTTTCTAAGTGGTAGCAACACTGAAGAGCGCGGTGATGGACCGAATCCATTTATGACTGGTACGTTCGAGCTACCAGGTACCAAGTCTGGTTACGACTTCTACTATAGTTTTGTTGGTGCAGGCATTGATCCATCTTCCCCTTATTATGCGGACGGGCTGACTTGGACATTGAATGTGTCGAACACCAGTAACAACAATCCTTACCATGTGGTGTGGGCCTATCAGGGAGTTCCGCGCTCCGTGTTTAGTGATGGTCCTGAACCTCAAGAAATCAACAATCTAGCAAATGATTATGCTTTGGCAACCCGAGTAGCCAAGGTTGTTTACTTTGGTGTTGATTTTGATGTTGGTACTTACAACAGCTATCACGGAGAAGATCAGGAATACGATCCAATCGCCTCTGGTGTAATCCAACTGATCGCCACGGACACTGCAAGTGGCAACACCTGGACTTGGTACTACGACTACAGCGTAGACATGTCCAGCCTCTAATTTAGACGTATAAATACGTCTAAAGATCTGTCTCTGAACAGAAATATATAGGTTCTATCCACATATGGGAGGATATTATGTCTCAACTTAAGGCAAAGCAGCTAAAGCTCGCAGCAGCGGGTGATCTGCTCATCGGCGGCGTCGGTGGTACTGGTACTTCTATCAGCGCAACTGGCAATGATGACAAGGTGTTGCGTGTTATCAATGGTGCACCTGCTTGGTCGCTCAATGATAACGTGAAGTCGGCAAATGGTTTCAATACAGCAAAGGCAACTGATTCTGTTGGTCTTGAGATCGGAGTTCAAAACTCTGCTGGTACCGCTGGTGTAACACTGGCAACTTTCAAGTCCGGATCGGCATCTGATGAAAACTTTGTGTTCAGCAGCAAGTCTGGCGCAGTTGAGCTCGCTGCTAAGGGCACTTCCGCAAACATTGATATCATCCTAACACCCAAGGGTGACGGTGAAGTCATCATCGGCAACTCCGGCGGTGGTATCATCCAAGCCGACGACAACGAAGATCTAAAGCTTCTTGGTGGCGACGGTACTGGTAACCTGATCCTCAATGGCGGCGGTCTTGGTAAGGTCTACTACGGCGATGACGCCACTGATGCTAGCAAGGAAATTGCTACCAAGGGTGACATTCAAGCAGTAACTTTCACTCAGACTCGCAGTGAATATGCTGGTGACGCTTCTTCTTTTGCATTGAACGCCAAGACTGTGGTTGCCTCAGTTCTCGCCCACATCAACGGCTTGATCCTAAAGTCGGACACCTATACCGTGAATCCATCCACAAAGGTTGTGACTTTCAGCAGTCTCCCTTATGCATTGGACTCCATGGACCAGGTAGTTTTCACCTACGAAATCACTGCCTAAAAATATGGACGGATCTTACTGGATCCGTCCATATCCATGAATAGTGACGGCATTTCAAACTTCTTGTACGAGAAGTAAACGAACAGCGTATGGGTCCTGGTTCCCCTCTTCCTGTGCTTGGGCTTGGGAAGAGCGCGTCGTCCAAAGAAGCGTGACACACCACGCGCTTGAAATCAGGCTCCGCGTAGAGTGGAGGCGCAGATTTGCTTCTTACATGAAAGGGCAGCCTAGTGCTGCCCTTTTTCTTTCCTGAATATTGCGACGCATTGTCTTCTGAGTATATAACCGAGAAGTGAGCAAGGAAATGGGCCCAAGAGGGTCCCATTTGGACCGGAAAGCATCCGGCTCTCGCAAACTATATTCAGTCTACTTAAAGAAAGAGGCAGATAATGTCCGTTGCAGTACTCAGCACTATCGCGATCAAAGACCTGATTGCAAAGAACAAGCTCGCCGTCAACATGCACCACGCAACTGCGGTTCAAGCACAGAACCCAGGCGAATTGAAGTGGGTTGATCCTTCGACCTTGTTAATCGCGCATAGTTATCAGCGCGATCTAAACACCCGTCATGCAGTAAAGATTGCTGAGGGCTTTGAGCACCTCAACATGAAGCCGGCAACTGGATTTCGTGATACCAAAACTGGTGATATCCTGATCACTGATGGACAGCACACTGTCACTGCCGCTGCGCTTTGTGGCTTGACCAAGGTCCCGGTGTATGTTCACGACCTTCCAACCAACGTCACCCCAGAGCAGGCTTTGGCAATGCAGAGCAAGCAATTCCTCAGCATCAATCTCTCCAACAAGCCAGTCAGCCGCTATGACATTTACAAGAACAAGTTGATCCAGCAGGATCCTTCGTTCCTAGCTATCGATGCAATGTGTCTACGAGCTGGTGCAACTCCTTGCCCGGCGAAGGCCCCTCAGAATCGTGCCCCCGGGGCACTGAGTCACATTTCCAATCTTGAAACATCGTGGTTCAACATTGGTCCCCAGGCAACTGAGGACGCTATTGTGTTCTTCAGGAAATATTTTCCTCGCGAGGCGATCCACGGTGCTATGATGATTGGCATGGCATGCTTTATCAAGAAGATGAGCAAGTATGCTGGTCGTGCTAATTCAGTGTGGGACCCTGCACTTCTCGCCTCAGCTCTGAGTCAGAACGGCACACGTACTTTGTCGGAAATCTACGATGACTTGCATGAGTTGAACAAGGATATCGGACATTACGGCGCTTCGGCCACTACTCAACAGTGGGTTGCTGGTATGATTCGTGAAACCTACAACGAGACTATCCGCACTAACAGTTTGGCTCAGGTCCAGCTTGGAAAGTATTGCTGATGTTTACTAGTGAACAACTAGACGGGAGGAGTGATCTCCTCCCGGTTTTCAAAGGCGATACTGCACTTCTATACGTGAGAGAAGATCACCCCGAGTTCTGCGGCGATCATGATCTTATGATGCGCGGTCTTCGCAAGTCCAAAGACACGGCTGATGTGTACCAGCTTTGTCGAGCAAGTGCAAAGCGAGGACAGAACCTTTTCTTCCCTCTTGACCAATTTCGTGAAAGCGAAAGTGGCTGGGAGACTAGCTTGCATGAGGTCGCAAAAGCCGTTCAGCGAGAAACTTACCAAGCATTCCGCGAGAAGAACCTCCCGTTTCTCAGAATGTATATGATGGGCAACACCGAATCATTCATCGTTTGTCCAATGGAAAGACGTCAGATTGATTCTTGGCAATTTGTAACAGGTATTCCCATAAATGTCTGGGAGCAACATCATTTCAAGGTCCGCAATCGTGCTTCAATTCAGAAAGAACTTGCGGATCCGGGTGAAATTCTCCGTCGACTGGACTTCAGCGTAGTCAATGGTGAAACGCTTGAAGCTATCAAGGATATGATGCGAACTATCTTCCTGAGTCCAACTGCCCACAAAGCAGTCCACAATACATGGAACGATAGTGATATCAGGAACTACACCGTTGAGCAACGGCCGTGGGCTCTGCAAAGTCTGTCTAACTGGAACACATGGATGGACTATTTGGAAACTTATGGTTACTCTAGAAACATGTTTGGCTTCTATGAGATCTGGATGATTTCACTGGAACTCACCGAAGCTGAGATGGCCTGCTAAAAGTTATTGACGATGGACACCAGCTCTAATAAGCTGGTGTCCACTGAGGAGTACATATGACCACTGAACTGTCGACCAGCGTTCTTACCAAGTTGAAGGCTCCAAGTCTCTACAAGGTAATTCTACTCAATGACGACTACACGCCAATGCCATTCGTGTTGCAGCTTTTGGAAGAGATTTTTCAAAAGACTCCCGAGCAGGCCGAGGCGCTTTGTATGCAGGTTCACGAGCAAGGTCGCGGCGTGGCGGGCATCTACAGCAAGGAAGTTGCAGACCAAAAAGTCTTTGAAGTGACGACTGTTGCAAAAGCATATCGTCACCCGCTAAAGAGCATCACTGAGGTCGCATAAGATGGCACAGGAGCAGAACGTGAGTTCCTACGAGCGCAAAATCCAGATCATCATGGATTGTAACCTGAGCCGCTTCAAGACTGGCTACACTGCGGAACAGTACGAACTAGAGCTCCGTGTCGCTAAAAACATCCTTTCTGCACTAGGCGTTATCCGCTGATGCAAGAGGTTCTAGCCAAGTTTCTAAACCTTCACTTCTATGAGTTCTTAGTTCAAAACAACTTTGAACGCGCAATGTTTCCGCTTCTCTCTCGACAACTCGACGAGAATCAGAACATGCAGGACCGTCGAAATTTCCAAGGCCACGTTACTTCAAGCTTTGCATTATTGAATCCAGAGAAAACCGCACTGTTGATGATCCATCATCTGGGTTTTGACAAGTGGTTGTTTCCCGGTGGTCATTATGAAGGCTACACCGATGAGGGCAGGCAGATTGCCGCTCCACGTAAGTCGGCACTACGTGAGTTGAATGAGGAAACTGGCTGGCGCGAGGATAATGTGGGCTGGTTAGCCACAAACGACTATGTGGCGCTTGATCTCGACAGTCACGAGATTCCAGCCCGTCCTAAGAAAGATGAAGACGCCCACTGGCATCACGATTTTCTGTACCTTGGCATCGCACTTGAACATCAAGACTTGATTCCGCAGTTGGAGGAAGTCAGTGAGGCAAAGTGGATCCTTCTTGAAGATGCGGCCCTATTGCCGGATGAACGAGTAAGTCGAGCAGTCAAAAAGATCATTAAGCGAATCCAAGTATGATTTCCACATTGCCTCTTTGGATCATGTTTGCTTTGCTGATAAAGCACTTTGTTGCCGATTACCTGTTTCAATCAGAGAAGGCGATTGCCGGCAAAGGCACCTACGGTAACATTCATGGAATTGGACATTCGTGGGATCACGGCTGTCTTACCATTGTTGCTCTGTCATTGGTTTTCTTCAATGAAACCAACCTGTGGTTTGTTTTGCCACTGGGTCTTCTCGATGCAGTAATCCACTACCATGTAGACTGGTTCAAGCAGAATATCACCAAGAAGTTTGAACTGACTCCGGCGAATAAAATGTTTTGGACCTTGCTTGGCGCGGATCAGCTTGTGCATGGTCTAACATATGTGCTAATAGCGTTTTTGGCTCTGCATAAATAGGGCTGGGTAACGATTCCACCCCAACGGAACCACACAGTAGGGCAGTAGTCTCGCGCGTTAGCGAGCAGAAAGTCCCTAAAGGAGAAAAGTATGTTTGATACCCGCAAGAGCTTTGAGCTCAGCATCCTCGTGGCAGGTAAGCCAATCCCCGAATTTGAACATGAAGGCAACATCTTCATCGAGGGTCGTAAAGGCTCCGAGTTCGAACTCCAGTTCAAGAACAACACCAGCAAGCAAGTTCTTGTTGTTCCCAGCGTGGACGGTAAGAGCGTCTTCACTGGCAAGCCCGCCACCGCAGACAGCACTGGCTACATTGTCCGTGCTTACGGACAGATTCGTATCCCAGGTTGGACCCTCGACCAAAGCGCAGTGGCAAAGTTCTTCTTTGAGGACAAGGACAAGTCATACAGTGCAGCGGTAACACCTGAAGGTGATCCGGTGGTTACTGGTGTGATTGGTGTGCTGGTCTACAGTGAGAAGGCAAGAAATCCCATCCTGCATATCGACCACACCCAGTGCCGGCCAAAGGGTCCTGCATTCCCTCAGAATCCATGGCCTTATAATAATCCAACTTATACGGTTGGTGGAACTGCAGGTAGTGAGCCTGATGTTACCAAGTCGGTTCTTCGTAGCCGTTCAGCAACGGCCATGAATGCAACACTTTCGGCTAGCAGCAACGTCGACACTTCCATCCAAGCTTCGTCGGTAAATGCTGATGCTACTCCGTTTGAAATGGGCGCAGGCTTTGGTCAAAAGAGCGACTTCAAGACCACAACGACCGCGTTCGAGCGCGATTCCATTGTGGCAACCATGCAGCTCTACTACGACAGTCGTCGCAATCTTGAAAAGCGTGGCATTGTGGTTGTGAAAAAGGTAGTCCCTGGATTGCCGCAGGCTTTTACTGGTCTTGGTTGCACTCCTCCTGAGGGTTGGCAAGGCTAAATTGCCCAAAACCAAGAGTTTTGCTATAAAAGGGGACAAGCAATTGTCCCCTTTTTGGTGAACAGAATGAACTTAGATGAAATGTCGGCTGATGAGCTCAACATCCTAGCATTGGCCATGGACTACCTAATCCACAACAGCAGTCTTCCATCGGCGGTGATGAAGGACGTTGAGGAACTTTTCTACTACATTGATGCGCTTGCAGAAGCTGCAGGAGAAGAAGTTGAAGATGACCGACTTCTCGAAACTGTGGATAATCTACTAGTCGTGGATTTTAGACCAAAAGCTGGTTGACAGTTGCACCAATCAGTTGCAATAGACAGCTCTCAAATCGATCCCTCATGGAGTCAAACACTAGATGAAGCGCAGCACCCAGGTATCGTTGGTTCTTTTGGCCAGCGTCAGTGCCGTGGCAACGCTGTCCGGGTGCAATGATCAGCCCGAACAGATTGCCGACAACGGTGGAACTTTCACTACAATGGCAGAGTGCGTTGCGGTCTATGACCAGCAGACTTGCTCCGCTGCTCAATCGATGGCTAATCAGGAGCATCTAGCCAACGCTCCGCACTTCAACACCCTGCAGTCATGCGTTGCTGAATATGGCGCCGATATGTGCCGTTCAGGCTCCAGCTACGGTGGCTCGAGCAACGTCTTCCTGCCCCTGATGGCCGGCTACATGCTGGGATCGGCAACTTCTACACCGGCTCCGCTCTATTACGGCTCCATTCGCGATCGCGATCGTTACCACTACGCCAACGGTAGTGCTCCAATCTACACCAGCGGCCGCGGCTATTCCCGCAGCGCGCCCATTGGCGCTGCCCCTTACCGCTCAACTGCAGGACTGGCAACCACCAAGGGTGGTCTCAAGTCCGGTACTGCGATCTCGACCGGTACCGTTCCCACGCAGCGCGGTGGCTTCGGCACTTCGTTCAAGCCGGCGAAGACCTTCACGTCCTCGTACAAGGCAACCAATCCGACCTCGTTTGGTCGAGCAGCACTTCCGGCAACGTCGGCTCGCGCAACCAGCATTTCTAGCAGCCGTGGATATGCAAGCTCTAGCTCGGTGAGCTCGCGCGGTGGCTTTGGCTCGAGCGCACGTGGCTTCAGCGGTGGTTTTGGCGGATGATCAGTAAGGTCACCTTTGCAGCTCTCATGGTCGGCCTTTTGGCCGGCTGTGGGTCATCTTCCCCTCGTCAGACGTCTTCCACTGTAAAGGCAGTCAACGTCAACGGCAAAGCCACACGCTGCATCTCGGCTACTGAAATGGGGCTTTACCTTCCCGGTAATGAGCTGCCTGTGAACTTTCGAAAGAAGCTTCTAACGCCCGAAGCATTTGCTGCCGGGGTTCGAATCTACCGTGAAGACAATTCTGTGACAACGTATGGAGCACAAACGCTCTACTACACCAACGCTGCAGCCGATTGTCTTCTCTGGACTGAAAGTCTACAGTTGCAGGAATTCAGTCAGCGTTTGGGACTCAGCCCTCTGGGACTTAGCCCCTACTACGAGGCTGACAAGGGCAAGACGCCTGAAGCCAAGCCGGTAGGATAATAGAATGGCGTACACGATTGCCATTGGGATTGCATCAGCAGTTGCCCTGCTGATCAGTGGTTTTATTTGGCCTCGTGATCAACGCTCGTTCCGGGTAGTCTGTGCCACAGGAGTGGTCCTAGGATCCATCCTGGGCATAGCTATCGTGCTAGCAAATATGATTCCAGTTACTCGTCATGAGACTGTGGTCAAAGATGTGGTTACTCGCCGCTTGAAGCCACCAAGTGTGGTTTATCGGGATCGCACAGTCTACAAGTCTGCAAATGATAATGAAGTTGCTCCGGTGAATGTCAAGGCCGGTTGCTCTGGAGCGTATCCTGTCCAAATCATAAAAATGGACGAGCAGACTACCAAAGATGACAATGATAAAGACATCACGACAACGTGGGTATCCGCCCACCCAATTGGTAGCAAGATCATCATAGTGTGTGGACAGCCGGGTTCGTTTTCGGGTTTTTGGAAGCCCGGTGATGTGATTCAGTTCGTTCGCGGGGAAGCACAGTAAGCGGTTGACATTGGAAGCCTCCAGTGTAGAAGTGTGGCATCGGATTTAATAGGAGTGAGCGTTGAAGCGCATTGAGATCGAAGCACGGCCCAACTGGCAGGAAGAGTGCGAGAAGGTTGGCTTCCATTGGCACACGCTCGTAACTGAGCCGGGGGTGGATCCCAAGTATTGGGACGAGACCAAGGCTTATGAATTCACCGAAGCAGAAGTGGACGCCATTGAGGCTGCATCCACTGAACTTTACAGGATGTGCCTTGCAGCGGTGGATTACACCATCGAAAAGGGTTCGGAATATCTGAGCAAGCTTGCGATCCCGGTGGAATTTCACGCACTGATCAAGAAGTCCTGGGAACGTCAGGACTTGGATCTGTATGGTCGCTTTGACTTTGCGTTCGACGCAAATGGCATTCCCAAAATGCTGGAGTTCAACGCCGACACGCCGACCAGTCTTCTTGAGGCATCCGTTGTCCAGTGGTTTTGGATGGAGCAGTACGCGCAGCGTACTGGACAAACGCTTGACCAGTTCAACTCCATGCATGAGCGCCTTATCGAGCAGATGAAGGATATTGGCGCAGCTCATCTTGGCCCCAATGAAAAGTTTTACTTTACTGCAGTGGCCGAGAGCCTTGAAGATACCGGTACGGTGGAATATCTGCGGGATTGCGCAATGCAGGCAGGTCTCTCGACCGAATACATTGCGATCGAGGATATTGGTTGGAACGGATCTTCGTTTACCAATCTGGAAGAGAAGTCGATCACAACCGTCTTCAAGCTTTACCCTTGGGAACATTTGATCCGCGAAGAGTTCGGCCTGAACATGACGCGAGAGCCCTGGGACGTGATCGAGCCCGCATGGAAGCTGATCCTGTCGAACAAGGGTCTGCTGCCCATTTTGTGGGAGCTCTATCCCAACCATCCCAATCTGCTACCCAGCTACTGGAGCAGCGCTCCGCTGAATGGCAACTACGTGGAAAAGCCAATGCTGGCTCGCGAAGGTGCCGACGTCAAGATCGTCAAGGACGGCAAGCTCGCCGTCGAAGGTGTTAAGCGTGGCTATGATAGCTTGGCTCGTTCGATCTACCAGGAATACCTACCTCTTCCCAAGTTCGACGGCATGACCCCCATTATTGGAAGCTGGGTTGTTGGCGGTCGATCGGTGGGCATGGGTATCCGAGAAGATATCAGCGAAGTAACGGGCAACGCTTCGCGATTCATTCCCCACTACTTCCGCCCAGGAACCATTTAAGGATCGAGCAATGGAAAAGACTCCCAATCCCGCCGTTGAGTATTTCGGTGATACCTTTCTGCACTTTTTGGCCTACTTTGGCACCAGCATTCTCTACAGTGTGGTCTTCCTCGTTCTCTATACGATGATCACGCCCCACAAGGAGTTCACGCTGATCAAGGCCGGCAACACTTCGGCGGCAACCCAGCTGGTTCTTACATTCCTGGGTTTTGCCATCCCAGTGGCAGTTGTGATCAGTCACTCGGTCAACTTGCTCGACGCTTCCCTTTGGGCTGCTACTGCTGGCGTGATCCAGCTGATCGTGTTCTTTGTAATCGCTCATCTGTTTGCTGGCATCAGCAAGCGCATCGAGGATAACTGTGTTGCTAGTGGCTTGTTCATTGGTGGCACTGGTCTGGGCATCGGCATTCTGCAGGCAGCTTGCATGGTGCCGTAAGGCAATCCACTACTTCTAATACAAAGAGGGTGCCCAGCTAAATACTGGGCACCCTTTTCTATCAGAGGTTTATCATGCCAGACTGGATTCGAATCATTAGCAAGTTTGTGCTGCTAGGCCTAGGTGGATTGGTGATCTACATGATCATCAACACCATTATTGATCAAGTGAATGACCGAGTCCAGCACGCGAGAAACAATATAACTGGTGCTCAGATTGTTGAGACTAGTTTGTCTGCAACGCCATTTGGTGATCGTATCTCTTCTACCAAGCGCGGAAAACAGATATTTTACAACCTAGTAGTCCATCGTACCGAAGGCGAGGAGTGCTTCGTAAAGACTAGCTGGCGTTGGGTTCTACACTTGCCTACCGGCAACAGTGTGATGTGGAACAAGAGTGATGGTGAGTTCTACGCTGGTGACAAAAGTGAAAGCCTATCACAAGCGGTTATGGTCCCAGATCTACTGATCCCAGGTCACTACACGCTGAGCCGTTTGGCTATTTTCAAGTGTGGCAACGTGGAAGATTTTGCACGCAACGTCCGAAATATCGACGTTGATGTGGAATAATCAAATCTTTGGTTGACCTCTGAAATATCCTAAGCTACTCCAGAACTACGGCGACGATAGCGCGCAACGATAGGGCAACGGAGATATTAGTTCTCTTAGGGAAACGGCCGAAAAGCTTCTACCCGCCGACAATAGCGTGCGACAATAGCCACCCAGTTTCCGATGCTGTGAGACACACTCCAGCACTCCTTACCCCGGAAGGCCAAGTGCTTTCCGGGGTTCTTTTTGTTCTTGCGACATTGGCGTTTGGTGCTACGGTTCTCCTGTAGCAGGAGATCGTATGACAGATATCAACAAGGGCGACTGGATTAAGGTGCCAAAGGGCACCACTCTTGCGGTGGATTACAGTCAAAGAAACCGGTACCTTCACGAAGAGACTGAAACGTCTCGCGACGTAGTGGTCCAGGTCAGCTACGTTTCACGCTATAGCTACTGGTGGCAAAAGCTCACCGA
>Ga0182211_1000312_pt1 | contig 15611 bp, 14 predicted proteins | sample G5R1MG_20_FD_129660 | JGI IMG/M metagenome (GOLD analysis project Ga0182211, IMG submission 129660) | Switchgrass phyllosphere microbial communities from Michigan, USA - G5R2_MAIN_03OCT2016_LD1 MG | ecosystem: Host-associated > Plants > Phyllosphere > Phylloplane/Leaf | place: USA: Michigan... | reverse complement strand
TGCATGGGTGTATGGTCAGAACATGGAACAAGCTGGTACAACTGCAACCGGTTCGAGGAGAAGAGCGGGTTGGATGCCAGAGATGCCCAGGCCAAGTCTCGACAGTCCTTGGAACGTTACCTACACTACTACAATCGCTATGCGAACCATGAACATTCGGCGAAACTGGATAAGGATATTTATCTTAAGACAGAGAAGAAGATGCAGCAATTGCAGAATTCTAGCGGTGAGTCGATGGAATCTGAGCGGTTTCCTCTTCAATACCTCGATAGATATCACTTGGGATAAGTTCAAATTGGCACTTTACTAATAGATGTACAGGCATGTCTTGGATTGAAGTCCAATTCTTGGACCAGGCTTCGCAGGCGCTACAGCAATGTCGGCAAGTCCTCAAGTGGACTTACGCCTTTGCTTACTATCTTGCACGCAACAATCTCACTGAAATATTCGAAGACAATCAAAAAGATCTAGAGATGGCGGTCGAGAACCTCAGTGAGCTATTCGAGAAGCCTATCGACCAACTGAAGGAGCTCAAAGTCGATATGCTCGATAAAACGTCATATTGTACTAAACGTCGAATCATACTACTGAATGATACGGCGGAGAACTTGAAGTCGGGTATGTACTACTGCCCAGAATCTTATATACCACCTAGGCCCCAGTAACTAGCTGTCTCCGTTCTTTACCTATACACACGATTTATAGTCTTCTCTGATCTATGCTAACCCGCGGTTAGGAGACTGGGAATTCATAGTATCCTTGACATAGGAGTTTGAGATTAGCATGTACGGCGTCGAACCGAGACCTGTCCCGTGTGCAGATCCGTACTGTAAGCCCCCCCAAGGCCAAGTAAAGCCTTTGTTGATACTTCACGAGAATGGGTTCAGTCTTCGCCAATGGACAACTGCAGCGCCATGACCGTCAGAAATTAGCTGCCAGGCGCATAACAACCGTCTCCTTCACATAATCTGATCCCCTCTCCCATGTTCCCCAAGGCACGCGCATGTATACATTATCAAGTATATATCTGAGTTACGGCGCGAGCGAGTTTAGTACATCACTCTGTATGGCGTTCAGCCGGAGTATCGGCCAGATCAGGCAGCTAGCCAGGCTAAGGAGGCATCTTTCGTGGGATACGTACGCTGACGGCAGGAAGATAGATAGACGTGGACATGAAATTTGATTGTAATTTAGACCAACATCATGTACTATGAATGGGCTATTCATTTGCCATTACCGTCTGTTGCTGGTTTGTCACGCTACCGTAGACAGATGAAGTCCTGGTGTATAGAAGCGCTACTACCTTTTTGGGTCCGCACACCCAAAAGAAGCTGCTGCGCTTAGAACAAGTCAAGTAGGTCTTGATTACTCTTCTTGCTAGGCTCGCTGTCTACTTGCTGGGTCGCCGGCGGTGGTTGATTGCTCTGTATGCTCATATCTGCAAATCCGTTCATTATGTCATCGCTACTCATACCTGCACCTGCAGATGGGGCTCCTCCAACGCCACCGCCGTCTCCGAACAGGCCTAGCAGATCGTCCATGTTGGTTTGTGCCGGGGCGGATGTAATAGGGGATGCAACGCGCTGCGGTGTGCCTGCAAGTCCCTCAAGACCAGTGTTTCCTGACTGCGGTTGCTTTTGCAATGAGGCTGGTGCTGAGCCGTCGAAATCAATGTCCAGTAGGTTCTCCATGTTGGACGGTGCTTGACCGCTGGCGGCTGCTGCTGCTGCCGCTGCGGCGATGGGATTCTCCCTTGCCTCTTCTTGTTGCTCCTCAATTGCAGCTCGTTGCATCGCCTCAGCGCCGAAGCGACCCTGTCCGAGGAAGGCCTCCGGGGGTTTATGGTATACAGAGGCGAGGGTCGATAGCTCTGTGAGGAGCGTTTCAAGGAGTTGGGGCGGTAATGACCGAATCGTTGATGTAATTGGAGGCTTGTCCGAGAGCACAATGTCCTAGTTCAGGGTTAATTAAGAAGTTATCAGAATTACGGGCATACTCGCCTTCGCTATTTGGGGATCGCTAGAGAGCAAACGCCAGTAGACGTAGGCTCGGTCTCGGATATCGGGGTTATCGTTATCAGCAGTCGCAGCCTGCAAGACTTTTGTTACCAAGCCCTGGGCTTGATCAGGTTTCTTGAGGAACAGCTTGACAACTGCTGTAAGAATTTGTAGTTGTGTCTGATATATGTCAGCATTTTTTTATTCGAAAGCAACACATTGTTATCATACCTGTGTGAATTCCTCAGAGAATGTGTCAACGAAGTTTGATAGAATCTCTCCAGCATTATTGATCTTTTCTGCGTATTCTCCCACAATCCAAATCAACGATGCTCTGGCATTTGGCTCGTCTAGTTCGTCAATACACTGGCAGAGAGTTGGTATTATGCCTTCGTAACCGGGGTATTTCCGGAATATGTCTTTGATGACAACAATCGCCTCTTGGACAACGTAGTTCACCTTGGTGTTGATTAGGTCGAGTAGTGTATTCACGCACTTCTCACTCGCGCTCTCGATCTTGATGGCTACCTGACCGATGGCCTTCACAGCTCTTCTCACAAAATCCATGTCCACTTCCATAGCGTACTCCTTCAGCTCAGCGAGTAGCTGGTCCACATTTTTGTCAGTTGCTATCCGGACCATAATTTCAAGCTTCTGCATCTTCAGATACGGGGGGTCGTTGTATTTGCAAAAGAAGACGCGCATTTCTTTGCTTAAGATATCGGACTGCTTTTGCAACAGGAGGTCGATGTTTCGAAGCGCAACGTACTGTACTTCTGGCGCCGACGATACAAGTGTCACTGCAGGAAGTTAGTAAGAGACAGCACCTGTACACAAGAGGACGTACCTAAGGGAGGTGCCATCTTCTTGGCATATGACTTGTTCATCTCTGGCGAAATGTGCTTCATATGCAAGAAGACCACTTTCACCGCTGCCAGTACTACACTTGGGTTGACGTGTTGGAACTGTGGAACGACGCGTTCACAGATGTGCTCGGCTTCTTTGACATCTGCGGCCTTGTATTCTGCCAGCGTAGTGAGGAGAGTCACTCGGCCCCACTCGGTACACTCGTTGAGCGCTAACAACATTTTCTTGAGTTGTGTTGAGGTGATTACAAGAGCCTTCGTCTCGGGCGCCACTTCCTGAATCTCCACCAATGCAGTGACCGAGTTCGCTACTACCATTGGATTTGGATCACCAACGAGCTCTTGGAGTTGTTCGAGGAAGCCATTCTCCATGGCCATCGTAGGTGCCAGATCGAAGAGTTTAGCTACGCACAGGGCTGCTGTTTTCCGAACGTAAGGTGATTCGTCTCGTAGGGTCTTTCGCAATGGTTCTTCCATGTAATCTACCATTTTGTCTACCCGAATGCAGCCCATCGTTCGTATTGCCAATGCTCTGACGAGAGGGTTGGGGTCTTCGGAGTCTTGTACGAATGTGTTTACGGCAAGAATACAGAGGTCAGGGTGTGACTTGGCGTAGTTCCTGAATCCAGTCAGCCGCACTGCACCAGTATCCAACGAGAGGACATACATTAGATACAAGTACACCAGCTTCTTCTGGTCCAAGTCGGCGGTTGCGATGTTCTTCAAGACGTCTGGAAATAGTGCAGACACATCCTTGCCGAGGGTCATGGACATGATGGTCTTCTGGATTGCTTCCTTGCTACCATGGTGTTAGTATATCTTTTTCATAAATTGGTCGTTGCTTGCGCTCACCGTTCGTAGGCATATTGAGAGCTACAGTATTCGTCAGCCATGAACCGCTATGCCAATTCCTGGGGCGGCTCATACACCAGACCTGCCCGCAATTCGAACGTCTCGCCTTTCCTCGGCGGCGCAAAGGCGCCCCGTATTCTATTGACTGCCATTGTTACGTTGTGAAGGCTAATGCCACTACCCTAACGACACCCCTCCGTAGACCAGTGGTGTTGTTGAGCGTCGTAGAGCGCCCCGCGGCTTGTACTTCGTGGGTGCAGAGCTCCTTGTATGTTGTGAAATTATCACAGAGACGTCCGAGGCTGAAAGAGACCGGAGCGAGGGGGTCGTGGATGGTCTGAGATAGCGAGGTTGATATTCGCGGAGCCTCAATGAAAGCCGACTGCCGACTGCCACCTTGAACCCTGGGTGTGGTCTGTGCTCCGCTGCATACAGATATGCACGTCGACGCCAACACCACCCCGTATCTCCAATGCATCAACCAATCTGCCGCGCGAGATCCCAAGACTCACAGTAATGGTAAGTAAAGCATACAGTGTTATTTTCGGAGCAACCCTAACTGGGCATTATCAGCCTTCCAATCTGCCAAACTTGCGACGTCTCTTCGTAGAAGCGCGCTCCGATGCGGAAGAAAGTGCTTACTCAAGAAATGCTGTATGCTGATCAGCGCGTACTTTGGATATGCTAACACACGTTGACAACTCCAGTTCTACAATCTTGCTATTTTCATGTCGTCCATTGCGGTCTTCAGCTTAGTGGCTCAACGCATGGCCTCCGCTCAAACTATAGGATCCTGTTAGCCAGGGAGCCGACGGGACAACGATAACGGTCACGACATGATGAATGCCATCCTTTCGCTCCTCTTATGAGTGTGGATACTCTTTCATCTGCTGCATGGTATGCATGTAACCGACTGATGGGAAAAAGGATATTCATTCCCTGATGGTGCTGGAAAATACCGAGGCCTTAATGAACAAGTTCCATCCAGCGGAAGTATCCTCAAACACGCACTTTTCTACTTTTGGCATATGAATAGTCAATCAAGGCTCAAGTGCTTGGATACATCGCTGAAATTGGAGTCATGCACGCTTTGTGTTGACCGCAAAGGCATGATATATATTGGCTATACCAAGTACTGCGATTAGAAAGAAAGAGTTCTCCTTACAAAATGTATTTGTTCCAGCCCCCGTAGTATCATAGGCGTGCTACTATCGCACCAAACTGATAGCGTACTGGCTCTAAGCAATAAGATCGCGAGCGGCAAACCTAGGGCGGTTGAAACGTCCACGACCGCGTCCACGTTGTTGTCGTTGGCCTTGACTTTGACTCTGGCACTGCTGACCCTGATCCTGACCTTGACCTCCCTTGCCCTGGCCACCTTGACTGTTGTTGCCGGCATTGTTGCCGCCGTTCTGACGGTTGTTCTGACCACCACCAGCGGCACCATTCTCAGTGACCTGAAACCTGACACAGTCGTCTTGGGGGTCCCGTTGAGCAATAGGCATGACTACCGGCTGATGATTGGCAGCAGATGTGATGGAGCAAACCCGATACTGACCAGCAGGGAGACCTCTAGGAAGATCGGCCGAGAGGGTTCCTTGCCCATCACTAGCATCATTGATTCCCTTAAAGAATGCAAAAGTCTGGGCATTGGGAGGGTTTGCGGGGTTCTGTTGGTTGTTCAGGTCTTGGACAGAGACGTGAGTGTGACCAATACCCTGGCCACTCTGGAGACTCTGAGGGGCAGCGTAGTAGGTATTATTAGGGTTGGTAAATGTCCCAGCTTCTAGATTGTTGATCTTGACAGAGAAGGTAATGTCGTCACCTACCTTGGGATTTTCGCCGCTCCTGGGATTGGTGAAAACTGCAGAGATCATGTTGTTTGAAGCGGGAATATCACCCATTACTACAACATGGTCAGATAGCATTTCCTACCGTGAAATGATTTCCTACGTACCAATTCCGTTACACGAACCCGTCTTAGTCTGTAGACCGTTGGTAAGTGTCTTGCCCGTACAAAAGTGGATGAAGTTGGCGGCGTCACTTTCATTGTTAGTACTGTATATACAGTTATAGTTGCAAGTTTACACTTACGTGGCGGAGGCAGCTTGTCCAGCCTCCTGGCCACCATCAAGCCCATCGGAGCTACTGGCCTTCTGGACGTTGTCTGAGTTGAGTGTCAAGGCGTTGTTGTTTCCGCCGTTGTTTCCGCCGTTGCCATCGCCGTTGTTGCCACCGTTGCCATGATTTCGTCCATTTTGGCCATTTTTCTGACCTTGACCGTTTTTCTGACCTTGACCATCCTGGCCTTGGCCTCAGGATTGGGCAGTGGTAACACCCACTGCGAGCAGCATAGCGAGAACCATGGTATAGCGCATGTTGAAGACTTCAAGACTGGAAAGTCAGGGCTACAAAAGAATGAAGTCCTGTAGAATGGAGAGACAACGCAGAAAATACAAATACGCTCAACGTGATCTGGAGAGGTAGAGAAAAGAAAGAAAGCATGAAAGGAACGAAACCCTCCGATGGCAGGACCGGAGTGCTGACGGTGTAAGTGACAGATGGTGGCGAGAAGCCATATGTTTACGAGAAACGCATGGTTTTTAAGTGCTTGGCCATAGACATGACGATAGGTGTCCTGGTGAGATGACTAACGGCTCCTTCGGCATGAAACCCACAGTGAAGGCATAAACGTCTTATACTCTCAATAGCGATATGCCTCAGCATACGCATGCGCGTAGATATCATGAGGCGCTATTTCTCCCCACAAAGACCTCGAATACGACCTGTGTGGGAACCCGATCATGTTCCAGGGCATCGAGATCTACCCAGGTGCTGGAAACAGTTGATGTAGGAGAAGTGGAGAGGCTCAAGCATGGAATGCCGGAGATCGTTCGCGCCAGTCCTCGTATGGCCTTCACTTGATTCTTGCCGCCAAACTTGCGCCTGCCATCGTCCACCAATTTTAATTAGAATTATAAGAAAGATATGGATGAACCACCGGACCAGATGCGTGATTATAAGGACCAGGAGTGGGTAGGATGCACGAGTAGCGTAGTGAGTGATCTGCACGCAATCACCATCTCAGCAACCTCCCCCAATGTCATCAGACTGGCAGGTCTCTTTTATGTACTTATAAGGTGCCCAGTAATGGTCCGTATTACGACCATCTAGGCACAGCCCATCACTTATCACATTAATAATAATGGCTCTGGTAGATGTAATGGCTGACTGTGCATCTTTTCGATACATCTCTTTCAATTTGGGGTCAGTTCATCAACACAGTTTCATCGTTGGGGCTTGAACCATCACATGGGACCCGGATTGATGTCGGTATTGAGAGCGGTTGTACCACCTCAATGAAGCATACCGACGGCTTTGGCCGTTGCTGACCATCGATGCGGCCTCAAACTGACTTGGCTTCGGTTTCTCCCACAGAGATGGGACTTTCTACCTAAATAGTGGGTTTTGGCGTTGTGCTATGACTTGTATATGGTTGTTTCTTCTGGGATGGACGATCAAGTAAAACCTATGCCACTAGCCTATGCAAGAACCCGACCGCCTCATAGCAGTGCCTCGCATCGCTAATAAGTTGAGGATATCCATGTAGAATGTTCTGTATAGCCGTCTTTTACAGTATCGAGAGGTCTCTTCAACACTGTCCAGCGGTGATGGAACCCGATGTTGTCAGAAGCAGATGGAATGACCTCTTTGTATTTGATGATGTACTGCATTTTCGTCGCGGACTAGGTATTGAACATTTTTCCAAGCCTGCTTCGTTCGGACCCTCAGACGCGCAAACGACCTTCCATTACGGCCACGGCTCCGCCTTCTAGATGTACTTGCGAGATGGATTTGTCTGCAGCAAGCACAACATCGATGAATATCTCGCTTCGCCTTCCCATTTCTACGCCTTGTGTGATATGGAACTTCAGCGTCTCGTTGGCATGGCCCTCCATCAGCGACAGATACGACGCCAAGTCGCTGGCGGCGGCTCCTGTAGCTGGATCCTCCAGCGAACCCTCAATCATTCTCGTACGTAATTTGGTCGCCCCCTCCGTACTTTTGCCCGTGCGCGTGAAGAAGTACATCCCGATAAATGTATCGTTCCAACCGTCGTCCAGCCCGTGCACTATCGCACTCCGACCCGCCACGGATACCATCTCCAATGCATCGACGGTCTCAAGCTCGATCAAGATAAAAGTCATCCCTTTGACAATGGAGACTACGGCATGGTCCTCTTTGGTAAGAATCCGGCCTTGGTGTTCAGCTTCTGCCAACCGAGGCTGCAGATTGAAGAGTTCGTCACGCCTATATCTTCTCTTGTGGACGTGACTGCGCAAATGAGCTGAGCGCCCAACCCTCGAAGCTTTGGAGCAGCTTACACGTCATGTGGGATAGATGCCCTCGCAGTCTTCTTCGCGATATCATATTGCAACCCTACTAGTCCCGCCTTCAAGCTGAAGGCCGCTTCGATCACACCGCGCTTGAGACCACGTTCTTCGGCTACTTCACCCAAGACATAGCAGGCTGTTCCCACCGTCGGATGTCCAGCGAAAGGCAGCTCTTGCGTTGTCATGAAGATGTCCACCGTCCAAGCATGTTCTCGTGCAGCCTCGTCTTTTTCGTGCAGAAACGTGGTCTCAGAGAGATTGAATTCCCGAGCAATTGCCTGCTTCTGCTCCTGGCTAACGGGGTGCCCACGTGGGATCCGAACAATAGCCAGCGGATTGCCTTCGTAAGGCTGTGTCGTGAAGACGTCGATTGTGGCGAATTCGAGCTGGAAAACGGGACTAGCCATAGCGGTAGTGGGTTGCGTCACTTGCGTGACGCGATGGTGAGCGCCTGGTTTCTGCTTCATGCTTCACTTGTCTACGGCCCCAACGTGAATTGGGGTGAGCTGACTCAACACAGGATGCAGGATGCAGACTGCCGCCCCGCTTGGGGACGTCTCGGATAGATGTTGCGAAGTGCACCCGGCTGAGATGATGTCATACAGCGTGTGTCCACAAGAATGGTTCGTCATCGCTCATGAGTGCGAGTACGATATACGCTTCCAGGCTGCATAGGACGACTGGCCCTTCTGTTGCCTCTCTGCCTCTTGTGCCGTTGTACCTACCTACCTACTGACCGTCGGTCCGATGTAGACAGCATTCCGAACCCTTGTTCTCGAACGGTACGTTTTAGCAGTATGTGCTCCTGTTTGCTCGCGGAATCCCCGGCCGTAGCGGACGGGCGATGCCCCAATGGAGAAGACTGCATGGCTGATATGCTGGGCTTCCTTGACGTGGGACTCGGAAATTACTTTGTACCGTTGTGATCGACGGCCCTCACGCGACGCCGCACGCGTGGCCGTTGGGCTCTCTGTTTACGCGTTTGCTGTTTACTGTGTACACGGTGGGCTTTGGCTAGGATCTCTGTGCCATGTTATGTATTATGGGCCTACCTATGCACATGCCACATGCCGAATAGGTAGGTAGTGGTATGCACGTTGGTTGCATGGATGCCTTTTGCGGGTTATGCTGCGGTCTGTGTGGACAGTTGAGGCATCCTTCGGAATCTCGGTTATTACTCCCAAGGCGAGACCGTCTCCACTGTGTGCAGGGAACGAGTCAACAATTGCCAGGTGCAGGATACAGAGTTGACGTAGTAGGTATTCACAGGACCACCATCTTTCTTTGCAACGCTTGAACAGCCTCGAGGGACGGACTGCTTTTCTGCACTGCCTTGTACCTTGTAGTGGAAGCTAACATGCGTTGACCTCGAAAAACGGGCAGATCGCCTGCCAGATGCTTTTGGCAAGTTCGTGTCATGATCGGCATCACCATGTGTCGCGCAGCCATTCCACACTGGTAGTCCAAGTGGGCCTTGAGGGGCGGCAGACTGCAGCGAAGAGTTCGCACTGGGGAGGGCCGTGTTGCTGCAAGGTACCTACGTACATATGTACGGTACATCACCCACGATTGGCAGGTCTGGACTCTGGTTGTACAGGGGCCCGCCAAATTTGTTGGTGCGGGAAGAGTACGATTTGCTAGCTCAGCCATGGTCACAATCATACGTTTTTCGCCACCAGATGCGACATCAGGTGCTGCTTACGGGCAAAATGGGCAACGCTTTGCCGCCCTCGAATCGAGTGTGGGGTGGAGAGCTCACAACGCGTTGTGCATTCGGCATGGCTTGGAGAGCGAGAGAGGCAGATTCCGTCGAAGCCAAACGGAGAAAGCCGAGGTGCTGTAGCAGAGATAGAGTGTTGGCAGCACGGCCGTGTGTCAAGCTGCCGGGTGCCCTCGTGGGTTGACGAGAGGAGCGGCCATGTCAGGGCCGACGGTAGCTCGTCCTAGGAAGTGATCCGCTGCCGCCACAGGGTCGAGAATTTTCTCATTGGCGGCGCGGTAGAATTCGCGAGCGCTCAGTGGAGGATGGATGGTGCCTTTTGCATGCGCGTACAGGACTAGGATAACCGTATGCACGCACTAGAGTCGTGCCTGTGCAGGTAGGCCCAGGGGGTTTCGAGGCAAGCGTTTGAGCAGCCGTCTCGTCTCCATGCAGGCTGATCGTCGGATTGGGCAGCCGTATGCTGCCCACCATCCACCCATGGTACACGGCGCGCGACTCAGCGCTTTGGAGATGGCGCCACAGCCCACAAACCCCTTCCGCTGCGGCTAGCTTGGGGCACACTCCGGTCCGGCAGCTTCCACGACTGCGGTTGTGCTCCCGAAAGGCGCCTCTGGCGTAGGAGTAGGTACCAGATAGGTACGGCGTCGGCGTCTCGGGGCACACTGGATGGCGTGTCAGCAGCGCTGGATAAACACCAGCCCGGCAACAGGCGGCTGGGCGAACGGCGTGGGTACGCCATGTGCTCTAGCGGGGCCGGGGCGCGGCTTGGTCACTGGTGTGCGTGCTGGAAGGCGTTGCAGCGGCGAGGCCGGGGGCCAGCAGCGGAGCCCTTCCCCGCCACTAGAGCAGCGTAGCAAGGGCCATGAGAAGGAAAGGGACAGGGATGACGCGCGAATCCTTGTGGGTGCTGTGTGGCGTACAGGGGCCCTTTCGCAGAAGCAATCCAAAACCTCTCGTGGCGCCAGCTCCTCGCCCCAAGAAATCACTTCCACCCGCCCTGCTTTTTCTTTTTCCCAGTGCCGTCCCGCCTCCTGCACCGAACCCACCACGCCTGCACATTGCCTCGTCGGTCGTCAGCCATTCGCCAGGCACCGTGACTTTCCGGACCCGGGTGCCATCGCTCCGTTGCTCCATTCAGCCATACTCGACACCTGTAGCAGCAGCAGCAGCAGCAGCAGCAGCAGCAGCACGAGCGACAACCGCTCTCGTTTCCTCGGAGCCCTGCCTCCGGCTCACCGGCGGTGACTTCCCTCCGTTGCCTATTTCATCACACGGTTACCACCAAACCCCCGCCACCATGATCTCAAGTCACTCACGCAATCCCTCGGATGAGTCCAACAGCGCAGCCATGGCCTATGTCCTCGAGCACGTGCTGCAGTATCCTGGCAGCTACGACTTTCCTCTCAAGACCATGTGGGAGCTCAATCGTCTGGACCGGGCGCAGATTCTCCCCAAATCGGACAATGTTTCTCCAGTGACGGGACAATTTGCGTGGAGCAGTGCTGAAACCGCAGCCATGAGCTTCCAGGCATCGCTGATGAACCAACTCAAATCACTACCCACCAGGACCAGCTCCCTTCCACCCACCTTCATCAACAGCTACGTGAGCCGCATCTTCTGTCCTGATTTCAGTGTCATCGACTGGAACCAGGCACTGACTGCACTGGACTACCTCAAGGATCTGGAGACCAGGCGGCGAAAGGAGACGTATGCTGCCTTTGAGAGGCTCGGCATCCACCAGGAAACATGGGCTACCGACATGGCGTACATTGCAGAGAAGTTCCCGGGCATTGCTCTCTGGATCAACAACATCGAAGGCAAGAACAAAAAGGCCGAAACATTCTACGGTGTCATTTGGATCAATCTGCGCCGCTGGGTAAGCGGATCACCTTGGCCCTAGCTGCCGCATTCAACTGACGGTGATGCAGATTATGATCCAGGAACTTTCAGACCTGCCCTTCAATAAGCTTGCCTGTCTCAGCATGCTCAACACGCTCTTTCCACCAGTGCACGCCCAGACAAAGTTGCCCTCTAGCTTTGTCAAGCTAGAGACACTGAGGGACGAACGCCAGACGTTCTTCGATCTTATCAGCCGTGTGCAGAGGTATGGACCCGAAGTCTTACGTCCGTTGATGGACGAGAACAAGGGTCCGGGCGATAGTACCGGCTGGACGGCTGTGCAGAAGGTTGTCGCCAAGTACCTGAGAGTAGCCATGAACATAATTCAAGACTGCATGGCAACATCAGGACCCGAGTCCTTCGATCGATACGCCACCATGTGCGACAAGGAAAGCAAACACGACTCTGGCGTGAGCTTTGGATCCGAACGACGACCGAGTGTAGGCTCCAGCCTCAAGGAGGCAGGGGCCTCGGAGCCTGTGCAAAACTTCGCTCCTCCGCCAAAGGGTCTCAGCAAACTCGAGAGGATAACGCGCGAATTCCGGCGCATGCGCGTAAAGCCTAGGCCGGACGTTGAGGAGATTATCCACGTCTACCCGCGTTCCCACGATGGAGCTCCTCCGGTCATGGAGAACCCCGTCGCTGTGAAGAAATCGCTGAAGAAGACGCGCTCGTTGGCCAGTCTGCGATTCGGCAACAACAGCTCCTTCTCTTTGCCCAATCGGCAGGACAGTGACGCGGTTCCTTTTGATGCAGAGCAGATGAAAAAGCATCGCGCGCTGTACGAATCTACCCACAAGAACACTACCCTTGGCTCCGCTTGAACTCTGGCCGTTCCAGCAGCATAACACCAACTATTCACGATTTAACGACCAACTTTTTCTTTGACGAACTCGACGCGGTATTCGCGATTCTACTCCCCAAAATTCCGACCGACCGTAGCTCTGACCCAACCAATTTCGCAGACGTTGCGATGATATCATTTCATTACAAGGCAACGCGATGGGCTGGCTGGGGTTCTTTTTCTCTTCGGCGACCTCAGCCGATGCCGGAGTTGTTCCGGTTGCACGATGCGTTGTCGCATTGCATGTCTTTTTTTTTCGTACTCTCTATGGTGGACAGGCGTTCCAAAACGGTGCCCTCCTCAGTCGAATCTCTCTGGTGTGTGCGTGCCATTGATGCGCACTCGGGCATGCCCATACCATACGTATATCACTTGGTTTCACTTGTTTTCAGCACGGCGTTCAGGACTTGCATGGCCGTGGCGCAACGTTGCCTACATCGGGCATGCTTCTTTTTTTCACCGGGAGCCTGAGGGGATCGGGCGAGGCCAGCCGTGCTTGTGCATACTCCAGCAAGCGGTGCAATATTTGCAATGTAGTCGTCAGCGAGTAACATGCGGCTTCGTTGAACAGTAGACGACGCAAAACATCGTTATACAATGGTCTGTGCTGTGCAGTGCTTCCTCGGTGATTGTCATTTGCGGTCGTAAATCCGACGACGCAGAAAGCGGCATCTATCACCACCGTATGGTGCTCGTTTTCGCCGGCCGATCCCATGCCTGAACCTTGTAGCACCCCGGTATCACGCTGCCAACAGGCCCAACAGGCTTGCATGGATGACGCGAATTACCCGGAGGTGGTGTTGAATGCTTCGGGGTCGCCACGCGTGCGCACATGACCACGCCAACCTGCTGAGGGCCACGCCCGGATGAGTACAAAGCAACGTGTTGACTTCTCCTACGCCTCGCAACACGCGCGACGTCCAAGACGTCGCTCGCTTGCTGCGAAAATGCACGATGCTGGCTGCCGATCACGCGCGCCTGCATCTTCCGACAGGCCCTCGGTCTCGCCTTGTGCGACAATCCTGGCCCCCCACAAGCCCGCGCAACCCGCGCAACCCCACCACACGGTCACGACTGCCGCGGCCCCTACAAGAAGCACCCTTTTCGATCCGTGGAACAGCAGCTCTACCGGCCACCAGCGCGCGGAGAATCGCGTGTCTGGGTCCACGTCCTGGCGCGCGTCGCGCAACCTCAAGCTTGAGGAGCAGTACAGAGGAGGGCTCAGCGGCGGCAAGCGGGTCGCAGACACGGGCGCGCGGGACGGGCAGAAGCGTCTCGCTGAAGTATGGGCGGCTTCCAAGGCTGGCAAGAAGACATGTCAGCGCAAGGAGCCTCCAACACGGTCAGACCTGGGCCAGGAACGCAGGCAAGGGCCGGGTAGAGACCTCCAGGCTGGACAACTCGAATCCCCAGCGAAACCAATCTTCGCCGGTCTTTGCTTCTACATCAATGGCTCCACCGCTCCCCTCGTGTCTGACCACAAACTCAAACATTTCCTCGCCTCGCACGGCGCAAGGCATTCGATTGCCTTGGGCCGGCGTACCGTCACACACGTCATACTCGGTACCTCGAGCACGCATGGCGGCGCAGGCGGCGGTCTAGCTGCCACCAAGATGCAGAAGGAGATGGAAAAAACGGGCGGCAAGGCCCTCAAGTTTGTCACTGCTGAATGGTGAGTCGTCAGGTCTCGGCGAGTTGCAGCAGAGAGAGAGAGAGAGAGAGAGAGAGAGAGAGCCCAAGGCAATCAGGCATGTTCTCCTCACTGACCTACCTATGCAGGGTTCTCGAAAGCATCCAAGCCGGCCAGCGCCTACCAGAGTCGCGCTTTGCGCCCATCAAACTAGCTGCAAAGTCCCAAAGCAGCGTCTCCGCCATGTTGCGCTCCAAGCAAGACCAAGCATGATGATGACGACGAATCGTCCATCTTCGCCGACCACAGCAGCAGCAGCAGCAGCAGCAGCAGCAGCATGACTATCCACCCTCTTATCCCTCCTACAGGGCACCTTGCACACGCGAGGCTTAGATAGCTGCCTACGCCAAAGACGCGATATGCCATCTGTCCCAGGGTACCGGTTTGGAACGTGGCGTCGGAACGTCCCTACCGATGATTTGATTCATTCCGCCCACCCGAAAGCCACCACACACCACTAGGCACAGCCGGAAACGACCGTGGTATAGCGTGCCGGGCTAAAGAAATGTGCCGTGTGCAGTCACCATGCACAGGGGTGGCGCGGGTATGCTATTACACGGTGTAGTGTGTACCGTACGTACCGCTGCCGTGTCGCTGGGTGGGTGTGGGGTACGTACATACCTACGTATCTACCTAGGCCAACTTCTTCCCTTTACTGTCGATCGTGTATCGACTCTTTCCCCCTCCCCCGCGCGCTGATCCCATCCCATCCCGCTGACTCGGTCGGATTGGGTTTTCCAGTGCCGTCTGCATCTGGAGATGGCTTGGTGGACATGACTACGTTCATACACACACACACTCTCTCTTTCTTTCTCTTTAGCGTAGGCAACCCCAAATCTTACTCCATACCCCGCTGCGTATCCATCTACGTGGATTCCCCATGGACTAGAGTTCGCTCGCTTTTCCACGTGATTCGCTTTCGGTGCCGAGTAGGTACGGAATTGTTTTCCCCGTTACCAACAGGCGCGTCTCTCTCTCTCTCTCTCTCTCTCTCTCTCTCTGCCTTGATGACAATGTATGCTGCGCCAGTTGGATACTTTGCATGCCTAGCCAAAATGCAAAGCACCCATGGCAAACCCTCGCCTCTACGATGGTGAATCGACATGGATAGCATTCCTTTCCTTCTCGCCTGCCCTGCACAGTCTCTATCTTGATTGGCCCCCCCTTCTCCTCCTCCTCCTAGGACAGAAAAAATTTAAAAAAAAAATAAAAAAAATAAACCACCCTAGATCAACTCGACATCGCCCGTTCCCGAGCCAACCGCCCAAGCTCGTATGGCGCTCCACCGGACGACCCATATGTCCCCTCGCTTCATTTCAAATCTCCGATCGGTGCCTTCAACGACC
>Ga0182211_1000311_pt1 | contig 15612 bp, 15 predicted proteins | sample G5R1MG_20_FD_129660 | JGI IMG/M metagenome (GOLD analysis project Ga0182211, IMG submission 129660) | Switchgrass phyllosphere microbial communities from Michigan, USA - G5R2_MAIN_03OCT2016_LD1 MG | ecosystem: Host-associated > Plants > Phyllosphere > Phylloplane/Leaf | place: USA: Michigan... | reverse complement strand
TTTTTCTTTTCTCCCAGATGACGACAGAAGCAATAGCGAAGTAGACAGGCAGGAAGAGTCAGGGAAGGAATGGATAGCTACTTACGTTGGCTCCTTATCTGGTAGACTCGCACCATCAACCACCATTTTGCACTGTCCAAGCAATGATAGCTCAAACGACCGTATGCAAGGAAGAAGAGGACCTAGCTGCCCGACCAAGTCGGAGGAATTAGGTACCATGGCGAAAAGCTTGGTTAAATCCTTAGTGAGCCATTACCTGGAGGGAGGGCATGATCAGCCGACATCACCTTGGTCTGTCTTCCTACCATGCGCTTCATGCATGCACAACAGTTCCATTTGGTCTTGGGTTTTGGCCCATAGTCCTTGGACTCTCAACGCAACGACACATCATAGCATTAGGGTGGGTCTTGCGACCGCGCTGCACAGGGAAAGTCACAGCCAGCCTTACCATGGGAACCAGCAGTGCACTATGCGTAATTTCGCAATCGTGTCCCTATACTTACGATTCCGGACATCATTTGTCCTAGTGGGTTCACGGACAGGAGGGAAGGTAGAACAATGAGATGGCGCAAGGAAGGAGAAAACGTCAAGAGGATCGCAACAACGTAAATGCGGGACGGAAATCGTGGAATCAGATTTGACAGCATGAGATCATTTTGACTGAAATCAATATAAATGTCATTGAAGAAAATAGACTTGGATTAGACAGGAAGTTAAGGAAGTCAATGAAGGTGAACAGCTCGTGAAGAAGAAAAGAAGATACGGACCCGTACCACGTCCAGGAGAGACTAGTATGAGTGGGCAGGAATAGCAGGGTATGTTTGTGTTCTCCCCGCCTCTGAACTTAGAATGATGACGGAAATATTCGCAGGTAGATGTAGTTGCGAGATATCAAGAATAGAATATCTAATAAATCGAAAGGTACGCTACCATGTCGGACAACAATGATAAGAAACGAAAGCCGTGATGAGATACAGCTAAGCAGCGGCCCGAATAAGTCGAGAGCCTAAAAAAAATCAGGTCAGTGTGGAGGGACCTATATGCGATGTATCAAAGTGAGGATAAGATTTCAACGGCGGCTAACCACATGTTAGCATCCTAATAATAGAGTCACAGGATACGTGCGCAACATACCTATAAGCAGCATCGACCTGAGAACGCCGCTTTCGCTTCGAGTGGTCATCGTGCTGTCGCAGTTGCTCTCCATCTTTGTCCGCGTCTTCGTAGCTTCTCTTGCGATTAAAAGAACTGTCGCTCCGCTGGAGAGTGGGCACAACTGAGGTATCATGTTGATTACTGTCGCATGGCTTCTCTGACTCAAAATCGGAGCCAACCATAGTCCGGTTGCTGGCCTCGGAGAGCATAGGGCTACCTGCTCGCCCATAATGACAATAGTCACTATGTTGAGGCACGTACCATGAATCGTATCCTGGCTGTTCTGCGGGCGGTGGAGGTGGAGGCGTCCTGGATGTTGAGGAAGACGACAATGAACCATAAGGACGCGGATGCTTCAAGGTACATGCTGGGTTCTGTGAGCCACTGTAAGAATTTGCTCTGGGAGGGGCTGGTTGTGATTCGTGGGCTTTGGTGTGGGGAACGGTCGATGGCTTTCCGGGGAGTGATGCAGGCAGCTGTGGCACATGCATGTGATGAGATGGTGGCTTCGGAGCTCCAGTAACACCTAATTTGGCAAGAACATCCTCCTGTGTGGCCACATCCTGCTGTGTGATACGCTGGGACTCTGAGTCTCTATTTTTGTTGGTGAGAGCCTGGTCGAGATTTTCCATAATATCCCAACTTGCGTCACGCATCTCATGGTCTTCGTTCTGGTTCTTGCTTTCAGAGAGTTCGTCAGGACGGTCACGCTGCGTGATGCATTCTTCAATCGAAATGGCATTGTTCTGCATTTCCTCATCAGTGAAGACGACGAAAACTGGATCATCTCGAATGGTGCACCAATCATCTGTTTGTCGCACGTCTAGGAAAGCCTCATGCGAATTTTCTGCGGTGAAGTACATAGACACCGATTCTCCGTTTCCTAGTGCTTCTGGGGTTGGTTCCAGGGCTTGAGCTTCAGCTTCGGCAAATGTAGATGGTAAGGCACGCGTGACCTGTTTTGCAGGATGCCAAATAATGATTCCAAGACTCAAGGACGGATCCACGGCCTCATTGCTCTTGGGCCAGATTGCGCCATCAAATTCGAAGTCCCAGTCATCCCAAGCAAGAAATATATGTGGCCTCTCTCTAGTACTATTATGGCTCGTGCCATCATTCGATTGATTCGGTACTGAAGCAGCTCTGGACGACGCCGTCTGGACAGTGACCAGGGTTGGGGTAGCATTCGCATCTATGGAAGATGTAGGAACACTATTACGTGAGACATGATGATCTTGACTTGGTATCTGTGGTTGCCCATTTTGCGAGGGCCTTTGACCGGCCTGGCCATAGGTCTGCTGAGAGACATGCTGCGGTGGGTGGCCTTGATAGCCATCCTGATAAGGCGTGTAGCCTTGCTTGGCAGAGGGGTTTAGCGGTTGGGAATATCTTTTATAAGGTGGATAGCTTAAATGCTGTGGCCATTGACGAGTATGAGCTGGGGAGTAGGTCTGGGGATGATGACTGGAAGGCTGCTGCACACCGTATCCTTGGCCTTGGTATCCACGAGTAACAGGGGTAGCATTGTGACCTTGTGGGTAATAGCTAGGAGACATATGAACACCTTGCGGATATCCAGAATGAGGGGCCTGATACCGACCAGGGAATTGATTGGCGCCAAATGGGCCTTGAGGTTGCGCAGGCCCCCGGTATCCTGGCGGAGGAGGGTAACGCGTGATTACTGGATTTCCCTTCTTCTTCGGCGGGCTATTAATATAATCAGTATGATGGAGAAACACTTCAGATCTAATTCTCTTAAAAGATACGCGACAAAATAGTGTTTCATCCATAAGAGGAAGGACTCGATATGGCTTACCGGTTATCTGGTGCTCGGTGTCGGGGACCAGTTGCCGGCCATGAGTGGCCTGATGGGAACTGTCCATATCCAGCCTGTTGAGGAGGCTTCCCGGGCCGCTGGCTGTAGGCAGGTTGGGGGTTGCCATGTGGGGGATGCTGAAAAGGCGGTGCACCAGCTACAGCCCCACTCCATGCCATCTCACCTGCAGGATTTACGTTGATTTAATCCAGATTGTAGGGAGAAGGTTGCGACAAAGTAATTGCTGTCTCCAGAGTCAAATGGAGAGTATGCCTCCTGAGGAAAAACGACCAGCTCTGGTAGAGTGTGGAGTGCACAATCGACCCACGGACTCAGATTGACTCAGTGCACGTGTCAGAACAGCTATCCGAAAAAGCTTGAGCACTTTGAGGCCCTCTGTCCAGGGAATTTCAGATGCCTCGAGTGAGGGTAGTCTATGAGACTCGTTGGGCTTTCCCTGAGGCTGATCATGAGTGCCTACTGCAGCAAGGACAGGAGGTGGCACAGGCCGAAGCCTGCTGATGTGAGTACTAGGCCAGCTGAAAAAGTAGTACAAGTCTGTCGGCAAATTGTGACTAGAGAGATATGGAAACCGGTCAGAATATAGATCAACCCGATACGAGAAGCAGAAGGGTGTTTGGGGGAGTAGCTGCTTGGCAATTGTGAGGCATCGCACATGGGTTGTCAAGAATTCAAGTCTGGGGCGAAATCACGTTGTCACGCTCGGACCACCACCGGCCCCATCATGGGCCTGTCAATCGCTTCGACGCCATCGCCAGCATCTCACGCCCCGATGCATTTCCGAGAATGATTGTACGGTACAGACATTTGTTAGCGACCAGTATAGACTCACGACCTTGAGCATTCGTCGCGGCTGCCACGCCGACCACCTTGGCTCTGAACATCCCACCATGCCAGGATTACCGTGTACGTCAGTGGCCTACCATGTACGCCGTCGGACCGTGTGGCCACCTTATCTGACTGCCTGTAGCTACCGTGGACCTGGATGAGTGTATTTCGCGTCTTTCGAAAAAAGAGCTGCTGGCCGAGTCTGTAGTGGAGGCAATATGCGCAAAGACCAAGGAGCTGCTGATGAAAGAGAGCAATGTGGTGCACATCCGGGCGCCCGTCACTGTGGTTGGCGACATACACGGGCAGTTCTTCGATATGATGGAGATATTCAAAATTGGTGGGCCATGCCCAGATACAAATTACCTTTTTCTGGGTATGCTGCCCATGCTCACTACACACAATATCGAAGACGCAGAGCTGACTCTCTGCAGGCGACTACGTAGACCGCGGTCTCTTCTCTGTCGAGACAATATCACTCTTAGTCTGCCTCAAGTTACGCTACCCTCATCGAGTCCACCTCATTCGTGGCAACCATGAGTCCCGGGGCGTCACGCAGTCCTACGGCTTCTACACCGAATGCTCTCGAAAATACGGCAACGCGAACGTGTGGCACTACTTCACCGACATGTTCGATTTTCTCACGTTATCTGTCGTCATCAACGACCAGATTTTTTGCGTCCACGGCGGTCTCTCGCCCTCTATACACTCAATTGACCAGATCAAGATCATCGACCGTTTTCGTGAGATACCTCACGAGGGCCCTATGGCTGATCTTGTTTGGAGCGATCCCGACCCTGAAAGGGACGAATTTTCACTCAGCCCAAGAGGTGCGGGGTACACATTTGGAGCTCAGGTGGTGAAGAAGTTCTTGGAGGTGAACGGAATGTCGCATATCCTACGAGCACATCAACTTTGCCAAGAAGGCTTCCAGGTTCTTTATGACGACCGCCTCAGTACCGTTTGGAGCGCACCAAATTACTGCTATCGATGTGGTAACTTGGCAAGCGTGCTGGAAGTCAGCGACACTGGGGAACGCTTCTTCAACGTCTTTGATGCGAGCCCAGACAACGATGTGCACCGAGCTGAGCAGCAGCAACAACAGGGAAAAGAGGTGACAACCGAGTACTTTCTATGATACCCACTGTACATATACCTGCAATCTGCGGGATGGAAATGTCGCACTGTTGGCGCTGCATATATGTATGCTCACCTGTGCCATGGATGCCGATGGCAGTTTCATATTGGACAGCTTGTCTTTTGCCCGTGATGAGCCCGCTCAGCAGCCCAGGTACTTTGTTTCGACCCAACGATTCTCCATATCATCTCCCAGTCTTGCCACAACAACCTTGATGTCGGGAAAGACGCTCAAGACTCTGTTCACACCGACGCGACCTGCCGTGTACGTGACGAAGACAATCTTCTCCTCTGATACCCCATGATCTACCAAGACTCTCACAGCCATGAGAGCAGCCGCGCCTGACGAGAACTGTGGGTCTAGAACCAGAATGAGTCCATGCTGAGCAATGTTAACGGGCAAGGCTCGATAGTGCAATTCCGGCTCCCCTGTCCGGTAATTGGTCTGAATGAGTATCCTTCCTGTGATACAGTCAGGAATTGTGCGTCGAAGACCAGTCTCAAAGGCACTGCCGCCTCGTAGGACAATCACCGCACTGACATCAGCGGCTTTGCGTAGCCCCTGGTAGGCATGCTTCTGAGGAGTGATGACTTCATGCTGAGTAAATGGCAAGAAGTCTGCCGCGGTTTCGATGAGCAGTGCCACCATACGGTCAAAGTAGAACACAAAGTCTTCCCTTGATGTAGCAGGATCGAGGAGCAGAGTGTGCATACCCTTGACCTGGTTCGTTTGTTTCAACACAAAGGCGTTGGCACTGAGAGGACTGTCCTCCGCTATCCTGCCAAGACGCCTTAATTCTGTTTGATGCGCCATAGATTTAAGCTCCAGCGTCTGTCGGACTTGGTTGCTGACCATGGTGATAGCAACCTTGTTCTCGATTCCGCGCGGTATGATGAGATCTGCCAGCTCTCTTTGGGGCGCAACAAACTTGTAATAGTTGGGTTTTACGAAACCGAACCACTGCTTAATGCAGCCTTCGATATCACGACCGCGTTCTTGGACGTCCCTGACAAGACGCCGTGAGAGACAAAGGTCCGAGTCTGCGTCAGCGAAGATCTTCAGATCCAACAACTCCAGCACCCGTGGATCATGCAGGGCGAAGATGCCTTCTAGGATGAGCACATGCGGCGAATAGATGGTTGTGGTCTTTGCTAGTCGTGCGTGTTTTTGGAATGAATAGATGGGTACTTCGGCAACCTTTCTGACGGAGTGTTAGCCAGAACATGCCGTGTAGCTATACACGATGCATCCATCCCTTACCCATTCTTGATGTCCTTCAATCTTTCTACCAGGATATCGAAATCAATGGCCTCGGGCGAGTCGAAATCAAACTCATTCCGAAAGGCAGTCGCCGATTGTTCTGGTGTGAGAGGCTTGTAGAACGAGTCCTACGTGCATTGCTGCTTAGTCGAGTGCACGTGACCGGCCTCACGCTGGCGAAACCCACCATAGAGAGTATGACAACCCATGGCAAGTTCAGAGACGCGACGATGGCCATGGCCAAAGATGTTTTACCGGACCCGGAGCTTCCAGCAACCCCAATGATGCTTGCATTGCCCCAAGGTGGCTCATAATGGGTCCGGCGCCCTGGCGAGGACATGGCTGCCTGGATGGTACAGAATTCTTGAAATTGGTAGCAACTGCTCTGTTCCACCAGGCACAGCCTCCCAGCCCAAGGCGAAAAAGGATGATGGGAGAAGAGGTACACGGGGGTACCCCCAGGACGGCGTTGGTCCACTCCAAGCTCTCAGTAGCCTCGGGCGGGCCCACGCGAAGAAGCGGCATAGGTAGGGAGCTACTGCGAGCGCTTGGTGGAGCCGCCAAGGCGCGCTAACACCAAGCTGCCTTTCTTTTCTTCGCAACGTCGCCAGCTTTCCCTTCCGCAACCGCACACTCTGCGATTTCTTCAGCAACCTCGGCCACGGTCGGGCAGCTTTTCCTCGCACACTGATGGACGTTGGATGAAGATGCTGCGCGTCTTGGCTTCATCATGGTAAGCGCCGTCGCCGCTGGACATGGCACTCGTCCACACATGCTCACCCAGATACAGAGCTCATCCACTGCTTCGGTGTCGGCGGCGACGCCGACGCAACATCCCTTTCAGCGCAGGATCGATGGCATCAAGCCGTCCAAAGCGTAGGTCGCGCTTCTTTACTCTGCTTCCACACCCTATGATGATTGCAAAAAAGTTGGGAATCTCTCCGAAACAACGTGTGGAGAAGAAGTTAACTTTATCTCTGATCTTGCGAACGGCTCGGCCGTCTTGCCCTTCATCGCATCATAAAAACTCCTCTGGCTAGAGCATAGTTGGCTGATGTGTTGTGTGCAGCGACATCAATTTCGTTATCATGGACTACCTGGTCAGCGAAGGCTACCCCAGAGCGGCGGAAAAATTTGCAAAGGAAGCAAACATCCAACTGTCTCTCGAAGAGGAGTCCATCCAGTCGCGCGTAGAAATACGACAGGCTATACACGCTGGCGATATTGATACCGCCATTACTAGGATCAACGATCTGAACCCCCAGGTATGTATGCTCTCTTCTCTCTCCCGCGCTCTTGCAGGATTAAAATCAGTTTCATGCACCACGCATAATCTAATTTGATGATAATCAAACCTTCAGTCCTCAGTATGATTGCAAGCTGTTCGCTCATTTGGTGTCTCGCAACATATCTCTGGGCCATGCTGACAAGCATATTAGATTCTCGACACAGATCCTGCCCTCCACTTCGCATTGCTCCGTCTGCAGCTTATTGAGCTCATTCGGCAATGTACTTCGTCGGCAACGTCTGACATTACCCCTGCCCTTAACTTTGCGTCGTCGCAACTCGCCCCGCGAGCCGCTACCAATGAAGCCTTTCTTAAAGACCTTGAACTCACAATGTCTCTACTCATCTTCTTGCCTGCGCCTATCCACACGTTACAATCTGAATGCATAGAACTCCTTGAGCCGACTCTACGTCGGAACGTGGCTAGCCAAGTCAACGAAGCAATACTCACCAGCCTGGGTTCTCGTGGCGAAGCACGAATGCGAAGCTTGGTGCGCTTGCGACACTGGGCAGAGCTCAAGGCAAGATCTGCTGGCAAAGACATCCCACCTGTGCTACCGCTTGGTCTCCAAGATGCGGATGATACGTCCGTTGGGAGCAACAGTCACAAGAGTGAATCTTCCGATGCCATGGTCCAATAGTGCAGCAACACTGGGTACCTAGGCCTGTCGGCTCGTTTCTGGATGAACGAATAGCAAGGTTACTGACTATGCCTCTTGATTGAATCTTAGCTACTATGATGATTAATGTAATTCCTTCTATTGCCGACCAGCCCATGGCTCGCGGATAGATGACGTTCTCGACCATTTCATCACGCACTCATTCCATTCTATTTTCACCATTTCATCCGAGCTCTGTTGCCAGCTGCTTAGAAGCCTACTCTCATCACCCCCAAACTCATTAAGATCATGCACGACTCAATGAACATGTTGAAATTCCCTTTTGAGTATTTACATTCTCCATCGTCTGCGTGGTGTGTTCATCGTCTTCCCCCCACTGCCTATCTGGAAGTATCCAGCACATAGCGGCCCGCAATCGCCCCAGCATGCATCTTGTCGTACACGGTCTGGAGTTCGGAGAGCCCGACGACCTGAAACGGCGCCTTGATCAAGCCGCGACGGAAAAACTCAATCGCCTCGGAGCTATCCTTGCGATTGCCGACATAGGAGCCCTGGATCCTGATCATTTTGATGACGGTCTCGAAGACCGGAGCCTTGAGGTAGGCGCCCGCGGGCAGGCCGATGCAAATGACGGTGCCGCGCGGGCGGACATACTCGGCCGCCTGCTGGAACGGCTTCTCGTTGACGGCGACGAGGATGACGACGTGGGGGCCAAGGCCGTCCGGGGTCGCTTTTTGGACGTCGGCGACGAGGTTCGTGGAGGTGGCAAAGTCGACAAAGGCCTCGGCGCCGAGTTGCTGCGTACACATGTTTTGCTTGTCCGCGCCCGTGTCGATGCCGATGACGCGGACGCCCATGGCCTTTGCGTACTGGCATGCGAGAGAGCCGAGGCCGCCGCCGGCACCAACAATGGCGGCGAATTGGCCGGGCTTGACGCCGGATTCTTTGAGGCCTTTGTAGACGGTGATGCCGGCGCAGAGGACGGGGGCAATGGCGGCGAGGTCGCATTCCTTGGGGATGCGGGCGACGTGGGCGGCTTTGGCGATGCAGTACTGCTGGAAGGTGCCGTCGACCGTGTAGCCGGAGAGGAGGGGCTTGGGGCACAGAGGTTCGTCTGCTTGCTGGCAAAAGTCGCATGAGAGGCAGGATCCGTTGAGCCATTTGACGCCGGCGTAGTCGCCGACTTGGACGTCTGTGACGAGGTCTCCACGAGCCACGACGATGCCGGCGCCTTCGTGGCCTCCGACGAGCGGGAGCTTGGTGGGCTGGGAGTAATTCGTTGGTTTGCGAAGGAGGGTGTGGGACAAGGTGCTTACCAGGGGCCAGTCACCATTGACGGCGTGTAAGTCTGTGTGGCAGACGCCAGAGAACTTGATGTTGACAAGGACTTCATCCGGGCCTGGCTTCTGCACGGGAATCTTCTTGTAATCGACGGGGCCCCCGGTCTTCTCGATGACCTGGGCCCATTGCTCGGATGGGATTTGCGGGGCACTCATCGTGGCTGTTGACGAGGAACTAGGAGGCCGGAGGTGAGAGACGAGAATGAGTCGACGGGGTGGAGTTTGCTTTTCATCGCCAGCAGCATGTTCTGCCTTTTATACCTGCCATGGCGAGAGTGAATTCCATGGCGCCTTACCCCATTGGAGGGATGGATGGATTGCCGGAGCACGTTCTTCCGGAACGTTCGCATGGGCACATGTCCCGCTCGTTGGGCGGAAGGGCTCAGGGGACCTACGGAGGACCTATTTTCGAGCCATCGGGGGTGGATTGATGTGGGTAGGCATCGCAGGCTGTTGCAATGCTGCTGGCGATGGATGGTGACCCGACAGAACGTTTGTCTCAAAGCAGCTAGCCGCGGTTTGACGTCACGGATCCCTCACGCCACGGTAACGCTCACTCCCATCCCCATCATCAGCCCTGGACTGGATTTTGATAGCTTTGCGTCGCTGTCAGCCCACCTCGGCTTACTCTTGCTCGGCCGTGGCGCACTCCACATGATCCAACGCACCCATTGCCTACGCGCGTCTCCCTCTCTGGCCTACCCACCGACCAATGGCAAGGCTGGAGAGCTCGTGTCTCAGCGCATCTGCCACTTGCGGGTTCTGGCGTGTCCATCCTGCGGGTATCCCTGGAAGCGAGCAGGCCCTTTTTTTTCCCATGAAGCAGCAAGCCGGGCGCGCCATCCCTTCCACCTGCATTGCGTGTTCAAGCCGTCGGTTTGTTGCGGGGTAACGGAACGAGAGCGGGTCAGATGACTCTGGTGTGGTGTGGTGTGAGTTGCACGTCTCCCGACTTTGACAGCGGTTCACCATTCTCCCGGGGCCTAGAACCATCCTGCGCTTCGCATCCCTTTCACCCGGGTAATTCACCCCCCCACACGAACTCGTGCCGCCGTGAACCACGGAAGACGGCCAGCCGGTGTCTCTTGCAGAATGCGGGGAAAGGCTCAGACGGCCGCTAGCGAAGTCAAATCGCCTGCAAACACGGAACCCTCAAAGCGTAACTCGATTGAACGTGGTTCCATGACGGGGCCGTAAAGGTGATTATCGATTGCGTGGGCGTAGTTGGTATTAGGTTCCGGCCAATAGAGCAAGGACAGGCTCCGAGTGGTGTACGAGTGAGGGCACCGGCAATGGGAGAGGATTTATACATTTGCATTTGAGCACTGTGCTGGTCACATGGAGTACCCCTGGTGAGTACAGCTGAGACTCGATAGTGCTGTGAGGTAAGATGCAGAGCACAAATGAGTGGCACTTGGTGAAATGGATTTCATTTGATAGGCTCTAGGATGATATTATCAATCAAGCGCACGGGAATCTTTCCGTTACCAACACCCAGCTCTTCACCGTCTTGTGGAGCCTCAATGGGTAGCATCTTGATCGCACCACTCAGAATCGCGCCTCTGCTGTCATCGACATGGTCAATCTCTTGCAGGGTGTCTGGGTCGGCAAGGCTCAGGTAGTCTACCTCGAAGACTGCGCGCCTGCCAGGGTCCAGCATCTCTTGCTCTAGCATAGTTTTGTCACCATGGTCGACGGCCGGCCACATGATGTCTCCACGCGATCTTTTACCGGCTATGTACTGCGCTTCTGCCTTGCGCAGGGCTTGATAGAGCACAATGCTTACGTTGCGTCGACGGGCGCCGAGATAGACGTTGCGTGATGAGAGCGCCAGGCCGTCTGCCTCCCTTGACGTTGGGACGATTCGCAGCTGGGTGTCAAGATGAAAGTCTTGGATGAGTGTGTTGATGACGCGCGTCTGCTGCACGTCCTTCTGGCCAAAGTAGACGCGATCGGGCATGCAAATGTTGAACAGCTTCATGCAGACGGTGGCGACGCCGCGGAAGAAGACGGGCCTCGAGGCTCCTTCCAGCAGCTGGCCGAGAGGGCGCATCTCGATGAAGCTCCCGGTACCAGGAATACTACTGTCTGGGGGTAGCGTGGGATACATGGTCTGGGTGCTGGGAGCAAACACGGCCGTGACGCGCCCCTGGCCTGCGCTGGCGAGTGTCTGGTCCAGTGCGTGCAGCATGGCCAGATCCGCCTCCCACGACTGTGGATATGAGGCCAGGTCCTCGTGCAGGCCGAATTGGGTGGGGTTCACGTAGATAGTGACGAAGACGTCCGTGTTCTCAGCGGCTGCGCGGCGCACGAGCGAAGCGTGGCCCTCGTGCAGGGCGCCCATGGTGGGTACCAGGCCGACGGTACGCTGGGAAAGCCGCAGCTCCCGCCGGTATTCTCGGAGGGGCGCGACATGGCGGAAAATTTGTGTCGTTGAGGCGTGCGTGGAGAGCCGGCGGAGGCCCGCGGCGAGGCAGCGGCGGGCGACGGTGAGGGCGGTGAGGGTGGGGCGGAGGGCCATGACGGGCACTCGGCTGCGATTTCACGGTGCAAGGCCGTTGAGAAGGGAGCGGCACGGCCGAGCGGTCACGTGAAATGAGCGGACAGCGAGCCCGGCACAGGCCCTGTTCATGCTGACGATGTTCGAAGGAGGAGGAGGAGGAGCAGGAGCAAAGCAAAGACGGCTCTGGTGCTGTCATAACGGCGCGGCCCCATGCAGTATAGCGGCCCACCAAAAAGTGCCGTGTCCGAGTCCGAGCCTTCGCCCAAGACTCAATAGAACAGACCACACCGCAGAGCACAAACCAAGGCACCCAACGCCACACTCGGCGCCATGGCCGATGACGGTATGCTCCTCAATTTCTCCATCCCCGAAAATGGCCTCCTCCCTCGACCGAGCATCCAGGGGGGCCACTGGAAAAGCCGCCTCTCTGCCAAAAAGGCGGCACAGAACTGGCACGCCAAAGCCACAGCGCGGCTTCGCGGAGAGACGGTTCCGACTATTCAGAGGAAGACGGTAGCGATCCCCAAGTTCGTAGACGTGAACCACACACAGCTTGGCCCGCGGAAGCCGCGCCTGACTGGGAACCCTGACGGGCACGACCTGGACGACCGGCCCACCAAGAAGGCTCGCACCAGTGCAGACCCTAGGCCGCGCACCGAAGACAAGACGGTTGAGAGCGATTTCCGGCCCCAGTCCACCCCAGGCGCAAACCGGCGGCCAGAAGAAAGACAAAGTGCACCCAAGGGTGGCAAGCAGGTCATCTCCTCCCTCTTCACTTACAACCCCACCCCCACGACAAAGCCAGAAGCAAAGGAACCTCGCCATGAAGATGCACACGTTACGCCCTCGAATGCGCCCCTCAGCGATGAGCTGGCAACCTTCACTTCGCTCGGAATATCCACAACCCTCGCCACGCATCTGCTCAAGAAAATGGACCTGAAAGCACCTACAGCCATCCAAAAGGCTGCCATCACACAGCTCATACAAGACGACTCGGACGCTTTCATTCAGGCAGAGACGGGCTCGGGAAAAACTTTGGCATATCTGCTGCCAATTGTACAACGACTCATGGAACTGTCGGCCAACATGAAGAAGCGGCAGGCAGATAACCACGTGCAGAGGAGCTCGGGATTGTTCGCAATCATCATGGCGCCGACACGCGAACTGAGCAAGCAGATTGCCACGGTTTTGGAGAAGCTGCTCGGCTGTGCGCACTGGCTGGTTGCGACAACCGTCATTGGCGGTGAAAAGAAGAAGTCGGAGAAGGCGCGACTACGCAAAGGCATCAATATTCTGGTCGCAACGCCGGGGAGACTTCTTGACCATCTCGAGCACACAGAGACGCTGGATGTAACCAATGTCAGGTGGCTGGTGCTAGATGAGGGTGATCGCCTGATGGAGCTTGGGTTTGAACAGGATATCCAGCGCATTGTCGGCGCCCTCAACTTGCGAATGCGCGCAAAGAAACCCGGCCAGCAAAAGATTCCTGGACTGCCCGAGAAGCGTACCACCGTCCTATGTTCTGCAACAATGAAGATGGACGTCGAGCGACTTGGCCAGATCAGCTTGAAAGACGCCGTGCACATCCGCGCCGATCCCTCAGAACAAGATCAAAAGGTCGGCGAGGCCAGAGAGGATCAGGGCTTCTTTGCACCAGCCCAACTGAAGCAGTCATATGCCGTAGTTGCTCCCAAGTTGCGATTGGTCTCACTGATGAGCTATCTGAAGCGAGCATTTGCGCGGAAAGGATCAGTCATGAAGGCCATAGTCTTCATGTCCTGTGCTGATTCGGTCGACTTTCACTTCGACATTTTTACTAGCAAACTCGAGGAAGATTCCGAAAAACCAAACGACAAAGCCGAAGATGCGACCGACTCGTCCGACGTAGAGGTCAAATCCACCAAGAAAGCAAAAGCGTCCCTCCAGTCTGACCCCACCAAGCTCTCCGTCACAGATGCTCTATCCCCCATCCTATCTACAAAAACCCACAACGTAACTGCCTATCGTCTCCACGGCTCCCTCCAGCAATCTATCCGCACCTCGACTCTCGCACACTTCACCAAGAACAAAGACCCTTGCGTCCTGATCGCTACCGACGTCGCATCACGAGGCCTTGACCTGCCCAACGTAGATCTGGTAGTTGAATTCGACCCTGCCTTCGCGCGAGAAGACCATCTTCACCGCATCGGGCGAACAGCGCGTGCAGGCCGCAACGGCCGAGCCTGCATCTTCCTCATGCCCGGCTGCGAAGAAGGCTATGTTGAGATCCTCAAGTCGGATCGCAAGGACACTGAAGCCGGAATCCACATCTCGCGCCAAGAAGCCGACGATATTCTTACCCGCGGCCTCGTCACCAGCGGCGTCCCCGGCAAAAATGCATACATGGACCTAGCCACCGACCTTCAGCTCAACATCGAGCGCTGGGCCCTCGCATCGCCGTCCCGCCTCGAAGCCGCCCGCCGCGCCTTCCAAAGCCATATCCGCGCCTACGCCACACACGTCGCCGATGAGCGTCAGTACTTTGACATTAAGGCTCTCCACCTCGGACACCTAGCCAAAGCCTTTGCGCTGCGCGAGCGGCCCTCAGGCATGAAGGTACCTGGTCTGCGCACCGGCGCCGGCCGCAACGATCGCACGCCTGCTAGAGTCCGGGGCAGCGGCGCTGCTGCTGGCCCCAGGATAGACGGTGCAAGTCGCAAAGCGGAGAATGCGGCAAAGGAGGGTGTGTCGAGTCGCAAGGGAGTGGAGCTGGATCTCCCCGAAAGCAGGGACACCGAGGAGGCGGCTAAGATGCGGAAGGCGGTGCGTGCAAAGGAGAAGTTTATGAGGCATGCAGGTATGGCGAGTGAGTTCAATCTGGGGTGAGCTGTGTCTCGTGTGCACATAGGAAGGTGTGTGGGTATATATGTGTCTATATAGACAAAGAAAAAATACAACTGTGATGAATCTCTCGGTCCTAAGTTTCCCAAATTATACTTGTTCTCTATGTTCCTTGGTTACTCTATCACCCCCTTATATTGACTAGACTCTTCTGCTTATGCTGCCTACATTCATTGCCAGCAAAGCAGGCTTATAGCGCTGTGCGATCGTGGCTGAGGCGTAAGATGTATTGGAAGCTAAGAACTTGCCATGGTTGCTATAGTTGGTAATTACAATGCAGCCATTGGGAAACACGAAGTTAAGCTAGGACAAATAAGAGTGATGTAGAGGGCTAGATATGATGAGATAGAACGTGCGCGGTAGAAGAATGCAGTAGTAGAGAGACTGCTTCTTGTTCGGGAATAGCCGACCTGCACGCACGCCTTGGAGTGAACTTCCACGTACCATACAGCTGAATTTGGCCCAGATGAAATCAACTATTCGGCCACCCTATATTTCAAAGCTGAAATACACGCAGTTCCTTCGGACGCTCAATACCTTGCAGCCCTTATGCTCTCAATGATTGTAAAGCCGTTATTCGATCACGGTGCATACCCTACGTCCCGCCCACGTCTTAGAAGAGCACTCAAATATTGTTTATGAAGAAAATGAAGCTCCTTAGTTACTACCCCTGTACATCACTGTTATTCCCCAGATATCGCATGGATTTTATTTAGCTTGATTCTAATGTTGGATACCCTAGAAGCAGTCTGGCCCAGAAAAAT
>Ga0182211_1000310_pt1 | contig 15629 bp, 15 predicted proteins | sample G5R1MG_20_FD_129660 | JGI IMG/M metagenome (GOLD analysis project Ga0182211, IMG submission 129660) | Switchgrass phyllosphere microbial communities from Michigan, USA - G5R2_MAIN_03OCT2016_LD1 MG | ecosystem: Host-associated > Plants > Phyllosphere > Phylloplane/Leaf | place: USA: Michigan... | reverse complement strand
TGGACCTGGTACACCATTTTACATGATGGCTGGGTTCAACGCGGTGTTACTGTTGGTGACTGTGGGTGTGAGTGGGTGGCAGGCTTTGCAGCTCGGAAGGGAGGTATAATGATGATATGTGTATATACGAAGGGAATGTAATCATGTTTGACGATCGCCCAGTTTTTAAGACTAATTTCAGTCCTCGAAAGAAATCACCCAAACCTAGTCTGTGTATTGATCATGAAGATCTGTAGCTTTGTTGAGGTGATGGGGCTCATTGTTCCTCCAGCTTATTCCAGTACATGGAGTGTGTGGAACCCACAACTGAGCAAAAGTCGGCCCGAAGTTCAGGCGGACTTGGGCCAACTTTTTTGCAATACGACAGTATGCGCGTCCTGAAAACACCAATCGCAATAATCACCACACCGATTTCTCGTCCTTCAAAGCCCAAGGAACCACTCTTCACGGTCCAGAGCTGTCTTCACAAAGTCCAAAAACGGAATACACCACGCATTTGTCCCAAAAAACACGCTCGGGAGTCCGCAACTTCTACTCGACATGAACAGATGATACAGCAATTCCACTCCCCGACTTCACAACCACTCTCCAAATATAGGCCATTCCACCACAGCCACAGCCACTCCGAGTTCAACCATGCCTGAACAACAGCACCAACACCAACAACAACAACAACAATGCCAACATCCCCCATCCCCCACCTACGAAGGCACCCCTATCACCTCCCCCCGCTCTCTCCGCCAACTCTCCATCTTCCTCCTCGGCTCAACCTGCCTCCTCGCCACCACAGCCCTCACCCGCAAGGCCGTCTACCGCCGCACCCTGCGCCTTACCCCGCCGTACTTTTCCCCAAACACGAATCCGCACGAGTACTTCAGTCCCTTCTCCGACGCCTGCCAGGCGCTCAATCTCGCGACGCTGAATTGTGCAAGTTTGGGCGTCATGGTGCTGGGCGGGGTCATGTGGGCGTTTGATGTGGCGGGGCTGGGGGAGGCGAGGACGGTGTTGAGGGGCCGGCTGGGGTATGAGAGGATCTATGGGGACGGCGAGGTGCCAGGGAGTATTGGGGAGTTGTTAAGGCAGGCGGGAGAGAGGAGGATTGTTTTTGAGGAGGGTGATAATGGTGAGGCGGAGGGAGGCAAGCGATGACGATGGTGGGTAGTGGCAGTATGTATGTATGACTAAAGGATTTTTTTATTCATAGTATCGTGTATATACACCGTTATTATCGTATGCAGCACAGCATACGTCTCTATTACCACGAGGAACCATCCATTTACTGCCCCTTCCCCTCCCCCTCCCCCTCCACCCTAACCCCAACCCCTCCATCCCGATTCGCCCTCCACACCCCCTCTCCCCCTTCAAACCGCTCCAACTTCCATATTTCCGCCTTCCTCTTCACCTCCTCGAGCGCCTCCTCGCCCGCCCTCCACGCCTCCGCCCGATGCGGCGCGCTCACCGCAATAACAATACTCTCTTCGCCAACGCCACACTCGCCCAACCGGTGCACGATTGCTATCTTAGTGCATGCGTGCTTTTCCAGCACTGTGGCGCCGATGGTGTACAGCGTTGACAGTGCGAGTGGCGTGTAGGCGGTATAGGAGAGTGAGGCGACGCGCCGGTTGCCGAAGGTGTCACGTGTTGTGCCGATGAAGAGGACCGTGGCACCGGCGCAGGGCGAGCGGACAAAGGCTGTGGCGCTCGATGCGGACAGTATATGCGGGGTCAGTTCGATGTGGATTGTGGGCGTGGTTTTGGTGTTGGGTTCTGTGGGGGGCGTAGCTAAGGGGTAGGGTGCGGCTCCTGTAGTTGGCATGTTGGATTGTCCTTTTCTTGCAAAGCTTTTTTCTGTTCTGGATATCTCAGATTGCGTCTTTTGGTTCGTGGACGATGCGTTCCGTTCTTGTGATTTAGCAAAGGATGAATTTCCTTTCAAGGCGTATCAATCAGCCAGACCATATGTATGAAGTACAAAGGAAAAATCTCAATTGCGAGGAACTGGATAAAACTGCCATGTTTCTCGAAACCACGGCAATTATGAAATAGATTGGAAACTCCAGGATACCAAGGAGGGTGCAGTAACAGTGTGAGAACATATACATAGATTGAGAGCAGGTCAAGACTTGTGGGTTACTTCACTACCTACCTATTATTCGAAATATTTATCAATCTGGCTTCAAATGGGAAATCCGTCTTGAGAGTGTGGTGTGCAGTGAAGGTTCAAAGAAGAGGGACACCGGTCGCTTGTAGATAGAATTAGCCGCGCTAGCGGTGGTCTGCCGCTTATTAAGTACGATCGTCCTAAGACTTCTATCACCTTGTAAAGATGTAATTTTCCCATTCAGAAGAAGACGTCTAAATAATAGTGTCTGGCTAAGCACTGCGCTGATAAAACTAACCCTCGGTGTGATACATAGTCAAGCTGCGCACCCTATGTGGTGATATAACGGTAATAGAGTATCAGGAACGTGGCATCGCTATTGAGTTTGGAAGTGGACCGTTGGAGCACGACTGGCTAGTCAAAGTCATTGTCATTGAATTTAATACTCAGGGGCACGACCATCCATCTTTTCGTGTAGTATCTAGCCACACAGCACCCCAAGAAGACAAATGTAAGATCCATGGGATATCTCCTCGATTTCCCGTTTTTGATAGAAGGTGCTTCTATTACTCAGCTCATAAGACACTTCTCACTTCCCATAGTAATCAGCGGCTAACACCCGAGTTTAGAGTAACGAAGTCATGGGTCAAATCGCTGGTCCAGTAAACGCACTCTTCTGCATTATTTTGGAAGTCACTGCCATCGTCTCTCAGGTCAATAACCATTTCGATATCCTCGGGGGCCATTAGATTGCTGGCTTGGACTGCGTCGACGCCTACCGGGACTCCCCTTTCTAGGAATTTTGTCAACTGATTCGGGGCGCTCGATTGGATGAAACCAATGGATGTCGATTCGGGTACAATGATACCTTGACCCGCGAGTTCGGTGTCAACCAGTGCGTACCCAAGTGCAGCTAGTACGTTGCCCCAAGTTTGCCCCTCGCCGTAGATACTGGCCTTGACAAGTACTGAGCGCGCTATAGTAGACGCGATGCGGTGAGCAGCCTTCTCATGGGTACAGCCACGTACGCGGATAGTGATGAACTTTGAGGCGCCCTCGGCATCCCGGACGACGAGTTTGGCCATATCGGCCATGAACTCGTCAAGAAAACGCTGCATGGCAACGAATTCACTCGACTGCGAGGCCCCCGGTGTTGGATCCCAGTCTATAGACTGAGCATGGCCCGTGATTTTTACGCCGGGAGGGTTGGTTGCAGCACCGTTGGCGAGCAGAGTCACCATGTCGTTTGTCGACGTGTCGCCGTCAATGGAGATGCGGTTGTAAGACTTTTCAGTGGATGCAGAAAGAAGTTGCTGCGCTGCCCGCGGCGTGATCGGAGCATCGGTACAGATGATTCCTAGTGTGGTGGCCATGTTTGGGTGCACCATACCGGCACCTTTGGTGACGCCCGAGAGTGAAAAGATAGTGTCAGGTCCCCAACGAGATAAGGTGAAATTGCGCGATACAAGCTTGGGGAACGTGTCGGTTGTAGCTAAGCCCCAGGCAGCCTCCATCCAATGCTGATGGGAACTGCCTATGCTATTGCTAAGCCGGGGCATGTTTCTGAGAATAGGTTCCATGGGAAGGCGCTGGCCACCGAGGCCGGTGTGCATGACTAAGAAAGAAGGAGATCGTGCGGTGTTGGAGCCGGTTTCGATCAGACTGTTTTCCGCCGCTCTACTCATGGCAATCGAGTCTTCCAATCCCGCCGCGCCAGTAAGGGTATTAGCGCACCATGAGTTGGCAATGACGCCCCGGATGCCACGGCCCTGGTGTTCTCGAATGATGTCCCTGCTAACCGAGATGGACGCAGCCGGAAACTCGTTCTTGGTGAAGACGGCAGCTGCTGAACATGAGTGGTGCGGTGACGCTACCATGACCAGATCGGCCTGGGAGTGGCTGGCAGGTTTGATACCGGCGTGAATACCGCCAACATGAAAGCCCTTGGGGTAAAATCCCGACGTTGGAACGAATCTCTGCTTGTTGGCGGGTATAGGTTTATCGCCAAACAAGTCAAACTTAGTGGCGTAGGACCGGATAGGGAACATGGATTGACGCCATCTGTGGGTGGCGGCATTGTGAGCAAAACATCGCGACAGGGAAAGGACAAAGTGAGGTGGGAGCTTCATAGTCGTGAGGATATGGAGGTGTGTACTTGCACTACCTGGGTGTTTCGGGCGCCTGCGGGGTTGGCACTGGCCAGTTCCATGTATCAAAAACCAGATGAGACAGCACAAACTTGAGAAACGTAACTTGAATACTTATTTCATATGAAAAGCAGTTGAGCGATGATACTGTATAGCCCCTAATATATTGAAAATTCCCTTTCACTTATTCATGTCAGGCCCCGTGTCACGTGGTACGCAGTATAGTAGCTAATTCTAAGAGTCTTCATTCGTAAATATAGTAGGCATACTTGACTATTAGTAATGCTCACTCCTTTTTCATGCCCTTTTCAGACATTCTCTTGAGTCCAAAGCCTCCTGCCAGGCATGTAAAAATAGCGGCACCAAGAAGTGTCCAGAAGCATGCACGATATCCTTGAAGGAGATCTGATGGAGTGTGAGATCGTTTTGCCACGGTTGAAGATATGAGAGAAACGGATGCTAGGCCCACCGAGGCACCAAACTGAGAGAGCGTGTTGAAGACGGCACCAGCCAGAGCGTGTGTACTGTCAGGGAAGCTGGCTGTAATGATTAATGCGGAAAGACCAAACAAAACTATCATTTGCGAAACAAGTCAGCTATGCGCACAAAATTCCACGTTGGGGCTGATGAAGACCGAACAGGATAGGTAGGGGAGGAAGGATGTACTCACTATCACCTGAAATGGGGGACAATAGTACAGCCCAGAACCCAGCGTACCAGTAGTTCCAATCCGGGTCGTTGAGAGCCATCAGAAGCGGAGACAGGGCAGTCAGCAGACATGATATGAGAACAACCCAATACACCGATGTGCGATGGAGGACCAGGCCAACGACAAGCGTCTGGACAATACCAATAACGACATTGAGAATAAAGCGGACAGAAGTTTCTACGGCGGATAATCCCTGCACCTCTTGGAAACTGAAAGTTCCATTAGCTGATATGATATCATGATCGCGGAGATGTTGTGACATACAATAGGCTGAATAGGTACTCCAGACTGTGTACAATGGCCCAGGTGAAAAACACCATAACACAAATGGAGGAGAAGGCAAGCTCTTTCCATAGGGAGTTTGGTATCAAAGCTGGTTTACCGCGCTTCTCTTGGCGCTGTACCCAAATGACGAACAACGGTAGGCAGGCTCCAGCAACACTGAGCAAGACTATCTGCGTGACATCATGTATGCGTTGAATTTCGTCCGATACAACCCTACAATTCGTTAAATAAGATTTTTACCGCAATGCAAATACTGGGGAGCTAAGTGAGAGACATACGCTAAAACATACAATAACATGCCTAAACATGCGCTTGCTAGAATGGCACCCACCCAGTCGATGTCATGAATGAGCCTTTTTCCAGTGGATCTTGATGAAGAACCACCATCTGCTTTTGGAATACCAAACATGGCGGCCAAAAATACGATAAAGGAAGCGATAGCACTCATATACCAACCGTATCTCCAGCCGATGGAGTCGACGAAGAAGCCTCCAAGAAACAAGCCAATCGAGTAACCTATTGGCTGACTTGCCCCGGCAAATGCAAAACCAAGGTTACGGCGCTTGCCAACTGGCAGAGACGAGGCTAACAAGCTGATGGCTGTCGGGAGGCACATGGAAGCAGCTACGCCTTGGCCCGCTCTGAAGGTTATGAGCTGAGTAGAGTTCTGCGCCAGACCGCTACCGAGTACGAAACCCGTCAGAAGAAAGCAGCCGGTGATGTAGACGTGGCGGCTTCCGACAATGTCTGCGACTGACCCTGCGATGAGGAGGGAGCAGCCACATGTGAGACTAGTGAGGACATATCAGTACGATATAGAAAACTGCATGTCTAATGGATTATTCCTCAATGGGTACGCACCCATATATTGAAGCAGGCCTGTAAATTGTTATCGTTGGTTTCTGAGAAGCAACACCACGTGGGGCGGGCAGTCCAGCTTACCAGAGCAAAAGACCGTCGGATATGTTGAGTTCTTTTGCCATGGTGGGGATCGCCACTGCAAGGAGACCCGTTGTCATGCTACTCGCAAACGTGACGCCACAGAGAGTGGTAATCAACAGTGTTGTGGCCCAGAGAGACTGGTGTGTGGGCTGCCTAGCAATTCCGGCATCCCCTGCCCCCGTAACAGCAACCGCAAAAGTGTGTGAGGGTACCGTTTTTTTTTTCTGGGCAATGGTCGGACTAGACCACCCATGGTCGTTGTGGTCTCCATGACCATGGAGGGGTCTGTATCTATCGTCAAATCCGATCCTGATGTGGCAGTGATAGCGGCCATGATTGCTGCTTTCCTGGACTGTCGATGGCGAAACACAAAAAAGGTGGAAAGAAAAAGTCTGTTGGGAGCCGTCTATCTATCTCAGGTGTCGACGAGTGAAAGAGGAACGAACTACTCGTCTGTGTTGCTGTCTTACTGCGGGGACCTTGGCAAGTACCCCTGATAAGAAATTACTATGGTAAACTAGGTATGCGCGCGCCCCCATCTTAGATGACCCGCGAGAGGTGGATAACGCGCTTTATGCAGCAAAACGATCTCATCTCTAAATGCATAACTATTATAGACTTTCTCCATTATACTAAATTTGAGAGGTAGAGAAAGCAACTGGACCGCTTTATAGTAACATAGGATTGAATACAATTATGGTTCTAGGCAAGAAGTATAAGTCGCATTACAATCGCCATGGTAGAAATTCCAATATCTTGTTGATACAATGGACGAGGCTTCACCAGCGGCCATGAGTAACAACGAATACTATTAGCGATCCGACCCAACCTACAAGAAACCCCATATACGACGATATCTAATATCTCTTCCTGTGGGTAGGCACCGGAGGACGCGACATCATCGCTAGACGAGCAGGGTTCATTCCAAAAGCCTCGGGCTCAGACTGCTTCGGCTCGGGCTCGGTCTCAGCCTCGGGCTCCGCCTTTCCGCCCTTGTTTCGAGCAGCTTTCTTTTCTTTGCGCTCGCTCTGCTTCAACTCGAGTTCGGCACGCTTCTCACGGTCACGCGCACGCTCGTCATGCAGCTTATCGTTCTTAGCTACAATCTTGCTCTTGCGGACTTCACTGTTGCCGCCGCCACCGGCACTAAGGAGACGTTAGTAGCTGTTGAATCACTGTAGAAATCCAAGAGAGTTTACCTTAATTCGACATTGATCTTACGCCCATCGCTGCCCTTCTTGCCATCAGGAAACAGCGAGTGGTGGTACTTCTTCAAGCATGTCTCCATACGGTCGAAGTGGTCGAACTCGATGAAACATGTACCCATGAACTTGTTGGTTCCCTTGTAGGTACGGAGGCGAATCTCAGTGGGCTTGATCTTGGCAAAGTGCTCTTCGATCTGCTCCTTGGTTGCACTGTAGGGCAGGTTACCTGAAAAATTGTTAGACAGACAGTAAGGTATATAGGATCATGGAGGCATACCGACGAACACAATAAAACGGCCCTTCTTGGTCCCGTCTTTCTCCGCACTTTCTACTGCTGCGCCCTCTTCAGCTTCCTTCTCTTCAGCAGTGTCATTGCCGTTAGTCTGAGCAGCGGGCTCCTCCTCGGAAGGAGCTTCGCCATTGGCCTCAGCGTTGGCATTTTTATCTTTTTTCGCCTTTTTTGCGTCTTTGTCCTTCGACTTCTTTTCCTTTTTGGCTTCCTTGTGGCCACCGTTGACGACGTCTGTTTCCGCGACAACATTGTTCGTCGCGACATTTGACTCATCTACTGCAGCGTTCTCTTCACTGGCATCCTTTGACTCGGTGGATTTCTCAGAATCCTTCTCCTTCTTTTTCTCCTTCTTGTCCTTCTTTTTGTCCTTCTTGGCTCTCTGGGAGTCGCCGTTCGTTTCTACAACAACATTGTCTGTCACGGCGCTGGACTCTTCAACAAAATTTTTTGATTTTTTTGATTTCTTCGAGTCCTTCTCTTTCTTCTTATCCCTCTTTGAAGGCGCATCGTCCGAAGCTTCAGGCGCGTCAGGCATTGGCTCATCGTCGTTCAGGGTTATGGGGGTTTCCGGGGCCTTCTCATTCTCTATTAACTCTGCCTCGTTGGTAAGTGCAACCTCAGTGGCCTCGATGTCCTTTGGCTTTTTGGACTTTTTGGACTTTTTTTCTTTCTTTACTTCTGTTACCGTGTCCTCGGTCACATCCTTGGGCTCTGCGTCGATTTTGGCTTCTTTGTCCTTCTTCTTGTCTTTTTTTGCTTTCTTGTCCTTCTTGTCGGCCTTTTCATCGACTACTGACGCTGCTGTCGCCGGCGCATCTTCTGAAAGCTCAGACTTCTTTGCCTTTTTGGATTTCTTTGGGACATCTTCAGCAGCCTCGGCTTCGCGCTTGCGCTTGTTCTCTCCCTTTTCGTCCTTTGCGCGAGACATGTTGGATGCGTGGTTGCGGTCGAAGCAACGTGGAACCTGATGTGCGCGGTGCCGAACTTTTTCTGGATACTGCCGCGGGCGGTGTGGCTAGTCAACGTTATTCCGCCGCATGCTTGGCACGACGCCGTCGTGAGAACACCGCCCTCAGCGCACGCCCTATCCTGGGCCAGCGACCATGCACATCCCCGCTCGTCGGATACGGCTTCCCCAAGGCTTTCCAAAACCACCGGCTACATGTGCCGCCGAACGCCCCTCGCCTCGCCAGTTCTCGCGCAAGCACCCCCGCCAGTTGCTAATCGCGTACAAGGGCTCGCCACGGCCGCAGCTTCCGTTCCTGTGCCCCTCCGGTCAACGACTTTCCAACGGTCACCTGCTGCGGCTCTTCTCAATCAGTTCAAATCACAAGAAATTCATAAAGGAGACAGCCAAGTTGAGCGTCCGCTACAGCATTCTCATCTTTCTCCTCACGTCATGCTTCAGTGCCGTGAGTCTGGCCGTGTTGAGTGAGCGGCAGGAGCGTGCATTCCCCTCACCACATGAATGGAGCTTGATCACGAGGCTCAGGTGGAGGAGAGGAAAGTGGTGGATGGTGCCAGAGCACAATGAGGAAGAAGGCTTCACTAACTGGGCTCGTGTGTACTCTGAACTCCAATATGCGCTCAATCGGCTGGAGAACCCAGACAAGGACGGAGCAGGTATACGAGAACAGGACGAGGGTGGAATGCTTGTTCCGGGAGTGGGAAAGGCAGGATTTGATGTGTCTGCCAAGAGTGACGAATGGCGACAGGGCTACTACGAGGTGCTTATGGGTATGGCAAGTGCAGCGGAACGACTGGATGGCTGGGTGACGACCAAGTCACGGAGGAACGTGTGGGCTCCCGAGTTCGTGCCCTCGGCCACGAATGCACGCCCCAAGGCAGTTCTACCTGGCATGGCGGAGATCCCTGATGAAGAACATCGTGTGCCCGCTGCTGATGCCCCAGAGACTTTTTATTTGAAAATACTCACATCGAAAGGATTTACAACCTACCAACGGCTTTCGGCTGCTCTCGGCTATGCCGACTGGTTGAATTTCCGAAAACTACCCGATTCAGCAGAAGAGATGTATCGCTGGGCCCTCGATATCGCAATCTCAGGCCTGCCAACCGTCTATCCCGAGCAAGTCATCAACCGTGAGACTGGCGTTCTCTCGGCCTCCGCACCAAAGGAGGCAGTGACGCCCAACGTAGTATACGCGGCTACCAATCTTGCCACATTCCTCGCAGAGCAGCGGAGAATCACCTTGGCCCTCCCCATATTCATTTCAGTTCTTCGGGCTCGGCTTGGCGCAGATGAGGCTCGTCATTCTATGATCGAGCCCAAGAGAGACTCCAGCCTGATGGGGACGCTCCTAAGTCTCCTAGCGGAACCTGAATACCCCCCTGTCCCACCGTCGGGAGACGAACCACTACTTCGCAAAGAGGCCGAGCGCTGCGAGGAGGCCGCTCTGAAGAACTACATTGGCGAGATCCTTTTTGCCAGTGCTGGCACGTCTGCATCACAAAGGCAACAGGGGTTATCCTGGGTACGAGACGGTGTGTCAACCTCAAAGATTGCACAAAGCCTCGACGCTGTCCGCGCACAGGACGAGGTTCGCAAAAAATGCGAGGCATGCGAAGAAGTCGGTCTGGAAGCGTGGGGCAAGATGATGACTTATCTTGCCTCCGAGGCACGAGAGAAACGAGATGCGGCAAAGGCAGGAGGTCTTGGCAGTCTGATGTGGAAGATCAGTGGCACGAAGCGCTTAGAAGAGGAAGCGGAGAATCTGGAAGACGAAGAGGAAGGCGTCACCATGAGGCTGCACAAGCTGAGAAGCAAGATGCTCAAAGAAGAGTACGCCGAAATGGACCGGAAGTACGGCAGGACCTTTGTATTCTAGGTGTGCAATCGGTTGGCGGGCGTATGGCCCACGAAGACCAAGACCAAGGCCGTTGTATCCAATCATATGAGTGCAACTGGCATTGCGAATTCCATGCCCGAGTTGGAGCCCTGCGGTTCCCCGGATCTCGAAGATGCCGTCATAGCAGCTTGGGCCACAGACTGCTCTAGCGTCGTGTCACACTTCCGCACGTGGTAAGTCCGGGCCCCACGCACCCAGCCGCGGCTTTACCACGTCTCATCACCTCGTCTGATGCAGCGTCAGGTGTAAAAGTAATCTCCAATCTCCCATTTCCCTCGTGACGCGACGCGCATTCGGCAGATTTTCGTGTCTGCGACGGGGCCAGCTACTCGTCGTCCCCCCAGCTGGGCCTTGCTTGCTAGCAACACTCGCTTCTTCACCGCGTTGGACGCGTCGCACCTTGCAATCACAACCAGCCCTCCAACTCACCACTTTGTGTCCTACAACGAGCGTTGCAACAAGCCAAGCGCCTTCTCGCACATCTCTCTACATTGCGTGCAGTACAAGCATGAGGCGCATAGAGGCATAGCACTCTACACAAGATGAGCGCGGGCTGGGGGCTAGGCGCGGTACTGAAGACATTCATATGTGGCTACCTCATTGGTGGACTGACTCTCATTCCTGCTTTACTGACGGTTGCTTGGTTCTGGGGGACAACACTCGTTGATACAGTAGGGGATGTGGACAAGATCGGCGCCGCGGACGGCCACGGAACGAATCCCCACCCGTCCAAGGACAAGCATGATGAGAGCAGCGGTGTGGGTGTAGGGCTCGACGACGAGATACTGGAGAAGCTGAAGGGCAAGACACATGTACCAGACGTATGTGCCGGCTACTTTGCCGTCTGTCGTGAATATGTGCCAGGCGGCGTCAATGGTAAGCCGCCGGACAGGACCACTCCCGCCGGCGCTGTGATATCGGTAGAGAGTCCGAGCGTGTACCAGTCCATGTACAGGAGCATCTTCGACAGAAATAAAGCCACAAACCCGACAATCGATGCCTCGAACAACCGAAATAAGAAAGCGCGCAATGTCTTCTTCGTGGTCCTGCGGTATGTAGTCTCCTGATAACGTCAAGGCCACGGGACGCTGACAGCAAACAGCCTGGGGCATCTGATGCTTTACGATAATGATGATCAGATTGAAGTACGCCATGTCATCTCCCTCGCTCATTATAAAGTTGATATTCATGCTGGGGGAGAGTGCATTCCTGAAGGCGAGCTGTGGATTAAACGGAATTGTACGCTTTTCGTGAGAATCCCCCTTGTCACAGTGCAACACTGACCCCCATAGGTATTCGATTGGTTCAAGTCCTTGATGGCGAGAGCCTCTCAGAAGCCAAATCTTTTTTCTTGTTTTCAGAAAATTGCTCCGAAAAGGAGGATTTTTATCATGCCATGCTCCAAGCACAGGAACACCACAAGGGTCACTTGACCGCCGAACAGGTACCCATTCCTCTCAAATTTGAAACGACAGATCTCGTTAAGCTTGTACAACACCTGCACGCTTCGGAAGAGAATCTCCATACTCGCTGGATCAACGCGCTCATTGGCAGAGTGTTTCTTGCCATGTATAAAACAACCCAAATTAAAGACTTTATTGCGGCGAAGATCAACAAAAAGATCGCTCGCGTCCCTAAGCCTGCCCTGGTCAGCAGTATCACATTACGAAAAGTGGACATGGGAACCCTACCTCCTTTCGTTACGAATCCCAAACTCAAGGAGCTCACTGTCGACGGCGATCTCATCGTAGAAGCTGATGTTAGCTACAAAGGTAACTTCAGGATCGAGATCTCCGCTATCGTGCGCATCGATCTTGGAGCCCGATTCAAAGCTCGCGAAGTGACGCTGGTCCTTGCGACTGTTCTGAAGAAACTCGACGGGCATATGCTTCTCAGGATCAAACCACCGCCAAGCAATCGGCTGTGGATGACTTTTGAGACGCCTCCAAAGATTGATCTTTCACTTGAACCGATTGTCAGCTCACGTCAGATCACTTATGGCCCAATTCTCAGAGTCATGGAAAACCGCATTCGTGAAGTGGTCAACGAGACTCTAGTGCTGCCAAACTGGGATGATACACCCTTCACAGACACGATTGCACAGGCAATTCGAGGTGGGATTTGGAATGAAGAGACAGACGTGAAAGATGATAAATTACAGAATACCAAGCAGGAGAAGGATATAGCTCTAGAAAATGCCATCGCAGATGCGGCGAAACTTGAAGAGACTGCTGATTCAACCAACTCCCACAATTCCATACACTCCAGTATTGACTTGGAGGATATTGGAGCAGGTGTATCTTCGTCTACCGATAAGAGATCTCCATCTGTGAGACCTCTTCCTCTGCGATCAGGCTCGTCTGCTGCTCAGGTCAATCTAGTTTCAGCAAACGCTTCGGCAGAGCTTTTCCACGACCACAGCACCCTGACCCCGACAAGTTTGAGGTCTCTTCCAATTACATCACCCATCAAATCGACTTTCCAATCTGAGACCACGAATCGGCTTGCGGAATCGTCGGATAGCTCCGCGGAAGATGTATCCACCGCATCAATATCAGGTGCCAGCGCGAGGTCAGCAGCCATGTCTAGCCTCGATTCAAAACACAATCGTACGGCATCTAAGGAGCTATCCGATCAAGAAATCGCGGCAGCTGCTGCAGCTGCTGCAGGAGCCAGTAATCTGGCGAAGAAACCAACGCTGGGACAAAATCTCGGCTCAGCCACAGCAGCAGCAAGACAGTGGCTTGCGTCGAAACAAAGCCCTCAATCTACCCGTACTGGCCCCAACTATCATGCATACGAAAAGTACAGTAGACCAATATCATCTGGTGGCCTCAATCTCGATGGCGAATATCCTCATGACAGCCGCCCATCCCTGTCTTCACAGCCCTCAACCTACACCGAACCCATGGGTCGAGGCCAACCTCTCCCACCCCCCGGGACTCCTCTTCCGCACCCTAAAGGCGAAAAACGACAAACATGGTCTATACCGCCCGTCGCAGCAACAGCAGCATCCACTTTTGCCAATCTAGCAAAACGAAAACCCCTTTCAACCTCCCCCGCACTTGGAAACAACAGGACACTCGACAATTTCGACGCATCAACTTCCTTATCCTCCGTCGTACAGCATATCGAACCACAAGATTTGCCGCACGCAACGCAAGACAGCGAGGACTTGTTTCGCAGGAGATCTATCGCCAACACCACCACGCATGAAGTACCGGATATGCGACGGCGTAAGTCGAGCGCGGCGAGTTCGGGCTCGGCCAACGCACAGTCGCAGCAGCCGCCCCCGCTCCCGAAGCGGAGACCGCGGCAGCCCAGTGTACATCAGATTTCGCATGGGAGAAGGGCGAGTCAGCACGTTGGACTTGAGGGAGAGCAGGGGGAGAGATTGTTGATTGTTGAGGCGCCGGTAGTGGAGGCTATGAGGGAGGAGGAAAGCGTTACTAGTGGGAGCTTCGGGTGAAGAAGAGAGGTTTATGGAGCATAATATTATGTATCTATGATTTGATAAGAAGGCGAAAGAATACCAATCATGAACTGGAGCGGAATTGAGCCAATCGATCTAAGCCCACCATTTTTTTTGGCGGGGACGAGAATCGTTGGAAGAAACTATGCAGCCCTCCACACTCCCATACCACATACCAATTTGGGTATACGGTAGATTCTTTCCCGGGAATTTTGCATTTGGGCAAATTTGATGGCAGCAGGTAGGTAGGTAGGCCTGCTGAGAAAAGAAAAAAGAAAGGGCCTGGTTTAGTCGCTGTGTGAAGGGAACTTGTAGTTATGGTTCCTCGTGCGTTAAAATATAACTACCGACCGATCTCGCTGCACAGGGAAAGCGAGTCCCGCGGCTCCATACAGTTTGTCGGTTGAATGGGCGTAGACAGTTAGCATAGATATATACAATACTTTGGGATACTCATTGCATGCTGAGCAGAACCTCGGCTGCACTACCCAGTTACCACGCGATAAGACAAGCCACACGTGATGACAGGCTCCATTCCAGTCTCCCCAGTAGATTACCCTGCAAGATACCTAGACTAGAAACTTGTTTCCTATCCATCTTCCCTCAAAAAAAAAGGGGGGGGGGTTGGAAATAATCGAGCAGGACCCTGCAGTACCTACTACATGGTTGTGTAGTCGGAGCACCATGACAAAGAGTCAAGCACAAGGTCAGGCGCTCAAAACCAACGCCAACCACCCCCCCCCTTAACCTCGCCCTCTCCAGCCTTCCAAATCATCCAACCTACCTCTACCTACCCCAGCCCAACCCCGGCCAAAACTGTCTGCCAGCGCACTCGTCCCTCTGCTCGCCTGGATGTTCTTCCCGCCTATCGGCTGACCACGGGGAGCTGCGATTTCGCCTCACGCAAAAGGTTGGGATTAGCCGCCTGTGGCAACAGGAGCGGAAAGGACTCGCTCTATGCCGTAGGTAGTAGTAGTAGTAGTAGTAGTACATGGTTGGTGGGAAAACGGGGTATCCTGGAGCGCTACCCGCGCCACGGGATGGATTGTAACGGTAGTGAGTGTGTAGCGCGGTAGGGTGGCGTCTTGCCTTGGGGAGAGGTCGAGGCTGGGTTGGTTGGCGGAGGGGGGGGGGTCGCTGGGACAGGACATGGGTTCAAGCAGAGACGGCTGGTTGTTGGCTGGCTAGCTACAGTAGCTAGGTACGGCCGGGATCTCTCTCTCGTGTCTGAACGATCTGTTTCATCGGTTGTGTTGGCTCGGGCTTCTTGTGTCGCATTGCTGTGAGGGACGCCGACGAGTGGGCATACGGGCGTAGATAGCTGGTGTTACCTGGCGGAGACGCGGGTCTTCCTTCCACGGTCTTCGTTGCATCATCCATCGCATCTTGCCTGCTCCTACGACGGAGTGAGATGCAACTGCGTCGCCAGGGGACGCTCTCAAGAATGCCAAATGACTCAATAGAGGCAGATGAGCGAGCGAGTGCTCGTAATCGCATTCTCGTTTTCAGTTAAGGGGGGGGGGGGGGGGCCGCCACCCTTTTCCGCACCCACGGCGGGGGAGGGGCGCGGGCGCCACGTGGCGTGCGACGGGCCCCCGGAACGCCTGCC
>Ga0182211_1000309_pt1 | contig 15632 bp, 21 predicted proteins | sample G5R1MG_20_FD_129660 | JGI IMG/M metagenome (GOLD analysis project Ga0182211, IMG submission 129660) | Switchgrass phyllosphere microbial communities from Michigan, USA - G5R2_MAIN_03OCT2016_LD1 MG | ecosystem: Host-associated > Plants > Phyllosphere > Phylloplane/Leaf | place: USA: Michigan... | reverse complement strand
CTTTGCTCACACGCCCCCGCTCTACCCCGCCATGCCCGCCCAGCTGGCTTCTCAGATCCTGCCACGACCACAGCAGCCATCAGTACCACCCGCCGCGCCGCCATCACAGCCTCGCTACATCTTGCAGAATCCGAATCGTCTTGCGGGCCAAGGACAACCAATGGCACCCGGCTCCCTGGCCCACCGCGGTCCTGTGCCCATGCCCACGCCTACGCACAACCGAGGGCCGTCTTTGCCGGGCATGGTTATCACCCATCCAGAGCAGCTGCTCCAACTCTCCGAGTCAGAGCGCGCTGCCTTTCTCGAGGAAGACGCAAGGCGAGCCAAGCGCAACCACAAGATTGCCCTTCTCGCGAAAGACAACGGCCTCATGACCCCCCAGGACAAGAACTTCATTACCCGTATCCAGCTGCAACAGTTGATGACGGCGACGGGAAACCTGGATGAAAAGGGCCCCGAAGCCGCCATTGCAGAAGACTTTTACTACCACGTCTTCAGTCAAATTCGAGGTGCGCCCCGTCAACATCCGCAACAGCCCGCCAACACGTTTGCCCAGACCTACTTGTTCCAAACCAACAATCGATTTGGGTCGCGTAGGAACGCCCGGGGTGGCGATAACCATATGCAGCGTATGGAGCAGCAGATTCAGAGAGCCGTCGAGGCTGCCAAGGCGCGGCCGAAAGCCCGGTCGCTGGTTGTTGAGGGTAGCTTGGGAAAGATTGCCTTCAGCAATTCCAAAACCCCACGCCCTCTGCTGAACCTGAAGCGGCCCGAGACTAGCGAAAAGCCCAAGAACCACAGGTTCTCCATTGCTGATCGTAAAGAGGCTCTGCGCAACGTCGAGACAATCTACTTCATCCTCCTGCACATGGAGGACCACGAGCGAGTCATGCCACCACCAATTCATGAGAACAGCCCTCCCGAGGCTATACAGGCCCATATGGAATGGCGTTCCAAGATTGATTCCCTACATAAGCAACTGTGGGTGAACACAAAAATCATGGAGCCTATCAACCCAACGTACGTCACTTCCCATGGACACCTCGTGAATCTTTTGCTAATTGCCGTCAGTGCCACTACTCCGCATCCTTTCATTTCTATCCTGTCGCATGCAAAAGGAAAGAAGGCCATTCCTCGTCTGTTCAGGCACATTGACGAGCAAGAGCGCATCACCGTCGTCACGATGATCGTCGTCCATCTCGACCACCTTTCTGTCGTCAGCCATGGCATTGCCACGCCCGAGGAGCCCCTGCCTGTGACCGTCCGCGAGGAAATTGATCTCTTTTCTCTTTCAGTGCTGCCGCCCATCTCGGCCCACATCAACGAATCACCACTCAACATCATCATTGGTCTGCTCGGACTCATGCTCGACCGCACCAACCTACATGTCGCAGCGCGCACCAAGATTGGCCTCGTACTTCTCACCTGTCTGATCTCTCGTGCCGAGATTCTCAGGCAGTCGGCTCCCGAGGCTGACGGCGATTGGAAGCAGTGGACGGAGCTCTACAATCGACTCTTCGATACCATCGAGCCCGTGCTTCCTTGGATGTTCCCCGGAACCATCAATGACACGGATGACAAGTACATATGGCAGTTCTTGGCTGCCATGGGTCTTTGCGCTAGTCCGGAACAGCAACAGCGACTTGTGCTCGGAGTCAAAGACCGTGTCATGGAGACGGTGTCCGTGAGCAAGGCTCTGCCAGCTGATATGGCGGGACCTCGTTTGGCAAATGTCAACTTGTTCATGACGGCCATTGGTCTTGATGTTGCACTCCTTGGTTGAGATGCCAGTAAGATAGTTTGCTCATGTTCCTCGACTACAATGCAGGATTTCTTTGCCTCCTTACCATGTAGTTAGTACATGTATGGGCACATCCAGCTTGCGGCACGAAAGAGGCCACATGAGATGACGGCCTGTTGCGTTCGCATGGAAATAAGCAGGCCCTAGGACACCACGCATGCGTGACAATCTGGGCGCAACGTGCTGCAAGGCTGCGCGCCAGTTCGGAATCACAACCGCAACGCGCACCCTTCCGCCTCCGCTTCAATCCAAAAACGATATGGGTGACTAGCATTCAGGCCCTTTTCGAACAGTGTTGGACAAATAGAATATGCGGAAGGTGAAGCAACGGCAACAGCAGCAACAGAAGATGAATAAGGAATTACAAAAGGGACATCGGAATCTACTTGCCTAGCCCCATTTTGGATTACTTGACTCTCTTCTTTCCGACCGTTTATACTTTGTATATTTGCTTTGGGGGAAAAGTTATTTTGTAGGTAAATAGCATGGGGAGAATTGCTTTGATTTGTATTCATCCTTTACTTGCCTGTCTCTCTCTCTCTCTAACCTCGGTAGTAATCCTAGCAATTGTAATCTATCCTCGAATATGGAGACGAATCTAGCAATAGATAGACTACAGGATTATATTGCCGGATTTCTTCTTTTCGTCGCTTGGAAACGTCGAATTTCTTCTTGTTTCGAGTTGGTCGCGAGGCTTGATTTTGCTGTCGCTCTTCATGTTTTGCCTTGTGTGTGGCTTGGGTTAGCTTGGTTTCGCTTGGTTTAGGCTTACTTAGCCTAGGGCTGCAGACGGCGGTAGTAGTGCCTGCGTTACGTGGGCTGCTTGAGATATGAGGCTTAGTATCAGGATGGGGAGCAATTGGCTATGCGATTTTTTCGTTGACAGATGGATAGGCCAGGTATTTCGCAGGGGGTGGGGCATGCGAGGTCATCGTCGTACGTTGGTGATTGCGTGTTCGTGCGCGTTGGCGGTTTGGCATTCCAAAACGGATGCGTAGGTGGTTGGTTGGGCGGCGACTAAGTCGTTACGTACCATAAGACGCCTTTTGTCTTGCCTTGTATGGAACAACTAACATGGTACACTTACCGTACTTGGCCTATTCCCACAGCACAACTCCCCTTATCAGACACTAGCCAGGTGGCGCTGTGGCGGTACGCGTAAGAGAGGTGTGTGTACGTAAGGACCGTGTGTGGATTTCTTGTTGACATCGCGGTCTATACCTGGGCGTTGTCTTCACTAAGATTACTCGACGGAGAGACCGGCTTCTGGGTTTTTGGGGCACAACAGAGCTGGGAAGGGGAGCGGGGGAGGGGGAGGGGCGGCCTTGTTACTGGAGAAAGGAGCGAGATTGGCAGTCCTTATGCGTGAAACTGCCGCTCTTCCCAGCCATGCGCAGACGGCAACATGTCAATTCTCTCTTCTCTGGCGCCACAGAGTCGCAGTTGGTCAGTCTGGTGGCTCTTAGGATTTTATCATTCATGCCGTGCTAACGCTGTCGAACTGGACACCTGATTCACACGATGTGTCGTTGTGGTAAGGAGAGGGCGTTCGTCAGACGTCGTGTTTCACGTCGTAACTCTTCTTTGCGAATAAGACCAAGGCCTCCTAGTGGCGCGTTTCCGGTTACCTCACTAGGTACAGCTCCTTTAAGAGGACTTGCTCATCCTCGCACACTATTGTGCACAACGTGCTTAGATTCCTGTTCTTTGAACAAGTTGTTTCTTTCGCTGTCTTTCTCTAACTATCTTCTTCTTTTTCCTTTTTGTTGTCCTTGACAGGCACTTCCTGTTTATTTCCAACAACCCGGTACTAGTCTGGCTGCTGGTCAGCATCTTGGCTTTCAACATGTCTTCATTCCAGTTATGGCTGCTTGTCGCTCTATTGGCGGCTTTTGTGATGGCCGTACCTGCTCCAATTAGCCATGGAAATCTTCAGGAACGTTCATTTATTGTTCCGAGACAGCTTGATAAGGCTCATCCTACTGGCCTTGATGGGCCTGCTGCCATGAGGAAAGTGTTCAGGAAGTACAACTTCAAGGTCAGGGGGTACACCATCAAAAAAGAGGAGCAGAAGTTACACAGGAAGCGCGGGCATGGAAAGAAAACGCCAGCTGGACCCAGTGCGGCTGCTAGAAACCAGAGCGGGACCGTGGTAGCCAACCCAGAGAAGCATGCGTCGTTATTCCTTTCGCCTGTCGATGTCGGTGGTCAAATGTTCAACTTGGACTTTGACTCGGGTTCATCTGATCTGTAAGTGGACCGACCTGTCGACTTGAAGAAGAGCTTGCTGATTCGACCTGTGCAGCTGGATGTTCAGCACTGAGTTAGACCCACGAATTATTGGCAAGCACGCAGCTTTCGATGCATCAAAGTCTGCCACTTTCAAGGCCACTGGATACCAGTTCAAAGTTAAATATGGAGATGGCTCCGGAGCCGCTGGAAGCGTTGGCACGGATACCGTCACTATTGGCGGTGTTAAAGTCGAGAATCAGGTCATCGAACTCGCCAATAATGTCTCACAGTCTTTCATTCAGGATACCAACACCGACGGTCTTGTTGGCCTTGCCTTCTCTCGACTCAATACTGGTACATCAACTCCACCCTCATTACTTCTCCAAGCTCTGCAACCACTTACTCTTGGATTAGTCAATGATGGTACCAAGAAGACCCCCCAAAAGACTTTTTTCGACAATGTCATGCCCACGCTTGACCTCCCCGTCTTCACTGCCGACCTAGACCCTGACGGCACCGGCGTCTACGAATTCGGGAAAATCGACGCTTCAAAATAACAAGGCGAAATGACTTGGGTCCCAGTTCAATCCGAATCAGGGTTCTGGCAATTCCCCAGCACCAAATTCGCAGTTGGCTCACATGTTTTCGACAACCTCGTTGGCTCAGATGCTATTGCCGACACGGGGACCTCACTGCTCCTTGTCGACCAGGAGGTCGCCGAGGCCTACTACTCGCAAGTCCAAGGCGCGGAGCTGAGCCAAAAGGCGGGCGGTTTTGTATACCCGTGTGACGCTACATTGCCAGATCTCTCGGTCGCGATTGGGGATAGCTACATGGCCAAGATTCCGGGAGAGCAGATTACCTTTACTACGGTTGACGACACGAATACTACATGCTTTGGTGGTGTCCAGGGGAATCAGGGCGCGGGCATGCAGGTCTTTGGGGATACTCTGTTTAAAGCGCAATATGTGGCGTTACATGGTGGGAATCAGTCGTTGGGATTTGGACAGAAGCCTGCAGGGAGAAATAGGGTAGCAAGGGGTTTTTAGATGATAGTGGAGTGACGGATTCTCTGACGCATCAAGTTCAAAACGAAAATTCCTTCACGAGATCTCCGGACCAATTCGGAGGGGGAAAGGCGGGAGGGGGCGAGATTTGGCTTGAAAATACAATGACACAGTCTCATAGCTCTTGTGGGAAGCAGGCGCGTGGGCACGTGATGGCGCTAAATAAAGCGGTCTGCGATCGCGTGAGCAAGCGCGACGCGTCCACTTCCCGGCGACTCCGCCCTGGACTGGGTCTATTAGGAAATTCCCCTATTGCTACGCGTAAATCCAGATGCACTACGCCGATCGACGACAATCGCAATGGACCTCGACTCGGATGCTGTACTTGATCACGATTGTGCGCTGGAGTACGCGCGATTTTACGGTCTCTGCGTGGACTACACAAGCGAAGACTTATACGCTCGCGGATTCATTGCGCCGTCTGATTGCGATATTGATCGAGATTTTCTAAATCTCTCGCCAACAATCACTACTAACAAACTCTGCGAACTAACCCGAGAACGACTTACAGTCAACAAGGACACTGCAGTATTACTGCAGACAATCCATTCCCTCCAAGCAGCGCCCCCCGAAGATCCATCGGCAACACATCGACGAGAGTGGATACGCGGTCTCAAACAGGAACTTCCTGTTCTGGCGACTGATCCAGAGCTTGACTTGCTCAGATTCGGAAATGTGGCTTTGCCTGACCTTGGAAACTTGCGAATACCGTCCGAGGCAACAAACCAGGAGAATGACGAGGGCTTTGAATGGCCTTCAAAGTATCTCGCTTATCCTGCCCAGTGCGATAAGCGGATCAAAGCCGAAAAGCTGGCTGTCACAAGGGAGGTCCTCCTACACCTACAGGAAGCGATACGGGATGAGTGGGTGCCTGGAGATGCTATGGTTGGACGTGCTATAGATTATAAGCATAACATAGTACGTTCAGCGGTTTGGTCGCTGGCGGTATGCTAAACATTGGAGAATGCAGGTGTCCGGCCAATCACTCCTCCATTGCTGCCTCTCTCCCCCCCACTAACTCCCTACATACCTTCCTCACCCGCGAACCGATTGCCCTTACCTTCAGATAGTAGTGATTCAGTCAGTGCGGAGGCTAAGGTTTTGGAACGGCAAATTATGGATGCAGATTCGCTCCAACGTGTTTACTCAGACAGCAGCGACTCAATGTTGCTTGACATCACCCACCCGCCACAATTCAGCCCGATTTTTGAATACAAAGAATTCCCTGTTCTAAAGCGAAGAGCCGAGGACCTCAAAGTCGAAGGTCCGCTGACACCGCCCATGTTCTCGACCTCACCCATGAAGAAGCTGAAGTCTGTCTCATTTTCGAACATTTTGACTGAATACATTCCGACCATGAAGATATCCGGATCTACGGATGATGGTGCCAGCTCCTCCGTAGATTTTGACGATTACGATGACCTTCTCCGAGATATTGAGCCACTGGTAGAACAAGCGAAAAGGAGTATTGAGAACGAGCAGCTTTCAAGCGCAGACACAACTGCGCGTGTCGACATTCCTGATATGGACTTTTCGCTTCCGGTAGCACCCTGGGAGGAATACAGCCAAAGCAGATCCAGACGACGCAAAATTAATGAAACTGAGCTTGATGCCCAGTCCACATTCCTCTTGAGAATTAAGCGCGAAGACCTGAAAACCGCGGCCTCGTGGCATGGAGTGTCTTCTCTAGAGCGTGAACTCCGGTGGAATATCTTCACTACTCATGTGTCATCTCTCAATCTCCAGGAGCAGCTCGATAGTGACACGGCATGGAATGCGATTCTCGCTGAGCTGATGGCTGGCGAAATCGCGACGAGTTTGTCGTTGGTCTGGAAGCGGGACGGACTAAGGTTGTTTGACGAGGAAGAGGAAGAGCAAGAAGAGGAAATCGAGTCGGAGGAAGAAGAAAAGAATATAGATATAGAAGCCTTGATTCGGAAACGAAGGTTGGAGATCGAAGAAGTTGAAAAGCAAGCGCACAAGCGGACGGCACCGGTCCGCCCAAAGATTTTCCAGTGTAAACAAACAGGGCCTCAGCCGCCGTTGTCGCGTTACAATTCAACACAGCCGTCGAACGACACTGGAAATGAGCTCATGTTTGGTGGATTCTCTGCCAGTACCGCTCTTCACAAGTTCATGGAGACCAGAGGAAAAGCCGTGGAAGCCTTCATTCCTGTTGAAAATCAGTCATCTTTTACGAGTATCAATCCACGGATTATGAACACACTGCCTGTTCGTTCGCCAGAGCCGTCACATGAAGACTCTGCCATGACGAAACCAGAAATATCTCGTCCCCTGTCTCTCGGAAAGGGCATGAATCCTATCGCAGTTCCCAAACATCTTCCACCATGTTCAGTCATCGTCTCCTCAATTCTCCTACAGCGACGTTTCCTTTTGAAGCAAATCGAACACCTCTATCCCAGCGCAGAAATCATCTACCGAGATTACACCCTCACACATTCTGCCTCCGACGAAGCGGACATGATTCTCTCCCCTTCCACCGGGTTGATATTTACTACCATCCAACAAGTAAAACAACGCGCTCTTCCCGGCCAACCCGATCGCTCTTCCCTCAAAGAACGCATACTCAGACTCCAGGCCAGATATGAAAGACTGCTTATTATGATCAGTGAAGGCCTGACCCGCGAAATGGAGGAGCGGGGATCTCCTCGACCAGCTGATTCACGCGACGAGGATGCGCTTGCTCAATTTGAAGCTTTTACTGCAACGTTGGAGGGTGATTTACTGGTTGAGTTTGTGAGAGGGGGCGAGCACGGGTTTGCAAGGAGTCTAGTGCGGAAGATGGCGGAATTCGGTCTACCGCACGGGTCAGTTGATATCGGGGATATCAAGCCGTTGGCTGTGGAGACGAGTGTGAGTCTCCTCATATCCCTTTCCATTGCTGCTTTCCCATTGCACGTCAATCGCTCTCTGTGCTAATACGAGACAGTGGGAGTGCTTTCTCCGACGCGCTGGGCTGAATCCCTTTGCCGCTCAGGTCATTATCGCGTCACTCAAGGCTCCAATCGAGCTACAGACTCTAGGCTCTTCGTTCAGGTGTCCAGAGGTTATAGAGTTGTCCGGGTTACCGGCGTTTTTGATGATGAGAGAAGAGGAGAGGGTGAGGTACTTGCAGGCTATAATGGGTGGAGGCCGGATTTTGAAAAAAGTCAGTAGAGTGCTAGATCAGGAGTGGCTCAGTGCTGCTCATGGATTTAGGTTGAGATGACGGGGGCGGAGAGATGGCATTACCCTCTGATTACTATACCATATCTCTTTCCCTTGATTTACACATATAATCAAGCAGCGAATATACCTACACACCCAAGTCCCATGAAGCATTTAGTTGGATTGTATTCTCTCACTCTATTTTTTGCGTGCATATAAAATGTTGCACCGCACTGCGTCGTGTTGCGTCTGGGGCTTCAATACTAAGGAGGTGATTCAGATTTCTTAGAGTTTGATGGACTTTTGGTACAGCATGGGGTCATTGACTTGGTATCTGTATTGATGGGCGGTGGGTATGAAGGAAAGAAGGCATCCGGTATCATGAGTACAGGACATGGAATTATCGATCGATTTTTCATAAAATATGTGGACAGAATACCAGTCAGTGCACAAAAACAGACAAAATTCAATAAATCGAACGCAATAAATTTTCCCGGGCGCATATGCGCGGACATGGTATTCGCTAAGACCGCAGACGTGAAGTGAAGACGGAAAGAAATGCGACCAAAAGGCAAGTGCTCAATCAAACCCGAAAACGCTTTTTGCTTCATCGACAACATTGGCGGATGGATCAGCCAAGAGACAAAGGAAAGAAGAAAAGAAGAAAAGGAAATCAACGACCACGGGTGCTCGACGTAGCAACGCTAGCATAGACAGCATTTGATTTATACTGCAAATCTTCCGTGGAAAGGTTACCCATGAGTGAGACAGTGGAGGCCAGGGCTTTTCGATACGCATTGGTCTGGGAGAACTGTTTTTCGTAATGTTGCTTCAGTTTTCGCTGCTTCCGCTCGCGTGTGTACATCCAGTACACAGCGCCAACTAATGCAAGTACGGTTGCACCTAATATACCACCAACAACTACCAGTTTATGTATTTTCTTCTCACATGAGTTGAGAAGTGGTGCAGCGGTATCTGCAAGCGGGGTCCCCTTAGATGAGGCGGTGGCTTGTGCTGACTTGGTGGTGCTGGAAGCGGTGGCTGTTGTATTGTTTGCCCAGAGCAGGAGAGCGCCAATGGAGTTTGTGCTTATTTTGCGTACATTCGCGTCATCACAGCAGCTCCGTCTGTCGCCAGCGGCCCGACAACAGTATGTCCCGTAATTACAGGTCTGTATCTGCCACGCGGTAACTGACGTCAACTCATTGATCTTGTCCAAGGCTGTGCTATTGTTAATTCCGAATCGTAAGATGAGCAAAGCAGTATGCGTACTATCGTTGGAGCACACTTTCGAACAAGCTGTATCTCGGCCAGTCTTATCTGTGCATCCAGTCTGCCAGATCATGCCAAGCTCTTCACTTTTGGTGGACATGCATAGTCCGTTGTCCAGGCAAATATCGGGCGATTCATTCGTTCTCTTGGTTGCACAGCAACCACTGTGTTTCGCACCAGGATTGCATGGCGTATACGTGTTGTCGAGTGCTATTCCATCAAAACCGTAGCATTGTTGGGCAGTGGTGACCGCGATGAATACGGCGAGAAGTGCAAAGACAGACTGAAGGGAGAGTTGCCAGGCCATATGAGGCAAAAGACAGTAGATAGTTGGACGCAAATAAGGGAAGCAATCAGACTAGGTAGATTCGTAGCGATCGATAGAGTTGAGCAGGTAATGTGACGAGCAGAAAAGTCTACACCCATCCATATATGACGGTCTGGCCGATACGATACCAAACTACACATCATTTACCAGCTTATGCGATAAAAAGCCTTGTGCGACTCTACTTTGGTCGTCGAGGATTGTCGGCAGGGGTGGCCCCGCGGCCACCTGAAACAAGACAGTCAGACCCGGTCCGGATGCTTGTGTAGTAGGATGCCGCTGCAGTGACACGATCAATCAATCAGCTTTGGCACAGACTTGAAGTCTCGATTCCGATCATGTCGCACGGATACGACGACTCTGATTCGCGCATGGCGCGCGCCTGTCGACCCGTTGAATTGCGGCTGCAACGCCTTGAGCGGGTCTTCGCGTGAGCTTCCACGATGCGAGCGGGGACTCTGTTCGTTGTAACGGGCCGCACAGAAGCGCTTGCGCGACTTGGTCAACCGCTTCAGGACGAGGTGAAAGTTTCCTGGCAAATGGCTGCAGAGGGAAATGAAGCGCTACTGCGTGGGGTGATGCAGGGAGAATGAGGGATGCATAGGTGTGATGCGCTAACTAGGTAGTCTCAGGCAAAGCGGCGCTTTCCACACATCCCAGGCTCACCACCACTATCTTCGACATGTCCTTGCAAGTCGGTTTATGTTCACTATCGACACAGAGAAGCAGGCGCATGCCCGCATGTTTCACCCATCCATTTGCAAGCGAAGAAATCCCCCCAATTTTCTCGGGTGACCACCGAGGCCCGGGACCTTAGCACCCTTCATCACTATCAGCATGGCCCCCTAGACAACCAACACGATCAACTACTTTGCTTATTACTTGCCAGTCAACCACTCATTCTCGCGTGCTCCTGGTCTTGTCTAGTCAGCCTTCAGAGAAAGGTCCGAATGGTTCACAAGTCTGGGCATCGTAATCTACACCTGCAGCTCTACTGCAGACGACATACGATTCTGCTTCTCAATCGCATTCAGGAAATGATTCTAGCATGAATTCAGCTGTAATGTTCGGGGCTCGAGACTACAGATGTTTATTCTTTCCACTGATTCAGCCCATTAAGGTCGCTAATCCCATTCATAGTCCAGCATGTAAGCCTAGACTCCTGCACCTCTTGGTAGCATAACCAACGTCTTCAAGAGACCTCTGTATGTGGCTTTCGGCTTTGATTTTCGCGGGTGTGTTGTTTTCCCACCAATTCTGTTGCAATTTAGGTGCACGCCACGTTTTTGCTTACTACTACAAGGATATTCCCCGCCCATGCGGATTGGAAAACTCCTCTCCATACATACCCGTTACATCGTTATCACGAGTCACTCCTGTCAACTTTAATGGTAGCGGGTAGTAGTTTCTAGCTTCCGCCTGCTGTCAAGAGGTGCATATCCTCAACGTAGTATAACACGGCCCTCCTCTAGAATAACGCCACCAATAGTTGAATTTAAGGACTTATGCACAACTATCTTTATAGTATAATGGTGAGTACGAGTTTCCTATAATAGAAAAGGTATTATTTACTGCTATCACATGGCCTGATAGAGGACTCGAACGTCACAACCGGGTGCTTCATTTATAAACCGAGACTTACTACCACTGACCTGGGCCGTTTATGACTCAACTAAATCACCAGGGTATATGAGAAACGTAGGTAACATTATTTTTCAGCCTAACCATCTAGCTCCCGCAGTACCTAAGCCCTATCTTGGTGATTTCTTGGCCTACCATCTACCACCTCCCATTCGATTAAACTCTTTCTCTTTTCGTGCCCACCTTGTTGCATTCGTAACCATGCAATGACCAGCATACACAGACGCTAACCGTTCATCGCCTTGTGCGAGTAAAAGATCGCGACCTACTTTACGGCGATGCATGAATTCCTCCCAAGCGATGATGCGCTGCGTATTGTATGCTGACGCTCTTCAGAGCGGACAGGTACATGTGAAGTTCCTTCCATCCTGGTAAAGCCGTTTTCGCTCGGCCGGCTTCAGCTCGATATTCCCATGAGATCTGCTGATTTCTTTCGCCAGAATAATGTCCTGAACCGCTTTGGTTTCCATCAATAGCGCCCGTGGGATGAAGAGCGTATGAGCTTTGGGCATGATTGATTCTGGCCGCGGAAGGAAAGAGACCCATGTATCCATTGCCTACGTCTCTGGCATCAAGCTGACAAGCAAAAGTATTGGTCTTGAATACTTTCCCCAGTATCGGTTCTGCCTAGTCTCATATCTAGCGACATGACCAAGTTCCGATCCATGGCAAAGAGCTGATCTAGTACTGTCTTAAACAGTGACTGGCTTTGGGTATGCGTAACGTGTAAGAGGAAACTGTGCGCTGGCAATGATCCGCGGCGAGCCGTGATGACACCTTTGCCTTTTCCAGGTAAGGATTCGACACACAGTTCAGCTTCAAACACATGGTCAGCCTCCCTCGATCCAGGGAAAGCCGTCGAGATCATCCTTGTTGCCCTGAAATTCGCGATGATGCTCAAGCCACGTCCGTAGCAAAAGTTTGAAAGTCGTATATGCAAACGACTGTGTACTTTTTACCACATACAACGGCTCATGGGACCAGACTAGAAGAGCGATTTCCGAAGATGACCACGGCTGTCTCTCCGAATTCAGTCTGATGTCTCCATCGTAGCACAATGGCACTTTCTGTTGTGATATAGGCTTCGGAGGCTGCTACCAAAGGTATTACCAAGGTGCATTGGAAAGGCCCAACAGAGCGCAGTTACCAAGTAGAGTGCGAAGAGAATCGGTGGTCTCCATAACAAGTGATGGTATTTTTGGGAGAAGTATCGTAATTCGACAGTGAGGGATCTGTTTTTGACTTCTGTCCAAGCTGTAACACATATGAAACGATATACTCCCTGCCCTGATACAGCACCTGAAGCCACTTGAAGTGCTCAGAAACCCAACTCCCCAGGTGGGTGAATCACGATCAATCTTACCAGGCTCTCTCGTCTCGTCCAAACTTCATTGTCCACAACAAGATAACCGGCCTGTGAACAAGCAGGGTCTGAAGTAACGATGAGCAAAGTTTTAGTTTTCCCTACCTAGTATCTGCCGAAGCGTCGCAATGGCCGTCGGTTGCATCACTTAACTTAAAATAAAAGCAAGATCCGGCCAACCAGCAACAAGCCCTGTCACAATTAACTCTACCGTGATAGTTGATCGGCATACCTAACCTTGCGGCTGCACCCTGTCCCTAGAGAGAGAGAGACAGTGGAGATTGACCACCACAACCACCCGAAGTCCGCATTACCTTGACGCAGCGGCAAAGTCGCACAGAGTCCAGTCTCACCCCCTCAACCCGTTACACAGGGCCAGTACGGCTCTCGAATGGTATGCGGTCTACTTTACCTGTCTTGGTTCTCCGCGGGGGTGTGGGATGGGCGAAGTGACTGGTTACGAAAGCTACACACGGCCAAGTCAGCTACGTCGTCGGGGACCAAGCAATTTGAAGGCGGGCAGCCACCACGCACGGGCAGGACAGCACATGCACGCCTGCTTGCGATCCGAGCAAGTTACCAAAAGGGACGAAAGAGGCAGTGACAGGTGCCACAAACGCAATCCATGGGAATTAATTGGGGGCTGCTTACTCCAAGGGGCAAGTTGGGCTTGGCTGGTGTGGCTGGGCGGAGGGCCTCAGGGGTGAGGCTCGAGCTCTACGTACGCGCTGGACATGTTTGATTTTTGTTTTCAATTGAGTGAGTTGCGATGAGTGGTAGATGGATGGGCTGGATGGGCTAGATGTGATGCCGGTTGTGAAGTTTGGCAGTGTTGATGAAGAGGGCGCAATGTGCCTAGGTCGTCAGGGCAGACATTGTCCAGCTTTTGCAACGAAATATAGATACTACTAGATTGAAAACATGGATCCATCGCAGTCGAATCACCCCATCACCGTTCCACCTCCCCCAGCTTACCCATCAGCAACGCATCAACCTTCTCTCCCCTTTTCAACACTCCCTCCCCCTGTGGCATAGCCAACAGCGCGTTCGCCCCTCTAAAACTCCCAATCTTCGAGCTTCTTTGCCCCCCCGTCGAACTTGCATACAGCAACCCATCCTCCTTGGTAACAACGAGCGCACGATGATACTCGGGCCTACCCCTGTCCATCCTGACATCCTCATCCAACACTACTTTCACTCGCGGCAAGCCCGCTGGCGTAATCCCCGCTTGCGCATGCAGCGCAGGTAGTACGAAGAGGTGGAAACATACCACAGCCGAGGCGGGATTACCAGGGAGCGAGAAGATGACTTTGTCGACGCGGTTTCCGGCATTGTCTTTGACGGGTACGGTAGCGAAAGTGGTGGGTTTGCCGGGCTTCATGTTGACGCGGCCGAAGTGGATGGTGCCACCGAGGGAGCGCTCAATGGTGGGTTTGAGCAGATCGAGTTCGCCCATGGATACGCCGCCAGAGGTTATGATAACGTCGCATTTGCGGAGGGCAGCGCGGAGGATTTCTTCGAGTTTTCCAGGCCTGTTTGGGGATCATGTGTTATCTCTGATGATGTAAACGGTAGTGGGAGGCTTACTTGTCTGAAGCGATCCCTAGATCGATGACTTCGAATCGATGACTCCGCGCTGCGGTAATGAGAGTCGGGCGGTTTGTATCACGAACTTCTCCCAGTTTAAGAGGCCCTTCGCGATCGTGAGGGATGATTTCGTCTCCTGTGCTGAGAACACCGACTAGAGGTCGCCTGTAGACAGCCACTTCTTTGGTCCCCACTGAAGCCAGTAAACCAAACTCTCCGCCTACAACTGTAATTCCTTCGCCCTTTCTTAAGATAGTCTCTCCAATCTGAACATCACTTCCCACTTCGCGTACGTTTTCGCCAATCTCAACTCCATCTGCAAGTATCTCTGTTTCCCTCTCTTCTTGGCCATCATCCGTCATGCTGTGGAGGACGGTATCTTCGACCATGACTACCGAGTCTGCGCCCGGAGGGAGTGGTGCACCGGTTGTGATTCTGGCGCACTCTCCTTCCTTCAGCTCTGGTACATGGCCGCCAGCCTGGGCATGCGAAACCATTGCCACTGGATACACTCCTTTCTTGAAACCAGCTTCCTTTGGAATTTGGACGGCATATCCGTCAACAATGCTGGCTCGAAAAGCTGGGACGGATTCGGTGGCCGTGACATCCTCCGCTAAGACGGAGCCTCCGAGCCTCAAGTTTACAGCAAGTTTCTCGACTACGGGCTCCGGTGTTTTCTCTGCAATGAGTTTTAGCGCATCGTCCACCGCCAACATAGGATACGGTGATGATCGGTATCTGCGACTTGGTCCAGCAGTAGGATCATTTGAATGAGTCCTGTCTTCTGGTTTCGTGTGTGCTCTCGGTCCAGAATGCTGACCACGGCTGTGAGAGTGGCCGCATCCATCGTGGAAATCATGATTTGACTCAACCGCCGCACTTGGACCAGCATCACCATCTGAAAAAACCCCGGTATCTTGCTCAAGCTTCTTGACTCCGCCCACGTGCAAAGATCTCGATTCTGCACCGGCTGCTTGAATACAGGCATGTGGTAGAAGTTTGAGAACTGCTTCTAGGTTCTCCTTCGCGCCCTTTGGTGATCCGGGAAGAGTCAAGATAACGCTTTGCTTACGCATACCGGCAACAGGCCGGGACATCAGGGCGACTACGAGAGGAGTCATTTCTGAACAGATCGACATAACAAGGGGGGTTCCTCACATGGTGTCACAGCATATG
>Ga0182211_1000308_pt1 | contig 15673 bp, 15 predicted proteins | sample G5R1MG_20_FD_129660 | JGI IMG/M metagenome (GOLD analysis project Ga0182211, IMG submission 129660) | Switchgrass phyllosphere microbial communities from Michigan, USA - G5R2_MAIN_03OCT2016_LD1 MG | ecosystem: Host-associated > Plants > Phyllosphere > Phylloplane/Leaf | place: USA: Michigan... | reverse complement strand
TTGACTAGCTCGCTTCTCGTTAGTCCCGTTCTGAGACACAGAACGAATTCACTTCACCTGCCAAAACCACAGCCAGCGTCGTTTGCCATCTCACCCACCCACCCTTGAGCCAGGCGCCAGACTTCGGTCGGATTGCCAGCGCGCGAGAATCCGGTTGCTCCATCGCAGCCAAAGCCGATGGCCCCATGGACGGCCCCTGCCAGCCAGCCAGCCATGCACGGCAACCCCACTTAATCACAGCCTGCGCCCAATTTCGCCATGATTACGCGCTGTTCTCCCGCGCTCCCGTTATGTCGAAAAAGGCACGTTATGCGATCCCGGCTGCGGCGCTACCATAGACTCTGGCTCGGAAAAGTCCGTGTCCAGACACGATCCCCACGTGTTTCAAAGTTCGCCATCTGACTCCAGACTGTTACTGGGAAGCATTCCTCCGCTACGCCTGTGCTACAGGACAAAATCTCCCACCGAATCGGCGTACCAACCGTCAGCCACAGGCTGCAGCGCTGATGCACAGACGCATTTTGCCAGGGTACATGACGGCTGGGTTTGTCAGCAGTGCTTCGACCCTTTTTATTTTCCGCCAACATGGTCTGATGGGGGCGGCTCGATGGGTTGGTGGATCGCTCCAACGGCCGACTTGCCAGCCACCCAGAAGACGTGCACACCCCTGCTCCGACCGGTGAACCGTGAACGGCAAGACTAATTTCCTTCTCGCCTGGCCCTGCAGACGCAAGACGCAGGGCGTGCGGACGGAGCCTCTGTCTTTTCGGAATGGACTGCGACCTCGATGACTCCGCAGAGATGCTCCACTAGCGGCCAAACGTCGATTCCTCATGTACCTAACAATTCCGCTGAAGAAGACGGACCAGTGCGCCCGCGTTTGGATTCCGATAGGCGGATTTGCATGGGTCCGAAGATTATCATTACGGCCGTTATGCCTCATCAAAAAGCAATCGTGGGAAACCATCTCTAGTCACGTCTTTGTCTTCCCTTGTCAGAGGACCAACTTGCGCCATCTCCAATGCACTTCTTTGATGCTGGATGAACTCGGTGTCATCCCTAGTCTTGTGGGATTACCTAGTGACTGGTAGGATGAAATTCGTAACAGCATCAACGGTACTGGCCATTCCCATAGCATACCCCTTCTACCTCGCCACAATGCCCTTGACGACAGACGGCGTCGTTCCCGTAGGCGATCGGCGCCGACTTTCCCCTTCCAGGCAGTTGTAAGCGAGTGCTGCATGAACTGACTAGGTAACGAAACGTTAACGAACCATTCACCCTTCCCGGTCTACTGTCTACCTATAACCTCCGTCTTCACGACGATCTTCTCTCCCTTCATCATTCCTCCCACTCTGAAAGCAGCTCGCTCGACACACGGTGCCGCGCAGTCTCTCGTCGCGGTCGCGATCGACCCTGCTCATGCTCCCCCCGTCTGACCACCAAACGCGGTGTGATGAGGAGTGCGAGCGGCTACCTCGATTCCCCAACGACTTCGAATCCCGACAACGATAGGTACAGTATGAATCAGATGGCGTATGTAGCTTCGGACGGTCGAAAGCCTACCCGCATGCAGTAATCAAGCGGATTCGGTACACCTGTGTACCTACTAGAAATTCTCTTTGCTCCACACAAAATCGAACCCGGGTTCGGAGAACCTGTTGCATTGGACCTGCAATGTCGAACCAAGACCCTCGGGGCCACCAAAGAACACACCAGCTTCTGCGGGAGCGTGCATCTTCCGGATTGACTTGAAAATCATGCCCCAGTTGGCTCGGCCAAAGTGGGTGGGTGCGCGAAGACCCGTGATGGCGTCATTGATCATTATGTTGGTTGCGTCGTCGGCCTTGATCTTCGCTGTGAGGTACTGCGTATCGGGTTAGCTCTCTTCTGGGCGGCTCAAGCAGAAGGTCGACCCAGGCTTACCGTGTGAATTTCAATGCGATCACCGGCATCTTGAGCTTCAATGGCCAGGAGCAGTGATCTAAACCACTCGAACGATGCAAAGTCTCGACAGACCCAGGAAAAAAAAACACTTTTTGCAATCTCGTGCGTGCCTGGGGGTATTTAATGCGGTACCAGATGCTTTTTAAAATGGGCGCAAATGGCGTAACCCCGATACCAGCCTCGACAAGGATAGCAACTTCAAAACTTGAACACATCCTCGGAAGCTGAGCCAAAAGGACCATCAATAAAGATGGAGGCAGGATTTTACGAAGCACCATCTCCTCGCTGCTGCCACCCTTCTCGCTTTGCTCGCCGGCTGGTGTCTTGTCAAGGTTGCAGCCGAGCGCCTTGCCCAAGGCCTTTGTAAAGTCGCCAACTATGCGAATATGTACCGAAATGAAGTCTTCTTCGGGCGCGCTGGTAAGTGCGAAGGGATGGTACTGCCAAATCGATCCTTCTGGGCAACATAGAAAGATGTACTGCATCTGTCAGTGCCCTGAGCAAGGGGCCTTCAGAAAGAGTCACTATACCTGGCCCGCCCGCGTCTTGGTGTGTTCCTTTTTGATATGTACTTCGCAAACGTTACTCAAACGTTACTGGGATGTTGAATCACGTTTGCAATGTACGTTTTGTGCCGTCCTCGCACCTCACGGGAGACACGTTCAACCAAATACACAAATCCCCCAGACATCCAGTCCTTCCAAACCACACCGTTGCCATGGCAGAGGGGCGCGAAGTCCGGAGTGATGATGCAGAAAGCGCCGTGGATGGACGAGGAGAGAAAGAAGATGATAAACAAATGATGCGTGTACCAGCAGCGCTCAAAGTTGGCCCGTCGTGCCTTTTTCGTCGCCGTAAGCGTGATGGCCATCAACGCAAGCAACATGACATATCCACTCCATCCGGGTCCCGTGGCGAGGCTCGCTAGGAGGAATCCCCATCCACCCCAAGTTGTTGACTGCCGAGAATCTGGCGAGATTGTGCCAATGCGCCATGGTGTGGACCCATGAGAAAAACACAATAGACCAGGCAACGATTCTGTGGAACGCGATGTTCCTGTCGAAGGGAATGATGGCGTCGAGGGGCGTGTGGATTGGGAGGGTGGAGTCCCAGTTCCGACCATCGTTTCCAGCGCAAGCAAAATGCAAGTCAGGACGTTGGAGGGGGACGGGGGAAACTAGGCAGCGGAATCGATGGCAAGATTTGGGTCACAAGTTCTTCTCGCCGTAGACATGCTACCGAGGCGGATCCGCTGACGATGGGATGGCATCGGCGGAATAGGAGGCGGCAAATGGGCGGCTCGGCCAGGCAGGCTCAGACGGTATGTGATTTCAACGTCATGCTCTGAAACCAGCGTTGCCGTGGCATGCTGGTTTTTCCCATGAGGAGGTGTTGGGTTTGGGTTGGTGTTGGAGGTCGGGCACGAGATGGGCAAAACCAGTAGGGTTTGAGGCCGGGGCTTTGCCCCTGCAGTGCTGCCTCGTAGTTGGTTACCTGGCTAGTGAATGGTTCGCGTCATGACACCGGTAATTCTTGGCTGAAAGATATCAAGGCCTGGGATTGGGCGTCCTCTGTTTATCCATTGTACCCAGCGACATAAGTCTCACTCAATGCTGTGTATTCTTGTGGCTTGTGGACACTGGACTAGAAGCCAGCCATTCAGATATTGTCGTCACCACCATAGGCCTGGTTGAAATGTACGAAAACGATGCGGGCAAATAGCAGACCGAGCAAAAAGTATTCTATTGTCATGGTGCAACCAACCTACATGCCGGCTACATTGACGGTGTGTGCACATGGGCGTCGAAGAGCAGCGAGATTCACCATCTTTGCTCCAGCCCGTTCCCACTCGTAGCACGAGGGGAAGCAACCAAGTGCGCCCAGGCGAGATGCATGGGGTTGCACTGCTCTCGTACGTCGATAATCGCAAGAGCATGCTCCACGTCCAGATAGATTGAGTCTGCGCCTTTCGTTTCTGGGACGGACATTAGAATGGTTGCCTTGAGCTCTTCCAACGCCCGAAAATCCGCCGAGTGTTCCTTTGGTTGCACTTGGGTCCTTGGAGTTTGGATCCATCTTTGACGTGACGAAGTGGATGGACCAGACCAGGGTTCCGAGCATGGAAAGGCCGAGGAGGACGAGGAACAACCTGATGCCTGGACCGATTGAAGAGCCGCTGACGTGAGGATTGGAGCGAGCCATTCGAAAGCCATTCTCTACGCGGATTGCAATGAAACTCCCCTCGTTGCGCTAAAGGCAATAGCGGTAGAGAGAGGTGATATCGCCATGGGGGAAGCTATGCAGACCATGCCTGGTAGCATCTCGACCTGCCGCGTGTTTCCACTCTGAGGCGGCTCGGGGGGAGCGTAGGAAACCCAGCCGTTACAGACCGAGCCAAAGCCCGCCTTTCAAGCGTTCGCAATTCAAGGCGTACAGACACAAGAATCGCAGGTATCGTCTTGTACGACGGGCAATGTGGCTGCGCTGACGTGAGGTAAGAAGTTGAGTTCCCGTGTCACGTGAGTCGTCACTCGGTTCTTTCCCGATCGGGCATGACAAATTCTTCCATGGGGCGGCGGCGACCCTACTTACCGCGAGGTCTCCCGCTCACGTTGAGACCACCGTAATCCTCTCTCCGCTGCGGATTGGAAATGTGCATTCGCCATTGGCAGTAGTTGACATCCAGGCGAACAAACGAATAAGAGCGTGGCATTTCCCGACCCTACGCACCAACGCTCGTATCGCATACCGATTCACCATGGCCGGTCCCCTGAAAGCACTCGTCGCCCCCGTTGACCGACCCGTGTCGCGAGACTCACCCGAGCGAGAAAAGAAGCGCGCAAGTAGGTGGACAATGCAATTGTTGTCCGGGTCCCTGCACCACCGCCGACATATCCTCCGCGCTTCCTTGACTCTTGCTGACGCGGCCGTTCAACCTACAGGGACCCAGTCGATGCCACCCCCAGAGCTGCCCAAGCTGGTCGCCGAGCAGCACACGCCCATTTCCACGACGGACAAAGACTCGCAGCGCATGATTGTCGTGCTATGTAATGCGACACTCGAGACGTACAAGGCATCCCATGGCGCTGGACGAGGCGCTGGGGCTCGCGAAGACAAGTACAACCTTCTCAACAGCGACGACCACATCGGGGTGATGCGGAAGATGGGGCGCGATATTAGTGAGGCGAGGCCGGACATCACACATCAAGTGCGTACAGGAAGTGCTCCTCCACCGTCGAGGAGCTGACGGGCCGACACAGTGTTTACTTACCCTGCTCGACTCGCCCATCAACAAGGCGGGCAAGCTCCAGATCTACATCCAAACCTCCAAGAACGTGCTCATCCGCGTCAGCCCGACGGTCCGGATCCCGCGCACTTTCAAGCGATTCGCGGGGCTGATGGTGCAGCTCCTCCATCGACATCAGATTCGCTCGACGTCATCGCAGGAGAAGCTGATTGAAGTGATCAAAAACCCCATTACCGATCACCTTCCGCCCCATTGCCGTAAAGTGACGCTTAGCTTCGACTCGGAAGTGGTGCGTGTCAGCGACTACATCGCTGGGCTCGGGCAGGGCGAGAGCATTGCCGTCTTCGTGGGTGCCATGGCCAAGGGCAATGATGACTTTGCCGACCACATCAAAGACGACAGCATCGCCATCAGCAATTTCAACCTCAGCGCCAGCGTTGCCTGCAGTAAATTCTGCCATGCGGCCGAAGATGTCTGGAATATCTTCTAGCCGATGCCCCCTCGCAGGGCGCGCGCGGCAACAGAAGGCGTTGCATGGCTCAGATCGCAACATCGACAGCCTGTGCGCTTCTGCCATGCACTGGGGCGCGTCGGCCTGGGGTTTCTTTTCCAACAAAACAAATCCTCTGGCTCCACGCCCCACCGCCGTTTGTTCTTCTTGCACGCATGCTCCAGCTTATCTGGTCCCGATGGCGCCAGGCCATGCTGTAGAAATACGTCCAATCAGGGGCAGAACGTGTCGGTCTGTTGGCAAGGTGGGGATCCACGGCGCGAGGTCCTTGCATGCGGCATGCGAGGGTACGTTGATGCTTTTGCGAGGGTACGTTGATGCTTTTGCGAGGGTACGTTGATGCTTTTGCAAGAGTACGTTGATGCTTCTACAAGAGTACGTTGATGCTTCTACAAGAGTACGTTGATGCTTTTGCAAGAGTACGTTGATGCTTTTTGCGATGCCGCCCGCCGTTTCATGTTTGCTTTCTCCCATGTACGCATGTGTGTAGCTACCGTACGACTCTTTCTCATCCACCAAACTTGCTTTCGCAGCGACCACTGGCACCCTGCGAAGTCCCTCATCCGCGGCATGCGACCATCGGCCCAACGGGCAACGATCGAAACGGGCTGTCCCTACCGCCGCAGGGTGAGGCGTGCGTGCCCCCCTGATGCCATGGCGGGATCCGCTCGCTTGCCGCAACAGCACCGTTAGCTGCAGACGCAGGACATGTGGCAGCAGTAGGGACATGGTGACGGCGGTGCTCCTGGGCCGCCAACAGCGACAGTGGGGCGTGCTAGACGTGGGCATGTGCTGTGTACACATGGTGTATACTCCCTGCGATTAGTATATAGGTCGGTCGGTCGACGGGGCGCAGACAGAGACCCTCAGGTCGTACCCGTGCCACGAGTGGGACTTGTACTGCACCCTCGCCCTTCTCGCCGCCTGCGCCGCCACGCTGAAATGCCAGTCTCCCACATTGGCCTGACTGTGTCCCACCTACCGACGTCGACCTCGTTCTTTTTGGCTGCGTTGCAGCCGCTGGGCTACCACTACATTGGCCAGTCGGGCGACCAGGTCGGCCTCGGCATCCGCGATGCAGACTTCTTCCTGTGCCAAGAATCCCCTGGGTCCGTATCTCGACGTGACCCGCATCCCCAACCCTCCCTCCTCGGCTGACCATGGCGTAGCGTCAAGTCGGGCGCAGCACACATCGCCTTCACCGCTCCCAGCACGACGGCGGTACGAGACTTCTACACCGCTGCACTGAGGGCTGGCGCTCGTCCCAACGGTGCGCCCGCCACCCGATGCGCCGAAGATGGCTACTTCAACGCCGCCGTCCTCGACTTCGATGGGAACAGCATTGAAGTCGTCTACCGAGACGGCGCCGACGCCCAGCCCGATGGCACCGTCATTGCCCACAGCCGGGTGATCAAGTGGCAAAAGTCGGTCCTGGGCAGCTGTCGGGATGACAGAAGTGTCATCAGCTCCCGTACCTTGGCCTCGAAGCCCGATGCGCCTGACGTGCCAGCGAAAGCGGTCTCTGTCGCATCGAAAGCGCCCAGCATCGCCAGAAGCGTGTCCGCGCCGACGGTGATCCCGCCTCCGGCACCGGTACCAACAACGTCCCATGCCGGCGACGGGGCGGCCAAGACACTCCTGGGCACCCTCCTCGGCGCCGCAGCCGGTGCCGCCGTGGCCTATGCCATGGTCAGCAGCGAAAGAGACAGCGCGAGGAAGGAGTCTGAGTTCAGCGCATACATGGCCGCCAAGGAGACGGTGAAGGCTGCCGTGGGCCATCTCGCTCAGACCTCCTCCCAGTCCCAGTCCCAGCCCCAGCCCCAGCAACCCATGCCAGCCGACCCACAACCCGCGCCACCGCAGACCGCACCTCCGGCTCCGCAGTCAGTACACCGCAAAAGCGATTCGCAATCCTACTACTCGTCTGCCCCGTCTCAGCCACGTAGTGCTTGCGCCCCTCGCCAGATTGAGGCCGCGCCCCCTAGCTACTACCAGCCAGACCCCTTGTATGCGCCCTCGCAGCTATCGCACGCTCGCTCGACACGTACCGCCCACCGTGCTCACACCAGCCCCGAGCTGTTGACGCTAGAGAGGACCAGGAGTGTCGCGTCGGCGGTGAAGCCTGAAACGGTCGTCTCCAAGGCAAAGCCAGGGCCTGGCAGTGTCGCGCCGAGTGCTGCCCCTCACGATGCTGCGACTGTGCTTACCAAAGTCAAGTCGCGCAGTGTCGCGCCGAGTGCTGCCCCTCACGATGCTGCGACTGTGCTTACCAAAGTCAAGTCGCGCAGTGTTGCTCCGAGTGCTGCCCCTAGCGCCTCTGAAACTGTGCTCACCAAAACCAAGTCCAGGGGCGACGCTGTGAGCGTTGCTCCTAGCGGTGCACCGAGCACGCTCATCTCCTCGTTTGTCCCCGATCGTGTCGACAGAAGGAGCAGCGTGGGTAGCGTTCAATCGCACCACTCCAGCCGCTCCAAGGCAAAGTCCACCCACTCAAAACATAAGAGCCGCCCGAAAGAAGAGGACGAATCTTCCCCATTGCCTGGAGAGCTCAAGGCGTCTTCCAAGGCTCCTTCCAAGGCGCCCTCGAAAGCGGCCTCCATCATCAGCAGCATCCTAGGACGCGACAAGTCCAAGGCCCACGACGATGACAACTTGATCGATGATCTTGATATTGCAGAGCTGACCGAAGACGATGACCTGAGTACGGTTGTGCCGAGCGATAGCATCTCGCAGATTGGTGGGCCTCGCCGACGCAAGCATCGTAGCCGAAGCGAAAAGGACGGCCAAGGCTCCGTCATCAGCAAAATCAGCTCGGCCTCCAAACACAGCAAGCACACGAGTCGCTCCCACCGCGCCCACCCATCCCGCTCTCATCATTCCGAGGATGCGGCCGACGACGAGGACTCTTCTCGACCGCGTCGCAGCGCTCGTCCTTCTGTCGTGTCCGAGCCCAGCGATGCCAGCACGGCCAAGCCTCTCAAGGCCCCTGCCAAGACGGACAAGAGAAAGGACTCGGTCACCCAGGGCCAGTATGACGGGCTGTTGGACAAGGTCCAGTATGGTACGGGAAGTGTGGCGGTACGCGGTATCACGCCTTCCATGATCTCTGCCGCCGGCAAGAACCATAACAGGAGCATGATCAACTTCAATCTTGCGCAGAAAATGAGGACGTATGAGGGATGAGGGGGGGGGGGGTTCATGGGCTTGGGCTTGGTTTGTTGCTTTATCCCTGTCGCTCGTGCGTGTGGGTGGATAGAGAGGGGGTTTGTGCATGGTTGGCTCAGGATCGCTTTGGCATTGGTTCTATAGCATAAGAAATAACGACATGGCTGGTCTGTGGATGAGGCTTTCTTTGCGCCCATGCCCCTCTGCCTTACACTACCTGTGAAGACCGAACAAAGGTTTGCCCAAAACCTTTTCCAGCACAGTACCCAGCCGAGGAAATGCGCACATGACCACAACGGAGGAAGGAAAGCGGAACCAGTGGAAAAGCAAACGGCCGCGTGCTCCGTCGTCGGTCTGCGCGAGCATGGCCCTAGCCCACTCTCCTGTACAGCCGGCCATCGTGAATTTCCAAAGGCGGAAGAGGCCATCGGAGTCCGGCTGCCTCGGTGTCGGGAGTCCAGGCATTAGACACGGCAGCCAGATTCGGACTCGCCCGCGATTTTCGCACGGCCGATGGTTGCTGTTCCGGGCGCTGCTCTGGCATGTCCCGAATCGAGGTGGGCACGGCAAGCGCAGTGTGTTCCTCCTACCAGGGACCGTCAGCAACCGCAGGGCAGAGGGGCGCGTACGCTCCCGTACGCACGTTCGGCCGGGGCGTTGGTGTCTGCGCTGCTTTGCCGGCGATGCGGCACTGTTGCACGGGGAGAGCAAAGTCTCGTTGGGTCATGGCTGTGGCTCGCTCTGGCGTGGTTGTTGTTGTTGTTGTTGTCGTCATCGTCGTCGTCGTCGTCGTCGTCGTCGTCGTCGTCGGCCGGGGCTGCGGGGGTAAACAGGACGTGGGGAGGAGAGGCTGGCCCTGGGTTGCATGGAGTCGGTCTTATAGGCATGGGCGCGGCCGCGCTTGTCTTGAAGCGTGTGGATGGCCCATGATTGCTTGTTCATGTGCTGTGACAAAGCTGTGGTGTTGTCGGCAAACCGTTGGTGGGCGGACGTGAGACATGGAGGGGAGGCCAGAGCAGCGATGTGACCTTGGTATTGTGATCCGCCTGGAGTCACCGAGCAGGGTGACGACGCATCGCGCTGGAGAGGCCCTGATTGGGCAATATGAGCACTCTCTTCACAGTCGTGGTGGGGGTTGGAATCTGTGGGTGGTGGGCTCGCGGTTCCTGGTTCGGTGATTGTGCAGGATAGGGTGGTGTGGTACGAGCCGCATGGAGGAAGGCGCCGCCAAGCGCTCGCTTGCGTTCCCCCCCACCACTCGCCGCTCAATATCCATTACGCTTGCCTGTTTTTTTTTTGACTCCTCCACCCACCTCGACAATCGTCACCCCAAGGATCAGACTCGATTGACAACCTTACGTACTAGCCATGCGTGAGTATCGTCATTCTGATCGGCTGCGACAGCCAGGCTAATTCCACCCAGCTCCCAAGCTCGATCCCTCCGAGGTCAAGGTCATCCACCTCCGTGCGACGGGTGGTGAAGTCGGTGCCTCGTCCGCACTCGCGCCCAAGATTGGTCCTCTTGGTCTTTCGCCCAAGAGTACGTTTCCCCGGCTTTTTTCTCGTCAAGACAAGCTTTTTTCCGTCAACAAAGCTTTTTCTCGTCAAGACAAGCCTTTTTCCGTCAAGACAAGCTTGCCAGCGACAGCCGAACCATCGCATTGCGACAGCCACTAACGCATCGCGCAGAGGTTGGTGAAGATATCGCCAAGGCCACTGGCGACTGGAAGGGTCTCCGCGTCACGGTCAAGTTGACGATCCAAAACCGTCAAGCCGCCGTCTCCGTCGTTCCCTCGGCCTCTTCGCTCGTCATCAAGGCGCTCAAGGAGCCTCCCCGGGACCGCAAGAAGGAGAAGAACATCAAGCACAGCAAGAGCATTCCGCTCGAGGAGATCATCAGCATTGCCCGCACCATGAGGTTCAAGTCGATGGCCAAGGACCTCAAGGGTACGGTCAAGGAGATTCTCGGCACTGCCTTCAGCACGGGCTGCAAGGTTGACGGCCGTAGCCCCAAGGACGTCTCGGACGACATCGAGTCTGGCGAGATTGAGATTCCTGAGGAGTAAGCGTTTGCACAAACTGGTGCTTGACGATTATGATGGGACGATCTATGCCGTAGAGGTTGCTACATAGCCGAATGAGGATAACACCTCCCACTTGCAGCACCTGAAGCCGGGGCCGGTGGCGTTTGCACGACGGGCGTTTCGGATGCTTGATACCCACTACAAGACGTGAAGCTAGCACGGGGAATGAAACACGATGCGTTGTTTGCTACGAGTTGGTGTAGTGCCCATGTGATGGATGTGAGGCGAGATGGAAACCTCTTTGCTTCCCATGGGCCTGCTTCACGCTGCTACCCCGGATCTTACCAGAGCTGGTGTCCGTGTGGCCCGTCTGTTGTCATTCTCGTGGTAGTTCACAAAAAGGCAGCGCACGTGATGTTCGAATGGAGTCTAGTGAAAGCCTACCTGCCGACGCTCACGAAGACGCAAGCGGCCCGTCAACACCACCACGACCACCATGCCACCCCGCCGACGGCAGTCGAAGCAAACATGCGTCGGAAGGGATCGGACGAGCTCCCTCGCTTCGTACATGGGCCACCACCACGCACCGTGTATTGGCGGCGGCGCTACACGTACTACCTGATTTGCTTCCTCGTCGTCTGCGGCTTCCTGTCTCCGTCGCGCCAACCTGGCCTTGGCCTTGCCGCGCACGAATCCTTCACGGTCGACTGGTCGCGCTATGCCTACAGCCTACACGCGACCGACGGCACCTCGCTCTGCCATGCGGTGCTGCTGCTCGACGCGCTTGCCAGGCTTGGCAGCAAAGCCGATCGCGTTCTCTTCTACCCCGACTACTGGGACCTGACCGTCGAGGATGCCAAAGACCGGGAAAGTCAATTGCTGCTTTTGGCGCGCGACACGTACCAGGCCAAGCTTCAGCCCACCACGCTCTTGACCGTTGAGGGTCGCACAAAAGGTACGCGTTACACACGGCTACTCCTGACAGGTCCCGCTTGGCCTGGCAAGGCGAGACATGGCCCAAACGACGGCTGACGGCCTTGGGGTTGTTGCAGAGAGCTGGACGGGCGTACGCGACGCATCCGTCACCAAGTTCATGGCCTTTTCGCTCGCGTACTACGACCGCGTGATTGCGCTGGACGGCGAGATTACGCTCTTGCAGTCGATCGACGAGCTCTTCCTCCTGCCCACGACGCCGATGGCGATGCCCCGGGCGTACCTGTCGTACAGCCGGCCCTGGCCACTGTCGTCGGTGCTTATGGTGCTCAAGCCCGACGTGAAGGCGTTTGAACACTTCCAGCGGCAGCTCGAGGGGGGAGGGAACGACATGCTGGTCCGGGCACACCGGTACGACATGGAGCTCGTGAATGAGCGGTTCGAGGACAGCGCGCTGGTGCTGCCCCATCGACCGTATGCGTTGATCTCGGGCGAGTTCAGGCGCCAGGATCATACGGCGTACCTGGGCAGTGCGAGTGAAACATGGGATGCCGAGGAGGTGTTCAAGGAGGCGAAGCTCGTCCAGTTCAGCGACAGCCCTTTGCCCCCGCCACACTTCCTGTGGGCGCCCAAGGCGCTGGAGGAGATGCAACCCGACTGCGGCGGCCGCCACAAGGAGACGTGCGCAGAGCGGCGGATTTGGAAGGGTCTCTACGATGACTTTCGCCACAGGCGGCGGGATGTTTGCAAGCTGCTGAGTGTGCCTGCACCGACTTGGCGTGGCCTGGAGCAAGAGAGACAGATGGCTCCCGGAGGCGGAGGAGGAGGCGCATGGGAGGCTCGCAATCAAACCGGTCCCGCCGCAAGCGCGACGCCAAGTGCTACTTTGGCTTTGTAGACGGCAGGCTACAAGATGGATCGCTACTATGTACGTCCCTGTCCTCTGTCGACGCTGTCCATGGCTGCCTGTCCCGCTTTACGCTGAAACTGCGGGCCGAATGGGGACCGCTAAGGCGCCAGGGCGGACGGCGATGCAAAAGGAGGAACGCTACAGCATCGCGCTGCTCGATGGCTACCTACCTAGTCCTGGGCCAGGAGAGTTACTGTGAGGGGGTTCCCCTGTCTTTCGCATGCTGGACGGTGGTCGAGATATACTCTGCTAGCACGGTTACCACGTACTACGGCATGTCCCCGTAGTTCGCGGGCACGAGTCGCGCCAGGACCGACCTACCTACTATGAAAACCTACCTACCCAGTACCTACTCCACCCTCGCCCTCCCGCATGCTCCCGCCACGGCCTGTAGGCTACGTACGGTACGGTGCGCTGGTGGTCTGTCGTTGATCCTCGTTCCCACGTCCACGGGGACGTGAAACGGATTCCACTGAAACATGCGCCTTCGCAGGCCCGGTCAGCTGGTCACCGTCCTGCCACCCCGCGACGCGAACCCAGCTATCCATAGCACCTATTCATAGCTCAAGGGAGGCACCGCCGCCGCCGCCGCCCCGTAAGCCGCCGCCTGGCGCGTCGACGCTCCCGTCCACGCCGCCGTCAGCCGGCCCGTGTAGAGTGGCTGGCAGCGTGGCTGGCGTACCGTGTCTTGTCACGAATTGCGCAGGCATGGTCGGGTGACGCTGGGCTACCGTCTACCGTGTCTGGTCGCCCGCATGTTCCATGGTGCGGCAGTGTCATTTGGGCGGTTGGCCAGAGGGAAACAAGCGTCCCCGGTCGTCCCCGGTCGTTCCCTGTCGTCCCCGGGCTTGGCGTACCTGGTACAACTTCCTGGCCAGGCTGTTTAAATTGGCCCGAATTCCCACTGCATTTTCGCCAGTCGACTTTCTTCTTTACCCTCGTTTCTGCTTTTCTCTCTCTCTCTCTCTCTCTCTCCCTCTCTCCCTCTCTCCCTCTCTCCCCCCTCTCTCTCCCCTGCAGTACCATCGACGGCCATCGCTATGCGCAATTCCCTCTTGGCCTTGGCGGCCACCACCTCGGCCTTGTTTGCTGGACAAGCATCGGCATCCATCGCCGTCAATCCGCTTCCCAAGCCGGCCAACATCACCTGGGGAAGCTCTGGCAGCATCTGCTTTGGCGACGTGACCCTCCATGCCCCCGACCATGACCTTGTCAAGAAGGCGTTTGAGCGTGCCACCACCACCATCAAGGAGCTGAAGTGGAGCCCTGCAGCCGTAGAAGGCCCTCTTCGAAGCTACCAACCCTTCCCATCGCCGGCTGCCTCCGCCTCGCCTCACCAACACAAGAGACAGTATGGCACCGGGAGCGCAAAGGGAAACGGGACCTGCACCAGCACCGTCACTCGTGTCAACGTGACCATTGCGGACACAAAAGCCCGCCTCCTGCACGGCGTCGATGAGTCGTACAGCCTCGACCTCGCGTCCGGGTCGGACAGTATCCAAATCGCAGCCAAGACCGTCTACGGTGTCCTCCACGCGCTGACCACCCTCCAACAACTCGTCATCGTCGATGGCGGCAACTTCATCATCGAGCAGCCCGTCTCCATCCGGGACAAGCCGCTCTACCCTGTCCGCGGCATCATGATCGACACCGGCCGCAACTTCATCACGGCCAAGAAGATCAAGGAGCAGATTGATGGAATGGCCCTGGCCAAGCTGAATGTGCTTCACTGGCATCTCATCGACACCCAGTCGTGGCCGGTCGAGATTGCCGCCTATCCGCAGATGACGCAGGACGCCTACTCGGCCCACGAGGTCTTCAGCCAAGACACGCTCAAGGCGATTGTGAGCTATGCCGGCGAACGGGGCGTTCGCGTCATTCCCGAGATCGACATGCCCGGCCATGCGTCCTCGGGCTGGGCACGGGTCGACGAGAAAATCCTCACCTGCCAAAACAGCTGGTGGTCCAACGACGTCTGGGCCGAGCACACGAGCGTAGAGCCCAACCCGGGCCAACTCGACATTCTGAACAACAAGACGTACGAGGTCACGGGCAAAGTGTACAAGGAGATGGCCTCCCTCTTCCCCGACGACTGGTTCCACATTGGCGGCGACGAGCTGGCCCTCAACTGCAACAACTTCAGCGCCCTCGCCGTCGACTTCTTCGCCTCGGGCAAGACCATGGGCGACCTCTACCAAGTCTGGGTCGACCGTGCGCTGCCCAACTTCCGCGCGCAAGCCAACAAGACGTTTGTCATGTGGGAAGACGTCAAGCTCTCGGCCACGGGCGCCGCCACGGGCCTCGTGCCCAAGGACGTCGTCCTCCAGGCCTGGAACAACGGCGTCGCCCACATCCGCAGCCTCACCGAGAGCGGCTACCGCGTCATCGTCTCCTCGTCCGACTTCATCTATCTCGACTGCGGCAATGGCGGCTGGGTCGGCAACGACGCCCGCTACAACGTCATGGTCAACCCCAACGCCACCGACGGCAGCCTCAACTTCAACTGGGGCGGCGGCGGCGGCGACTGGTGCGCCCCCTACAAGACATGGCAGCGCATCTACGACTACGACTTCACCTACAACCTCACCACCGCCCAGGCCGCCCTCGTCCAAGGCGCCATCGCCCCCCTCTGGTCCGAGCAAGTCGACAGCCTCATCATCAGCCAGAAGCTGTGGCCCCGCGCCGCCGCCCTCGCCGAGCTCGTCTGGTCCGGCAACCGCGACGCCCACGGCAACAAGCGCACCACCGAGCTCACCCAGCGCATCCTCAACTTCCGCGAGTACCTCGTCGCCCATGGCGTCGAGGCCGCCCCGCTCATGCCCAAGTACTGCCTGCGCAACCCGCATGCCTGCGACTTGAACCGCAACCAGACCATCTTGCACACGCCCACGGTGTAACCACCCGAGCGATCCTGATGATGAATCGCGATGGGCCAT
>Ga0182211_1000307_pt1 | contig 15728 bp, 14 predicted proteins | sample G5R1MG_20_FD_129660 | JGI IMG/M metagenome (GOLD analysis project Ga0182211, IMG submission 129660) | Switchgrass phyllosphere microbial communities from Michigan, USA - G5R2_MAIN_03OCT2016_LD1 MG | ecosystem: Host-associated > Plants > Phyllosphere > Phylloplane/Leaf | place: USA: Michigan... | reverse complement strand
TCGATGTGCGCGACGGCGCCTACCTGGTCGCAGTCCCCGCTTGTCGATCCAGTTGTGGACTTCGGCGCGCTGCTGCTCGAGCTGGTCGACCCAGGCCTGCATGTCGGCGAGCTGGCTCTCAAGCTGCTCGATCTTCTCCGTGTAGGGCCGCACCGCCTGGTTGAAGGCCTGGGCAAGCAGATCCGGCATGGGCGCGGCTGGCATGCTGTTGGCCGGCGGCATAGCGGCGTTCCGGGCGGGCAGGGCACCGTGGGCGGCGCCGGGTGCGCTCTGTTGCGGCGCGTAGGCGGCGTCCTGGGGCTGCTGGGGGCGAGAATACATGTCGTCGGCGGGCGGCGAGGTGAGCTGGTGCAGATGGTCTTCTTTGCGCGAGGAGCCGGGGCGGTACTCGTCAAGGGACTGGTTGCGGCGGCCGGGCTCGTCCTCGACGTATGAGTTGGCTCTGGAGGAGTTCCTTCGCTTGTTGAACCCGAAGACCATTATGGGGAAAAGAAAGTGGCGAGTGCGGACGCGGGGTGGCAGGGCTATATGGGCAAAAAGAGGGGCAGCGAGATTGCGCGTGCGGGAAAGTCGGAGGGTTGGGGAGGAGGAGAGAGGTATTATTCGAGAATTAATTCGGTGGCTGCGAGAGGCCGGGAGGGGGGGGGTTGGGGACCGCCCGGGACCGCGCAACCCAGCAATGGTTGTCTGATGAGCATGCCACCCACGCCGTCACACCCAGCGCCAGACGTGCTGATGCAGCGCAATGTGGTCGGTCGCGCTGGTTGACGTGGTGATGGCTGGGAAGGGATGGGCCATGGTGGAGCCGTGGTGGGCACTTGCCGCCGGCCCACTCACCACCACTCCACTGCCGCCGCGATTCCAGGTCGGTGAACATGGCAAGGCGATGCCCACGGCGAGGGGCAGCTTCCACAGGGCGCGTGTGGCCTCGAGTACCCACCAGCCTCGTCTCGTATTCGACACGCAACATCCCACCTCCCCCCAGCCACGTGGTCATCGTCGCCGTGGATACGCTAGCTATCCACCGCTACCGAACCCATGTTTCGTCCCGGATGCGCTCGCGAGGTGTCCCTAGGGCATAGCCATGCCCCAGCACCGTTACACAGGTCACCGACTGGGCGCCCGCCCTGTTGTTCATCCATGCGCGTCACACGAGCGACCTCAATGAGACACGACATCTCGATAGGTAGGGCCTATGGTAGCCGACCATGGGAGGGAGGGACCATGGTAAGGACTACGGCAACTACCAATCCATCCTCTACGCCCTCTTCTCCCCCCCATCGTGAAACACAACCCCCCGAATCGCCCACTCACTCCCCACCTCCAATCCCGCCACAAACACGCCTAGCAAACTCGCAATCACAAAATGACTGATGCTCGTCCCAATGTCCAACCAACTCCCCTCGTCCCGCACCATGTAGAAGAATCCCAGGGTCAATACATCGCTCACCGCCATGACAAGCATGAAGAGCGCACTGGGTGCGACGCCTAGCCGACGATTCAGGAGGCCGAACACGGCGCTGAGAAAAGCAAAGGGCAGCATGAGTTTGAGCATAAGCAGCGCGCCTTGCGAGAAAGGGTCGAAGATGGGAATGAGCCGGTACACGGCGTCGAGCGAGAAGGAGGAGACAGAGGCGATGTTGGATGCCGAGAAGAAGGCGGATTGGATGAAGAAGATGAAGAAGAGGGCTACCCGCGTGTCGGCGAGGCTGAGGGGGCGGTACTGTCTCTTCTCTCCTGTCGCGCTACCGACCGTTGCCGTGGCCTGGGCGGAGATGCTGGAGTCAAGGTAGATCTGGTGCTCCAGCCGCATCCAGCTAAACAGACAGCAGCAAAAGGCAAAGTAGAATAGCCCTTCGTACGAGATGGAGAGGATGACAAACGTCGGCGCGAATTGCAGAAACAGGACCATCAGCCGGTGGACGTAGTGGCTGTTTGGGTAGAGTCCGTGTAGCTGAGGTACGAACAAGGAAGACACAAGCGTGGTCCAGCCTACAGCCAACACACCCAGTGGGAGACCTTGTCGTGCCTGAATGTAGCCGATACTGCTTTTGGTGACGATCATAGATAACAGGACGAGACCGAGCTGGGCGCCGAGGAGGAGGCGAGACTTCTCGTTGCTCTTTGTGCCAATGGATTCTTTGGTGAGGATCTTCTTCTCGAAGAGGAGGTAGAGAAAGCCGACGGTGAACATCAAGGCTCCCCCGAGTAAGCTGCACACAATCAGTACGGGCCGCTGCATGAGTTGTATACAGACTCACACTAATCGCACGTCTTCGGATTTGTTGGCAGGAAGCATAGTAAATACGCTCATCCCGATGCACGATGCTACCCAGGTTGCAACTGTACCTAGATTCTTGCGCACGAAATTTTGGCCATATACTGCCGGCCAGCATATTGCAAGAAGATAGCACATCGTGTAGATCTCTCGAATGAAGTAACTTTGAACCTACTCCGTTGTTAACTTGTCCCCAAACCTTGTAGCTGCAAACTTACCAGAGCTTGAAGAAGGCCAAAGAACCCGATCGCTGCGAATACCAGCTTCGTAACATCACCCTTGGATGAAACATGGCCAAATAGAATTTTGCCTCCTTGAACAAGTGGCTGTCTACGCGCAAAGATTTCTTCCCAAAAGATGATGGGGAAGAAGGCATATGCGTAGTAGATGATCGGCGAGCGCTGCTTGAGCAGGATTCCGTAAAGAATAACAGCCACCGAAGAAAACAGAACCATGCTTTGCGTAGTTCGTTGAGCCTGGAATTCTCTAGAAAGGACGTGAAGATTGATGACCGTCGTCAGAGCGAAGATGATCCAGCCTACGTAACCAGCGGTTATGATGGTCCTAAGGAACAGCCAGTCGTATGTCTGTAGGTACCTGATGCCGTCTAAGCTGAGATCGATCAGTTCATAACTCTGGTCAATCGCTTCCTGCGGTTTGCCAGCATTGATTGCCTTTTGAATCGCAGCAACTCGGTGTTCTACAGAGTGAGCCTTATTGCCCAAGCCCGGGAACGGCTTGTAGCGAATCACTGTCGACTGCTTGCTGTTTTCTTTGACGTGATACATTTCCAGTATTTCCTTGGCATTGGCGAGCAGAGCTTCGGCCTGGGACTTCTCGTCTGTATCAAGGTAGGCCAGTGGCAGCACCCCGACCGAGTTGGTAGGGAACTCCAGTCCAACAAGGTATGCCATGAGCGCAGCCACGTCGGCCTGGTCAACGTCGTTCCTCTGCGTGTCATTCATATACCAGTCATGCGAGAATCCATCTTCATGACCCAGGGCTAGACCATTCTTCTCCTTTACCGGCTTTGCCACGCCTGCACCCCACGCAATCAGTGGAGTCCTTGTGTTATCCTGATGCCCGTCTCCATGACTTCCCCAGTCACTCATGCCATGGTCGGCTGTAAATATATACGCCGTCTTATCGTCGTTGTAGAAGTCATCGATGAGCTTGGTAATCTCTTGCACCCCGCGATCCACAATCTGAATGTTGTGCAAATACTGCCACGAGTACGGCCGATGCGCATGCCCTGTCGTATCCAGGCCCAGTAGATGCAGGAAAAAGACGATCTTCTCTTGTCGCAGCTCAGCGTCCAGCGTCGCATTTGTCTTCGCATCCGCAAATAACTTTTTCACGCGCTCAAACACCCATTCGTCTAGAACCCAGGCGTCTTTGGAAAAGTCCTCAAACTCGTGGCCGTAGCAATCTGCGTCGACGCGACCAGGGACCGCACCGTGCTCGAACATGGGCAGAATGTCGGGACTGCCCCAACTCCACGTGTGCCTACTGCGGTTGAAGACGCTGTCAAAGTTCACCGGGTTCAGCTTCCAGCCCGTCATGACTGCCGACACATCCTCGTAAAGCCCTGCAATGAGCGCAACGTGTCCTGGTCGAGATTCGGTGGGCACACGGGTATGCGATACGCCAAATGTGCCACTTTCGAGGACTCTAGAGCGAAGGAAGGGGGCGAGGGGGCGAGGTATGCTTGCGTCAACCGTAGACGATTCTGTGCGATTCGGGTCGGGATCGGGGAAGTATTGAAAAGCTTTGTCTGCGCGGAGACCGTCGCCTGTGCTGTGTGTCAGGTACAACCACTCCATTTCGATTTGTTATATGTACCGACAAAAAGAACCAATCTTTGTGCAGGTGCTTCCTGGGTTTCTACGCGGTGCTCGCGCATGCCATGAACAATGGGACTGACGAAGTAAATGGAGAAGATGCTGTAGATGTAAGCCAGGTGGAAGATCACGGCGACGGCCAGGAAATGGTAGCGCCCAAACTCCGCCATGGCTGTGCAGGCGGAAAAAGGGAGTGGCTATCCCGTACGAGACGTTTTCTTGCGGATGCGCCGTAGTACCTCAATGGTCTGTCTCGGGAGGTGGTTATCCTTACGCGACCATGGTGTCCCTGCCAAGAAATTGGAGGCCGACGCCCACCATACTCAACGCATCGCGAGCTGTGGATATCGAAGCATGCATCAGTCCTACGAGCCTTCTCCCAACAGGACTGTCACGATCATTTGAAGGTCAAGTTGTGCGCTCGTGCAGTCGGGTCAGAGTTGGTTACCTGCCAGTAGGTACCTAGGGAGTTGAGTGCCCGAAGAGGAAACACCGAGCTTGTTCCCCGCAGAGTTGTCAGCTTCACTGCATATCAGCCAAGATGATAGATTGACAACCCTTTATATTTGCGTGGCCGGGATTTCTCAACGTCATGTCCACGAAAACAGATGGCTCTGAGATACGGGCTTCGTCGAGCGGCGAGGCTTTGGCGAACTCAGGCGGCACACCATTGGCATACTTGAGGTCGCGACTCTTTCACGGTAGTTGAATGCACTGAACGATGACGGACATGACAGTGTCCCGATAGTGTAACCAACCGATTGAAAATAATGAAACACGACTCGTAGCGATACACTGCCTACTCTTCGACGTTGAAGTTAGCTCCCTCCCTCAGGCCCTCCACAACAAGCTCCTGGCCCTCAGCGCGTCGGTAAATGTCTTTGATATCATCTGAAGACATGTTAGTATCTGCAGACGGCCAAGTTTTAGACAATCATAGTACCTGTAGTGGTTTCAAAGTGACTCGTGGCGTCATAGCTCTTTGACAGGAAAATGTTATCATTGGTGCCGCTCTCGAGAGGTTCGTAGAGCGGAATTGCCGGGCCCATGAACGTCTCTTCGATCTGTCCGAGACGTTCCAGACCAGGCTGGAGTTCGAGGTGATGGTTGCTGTCCCCCTCAGCAATGGTAGACACAATGGCGATGTAGTAACCCTTGGGGCAGACGTTGTGTGCGGATGACACAACAGCGACGTAGATGTCTGTACCAGTAATTAGTCGGTTGACAGCAAGGTAATTCAACTCCTCTTACCGTGCTTGCGCCCAACTTGTGACTGCGGAATGATGAGCTGTAGAGAATCTGCGTCGGCTGTGTTGGGGACGGGGTGGTTGAGAATGCAGATAGCTTTCAGGAGATGCCCAGTAACACGCGCCTTGTCGGGAAAGTACGAGGGGTCGGCCAGAATTTTCTTTGCCTTTGTTTCAAATTTCATGCCCGGACCTGTATCTTCCTTCTCCTTCATGGTAGCCTTGATGCCCACAACCTTGCCACCGTCGTAGAGAAACTCGTCGACGTCGGTGTTCAACATGTAGGTACCCCCGTAGATGGCGGAAAGACGAGCAAAGCCCTGAGGGAGTTCACCCAAGCCGTAGAGAGGGTAGATGTACGGAGACTTTCCGTAGCGCGCCATGGAATTGACGTAGAGCCTGATGCGTTGGATCGCCTCATTTGCCTGGCCCTTCTGCGTGATGTAGTCGTCGGTAGGGTATAGAGCCATCGAGTGTCCGATAAAGTCCTTGGTGGTTGCCTCGAGGCCGAACTTGTCATACACATCCTTCATAGTACAGTTCTTTACATCAAGTCCTACACAACGCAGTTAGCTTCCATGCCGTGGCAAATATCCATGATACTACTACCGACCCTTGTGTGTTGCTGGGTCGTCGTCGTTGTATGCTCCAACCCACTCGAGGAAGTTCCTCGCCCGACGCTTCTCGAACAGACCCATGAGGGGCGATCGCAGCGCCTCGCCCGCATCTGAAGGGACCTTCGCGACGGTAGCCTTGACGCCCTGGCCCTGTTGCACGTAGCTGCCCGCAATCTGCTTGAACTCGAGGTACTTTGTAACGTCGGTGGAGACGAGGATGTTGGTGAGCTCGCCATTTGACATTAGGAGCTTGGGCACCAGGTCGATATTCCAGTCGTTCACGCGACCGTACTTCTTCCATGGCTCGCCCTCGGTCTGGCCGTAGCGCTTGAAGAGCTACACAGGCTTGTTAGCTCTGGTACGTGTACTGTATAGATCAAGGACTTACGGCTTCAATGTTGAGGGATGCTGCTTCACTGCATTCCGTTAGCTGCTGGCCGAGATAGCGACCCCTCGCTGCACTTTACCCGCCATAGTGATCGTTGCGATCAATGTGAAGCACCTTCTTGCCCTTGACACTGAGAACACTGACGGCTGTCAGTAAGGCTCTGCCTATTTGCGACCGCCACTGTTACCCGGAAAGCACGCATTCCGTGAGGCCTGGGTGATGTTAGCTTGGGTGAAGCGTCATGACACCGCGGGGTAGTACCCACCAGTTCCCAGGACCACAACGTCGTACTCGGGTGCGATCTCGTCCATTCTTGGGTGTAATGAAGCTTCTGTTTCAAAATAGCAGTCGAGAGCTCTGGTTGGGATATCCGCTAGGGGAGGGAACGAGCAGGTTGATGTTGCGGCGGTGAGCAGCTAGCCATGGACGTGGGGTAACTTCCTTGGGCATGGCCTCGCCGCTATGCGCCTGAGGCTCGTCAACAATTATGCAATGCATGGCAGTGCACCAAGGCGAGCGATTTAGCGATGAATTGCCCATGTCACCAGGGTCACAATTGGACTCCGCACTCCTATCTTCGTGGTTGGAACGCAAGAGTGCTCTATGTGAAGTTGGCTTTCTATGTGGTGCACTCCCAATCGTGGTTGTGCAAGGCGACAGGGCCAAAGCGAATCATCATGCCATCGCAGTAGCGTTCAAAGACATAGGAGCTCCAGATGCGCTCCAGAAATACTGGGGTAGGTAAGCTACATGTTCCTCGAACACTCGTCCTGTGTCGCCCTCCACAATAGGCTGTCCAACACAAGATCAACGAGTGGGTAGCTTTCGCACTGGTCTGGTGATTTCCCGTTGCACTCATGTTGCCTTCAGACTGATGTCGACGAAGGCCGTTCGGATGCATGATCCGGCTGCGCATCAGAGGGCGTGTCATCTGCTTCGAACAAATCCTAAGAAAAAGTCAACCGATGTATCGGCACCATGCCGTGTCGCAACGTACATAGGGAGCAGGTTGCGTATACTGCGGTCCGTCGATCCGCGAAAGGTCGATGGAGGGATCGTTTTTTGCAAGCTCTAAAGCCTCCTGATATGCTTGGTGCCTCTCGGCTAGCGTGTCCAATACAGCCTTCATCGTCTCCTGGACGGTCTTGTCCCTCTGCTTGTTTTCATAGTCACCGTATCCTGCGTTTATTCTTGCACGCTCGAGCTTCTCCGTTGCCAGGCGATTCCGCTCCTTGACGCATAGCCACCAGAGCTGATGCAATGAGTCCCAATCTCGGCTGCGCAGCTCACCCACTGTCCACGCACGTCCTACCATGCCATTAGCCATCGAGGAGTGCCAATGTAAGCACGAGGTCCCTACCATGACGTGACTCTGACAATGGCGTCTGAAGAAGCTGCCGCTCTTTGAAGAAGCCCCATAGTCCGTGGTCCGCCGTGCCCGACACTTGCGTTTCAATCTTGACTGGCTTCGGCAATTGCTGGTTTTCAAAGTCCTTCTGCTTCACAGAGAGCGTCTGGCGTCGACGCAGGCCCGTCGCCCTAACTGCAGAGATGCCGCGGATCCGGTTGTTGTCCTGTCGCGCCCGTGCAGGCGATGTTGAGAACCAGGCCTGGGCCGGTGCATTGCGGGCGCATTGTGTGGACGGCGCAAGAAATGCACGCCCACTGCTGGACGTGGGTGACGCGAGGCTAGGTCGCAGTATGCGTGCTGACGGTATGGAAGCCATGGTGACGGCGGGTGTGGTGTACAGAGCGAGCCTCCTAGCGCGCAAGGCGCAAGGGAAAGCGCAAATGGCCCGAGCACTGCCCTCACTCAGCCCCAGCCCGCCCCGAGCCCCACCCCAAGCCCCTGCCTGAGGACTCGTATAAAGCCACTCCCGCTCCCCGTCACTGGTGCTGTCTTCAACCCCAACCTTCGCGCTCGACACTCCCGTGTACGGGCGCCCTTTATTAGTTCAATTTCACCTGAAGACTTCTTCGATTTCACCAGCGGGTATCAGGACCCGCAGCTCAGCATCCCAACATGCAATATACCACCGCCACCATGCACGTCGTCCCAACCCAATCTTCCCGCATTTTCTGGCAACCATCTCAGTTTCGGGGATCCGTTAAGTCACCTTGGACTACAGCCAATTAACTGGGACTTTGCACTCTCCTTCCACGCTGCTGACACCGGTGCTTCTCTCACCGAGCCTACCACCCTTCCTTTCACTTCTTCTCTGAACAACAGCCCAGACTGGGGCACGTTTCCTTTGCTTGATTCCAACGCACAATTGGTTGGCAATGACCCTCAAATGCTTGCCGATCACCACGGTCTCTTCCCGACTGAGGAGAGTATGAACAGCCTGGCCATGTCGACGGGCATAGTTTCCACTATTTCTGAACCAATGACCCAAGGTATGCACGATGCCTCGCCCACACAAATCGCATACTAATGATACAGCTCACTCCCATTCCGGTTCCTCCTACTCAAGCACCACCAAGGACCGGGCCAGCTCGTCATCTGAGCAGTCTTCCCCGTCAAAAGCAACTTCCGCCAAAAGCAGTCCCCCTTGTCTGGATTCCTCTCGTGTTGAGAAGCGCAAAGCCAACACGCTCGCTGCCCGCCGCTACCGCCAGAAGCGAGTCGACCAAATGAGCAGCCTTGAAGCCGAACTGAAAGATGCCAAGACTGAACGAGACGAGTTCAAGGTTCGCTGCGCCAGGCTCGAAGGAGAGGTTGAGACGCTTCGGGCTCTGCTTCGGACGCAGAAGTGATTCCTTTTCATTGTCAGCACCTCATTCCTCTTCTCCTCAGCTGCGAGACCCTGGAAATGATCTCCGTTCAGACGATGTCGGAAAATATCGCGATCATGTGTGCCTGTTCAGGGCTTGGTCACATCGGCAAAAAATTGGCATTCATCACAGAGGCTTCAAGAAAGCGGTGGATTGTCACTTACGTGCCGGCGACGGGTTCTTTGGTCTCGATTTTGGGCTACTGCTTCTACAAACATACACTCCAATACCTCTTATTTGAACATTCTACAGCGTTGCCCATATTCTCCATGCAATCATCGTGTCTCATCCTGAGTGATGCCCATTCACCAGGACTCAGTATGACCCGGCTCGCGTTCTCTCCCACCGAGCCAGGAGTCCATCGCACTATCACGTTGCACGCAACACGGATGATGGCTAGGCGCGCTGTGACGGCCAATCAGAGCCTTTTGCCAAGAATGACTCATTCTTTGTCGAACTCGTATTACGAAGTACCCAGGAAATAATAGGCTTCGCTGTCGGACTAATAATTAACTCCGTAGCGTGTAAATTACTCACTAATCCACCGTATTCCTTCGCCGCAGCCATGGCTGGAATCTTTCAGTGCGCGAATCCTACCAACTCTTGGAATATGGATAATACTTTTGCGCTATTCGACCACACTCCGGATACTCAGAGGACCGAGCTCAAGTGTTTCGACCCCACAAGGCTCCTGATCTTCTGTGGAGCGGCCAACCTCCTTACCGACGTTATCATCTTGCTGCTTCCCATACCGGCCCTGCTCAACATGCGCGTACCCGTGAGTAAGCGCCTGGCCCTCATCGGAATATTCAGCGTCAGAATCATGGCAGTCATCGCGAGTTCAGTGCGCATGGGGGTCACGGTGCTGTGGGCCGAGTCGCCCTACAACAGCGCTCGCTTCGGCGTTACTCTACTGCTTTGGGGCCAGGTCGAAACCAACGCCGGAATCATATCAGCCTCCGTTCCCTTTGTCCGACTCCTCTTTACGAGAAAAGAGAAGCAGAAACAAGTAGCAAAACCAGCTCGAGTAGGGAATATGAGTCCACCAAAACAAACGGGAGGAGATCAGCTCAATCAGGCCCGGGAGCTGCCCCTCGAGACTTGGCATGGAGAAAAGGGAGGCCATGATACACAGCGGGGCCCATTGATTACCGTTCCCCGGAGCGGGAGTTTGGAGAGCCGAAACAGTACGTCTTCGGAGCCTGCACGTCCGTATAATAGCGTGTGAGATGAGTCGTGTTACTATGTATAATGATTGATATAGAAAGGAAGCATGGTACCTCAGCTACCGCGTGGCTGCTAGCTGATAGGATGATAATGTGTTCATCTCACATCGGTATAATACACTGCAACTCGCCAAAACTGATTGCACAATCTTTGTTCACATCGATTGCAGTAGGTGCACCATATATGATGTAACAAAATGCCATGTAGCCTGTCTTTTTTATCTTCTTGCACAGCCATCTCTGGAACGCAAGTCTACTTTGAGATGCCCAACTCTTTATAGAACGCCTCCGTCTCTGGCTTCCTGCCCAGAAACTCCTCGAGAATATCCATCTCTTCTTTACTTCCACCACGTTCGAGCACAGTGTGGCGGTATCGCCTACCCTCCTTAGGATTCATGGGATCGGACTTGAAGACGGTATAGAACATGTCGGTAGAGTAAACTTGGGAGGATAGGTAACCGTAGTAGCTGGAGTCCTTGCGTTAGCATTTAAGTAAAAGTATAATCGGTAGGGACTGACCCAGCGTCATAACCTCCAATCAAATGCCCAAATGTTGCTTGTCCATTTCCCCAATGCCAATCTCCTTTCTTCTCGCCCTCCAGGGTCTCAGGACCATCAAGTTGACAGATCTCTTGTCTCAGAGAGTTATAGGTTTCTGTAATATCTAGTTTCGTGATATCCTCGTGGCTGGCCGGCTCATGCACTATCATATCGAAGGTGCCGAAGTGCAGCTGCCTAAGATTAAACAGTGCATCATTGACATGCTTAGTGTTAATCAGGGTAGTGATTAGTGATTCTGGAATTTTTTCTGAAGGTTTCTGCTCAGAACCGGTAGATTCTTTGTATGCGGCTTCGTAGTCAGATGAGAGATACGAGTAGTGGTGAGATAGCGATCGAAGTTGTGATGGCGTCCAGCACCAGTTTTCCAGCATTTGTGATGGTGCCTCCACAAAGTCGCGAACAGTATTTGTGCCGTGGAAGCGAGCATATGTTGTCCGTGAGACTAGATCGTGGATCCCGTGGCCGAGTTCGTGGAAGAGCGTTACCACCTCTTCGTGCTTCAGTAGCGAAGGCTTCTTCGTTGTTGGCTTGGAAAAGTTGCAGACGAGCGCGGTAGCAGGATAGCGTCGCTTGCCATTTTCGTCTGTGTAGCCAGGCTGAAGATTGAAATTTGCAGCATGTCCATATTTTCCGTCGCGTGGGAAGAGATCAAGATACAGGTAGCCGACGAAACCAGCACCTTCACTCTCATCATCCCACACACTGAATATCTGCACGTCTTCATGCCATACAATTTCCGAGCCCTTTCCACCCGCTGCGAGAGCGGCACGGTCATCCTCGCCCACAATCTCGATGAAGACAAGCCCAAAGAGCTCCTCGAAGATTTTCAGCATGCCCTGAATAGTGGTTTGCAGTGGGAAGTATTCGGCAATGATCTGATGATCAAGCTGGTAGTCTTTTTCCAACATGAGGCGGTCATAGTATCGGTTGTCCCATAGGTAGTATCCCTCGGTCAATGGACCGGTAAGACCACGTTCCTTGACGTCCTGCTTCTTGAGCTCCTTGAGTTTCTCAATTTCCTTCGCTCCTCCTGGTGCTAGACGCACGCGCAGATCAGCCAAAAAGTCGTCGACGGTTTTGGGCGTCTTGGCCATCTTGTCCTCAATTCTGAACTGGGCGTGGTTGGAGTATCCGAGGATGCGAGCGGCTTCGTCACGGAGAAGAACGGCCTCGCGGAAGAGGGCTACGTTCTCTGGGCACTTGTTCTCGTTCTCGGTGAAGACCTTCTTGCGTGTTTCGGCACTTCGAGCGTACTTCAACGTGGGAAAGAGATCGGGGTACTTGAAAGTCAGCCAAAGCTTACCCTCGTTCTCGCCCTCGCCCTTCTTTAAGCCCGAGAGTACGTCGTCCGGTACGCCGTCCAGCTCCTCAGGTGCAAACCACAACCCCCCATTCTCTTCATTGAGGTTCTTGGAGAAGGCAATGCCAATCTGACTGAGCCGTTGTTTGATCTCCTTGAAGCGATCCCGCTTGGCACCGGCGGGTAAGCTCAAGCCGTTGCGAATGAACGACTTGTGGTCCTTTTCCAGCAAGCGCTGCGACTCGGGGTCTAGTTTCTCGCCCCTCTTGAACACGGCGTCGACAAGGTTGAAGACATCCTCGCGCATGGACGACTCGATTCCAAAGTCATCGAGCAATTGCTCGGCCTCGCTCGAAGCGTCACGCAGCTCCTTGTTGGTGGAGACGGCGTTGTAGAAGCCAATAATGTGCGACTCGATGGCCATTTTGTTGTCATCGTGGGCGCCCGGGAGGATGACGCTGGCGAAGGTGGCGGTGTCAAGCTTATTGTTACCGACAATGGCATCTTGCACGCTGCGGGACCGGTCAATCTGCGGCGATGTTAGCTGGGCCGCGTCGCCCGACGCACCCCGCCAGGTTGTTGCATACCAGCCGTTTGGTGTCGCTGATCAGGCTCTCCTTGGTGGCCGTGAACTTGGGGGGCAGCTGTGGCGGCGTTCGGTACTGCGCGGGCGCCATGGTGGAGTTGGTGAGGGGACGAAAAGAGTGCGTGGCCGAGGCCAAGGGAGCGTGCAGGGGGCGTGGGCGTACGTATTGGACCAGTGAAGGCATGCGCAGACCGAGGCGCAGTGAAGCCAGGATGGCAGAGGTGGTGATGAGGACAGCGGCCACGGCAAACAGGAGCTGCGTCAGGCGTGAAGTAGCCACCGTGTGCGCTTGGGGCTCAAGCCACCCCTCGACTATCTACCCGGTCCTTACCGTACGTATGGGCGCTATGAGGGCAACTACGGTCTCGCGGGACACGGCGCGGTACGATGTGGGTACTTTGATGCACGATGGAAGCTCACCCCGGCAGTGTTGGTTATCTAGGTACCTATTTCAACCCTTGCCTAGCAACATTACTAGCCTTTTTATCACGGGCTATCATAGCAGGATTAATCATCTTTTGTTAGCGGTCGATGCATCTCCCTCCGCATAATACTACATGCTATGTCTTGTTTAGGAGAACGTAGCATGCAATGTTGCAATGATATAAATAGCAGCTTTTTTATGCAGTGTTGTCCAACTACTGGAACAACACGGACGGACGGACATTCACGTGCTGGTGGGTGCTACGGGGTCTACCTTGATTTCATTTTCTCTAATCAATGCGAGGCTCACAGGGAGGCTCACCGGCAACGGTTGTTTCACGCTGGTACAAGTGCTATTATAGATAAGCGTGCATGTGCGCCAGTAGGGATGAGGCACCCACCAATGCATCTTAAGATGCTCATCTACCCATTTTCTGTTCATAACAATTGACCATTAACCCTTCGATCTTGAGCTCCTTCCTCTAAAACATGAATCCAACTAAGCAAGCCGACGCTGCTTCTGCCAAATTGCAGCCACGCCAAGCTATGGACGTATCGAATCGATGCCGTTTACCTCGGGCTGAGCCGTTGCCTCAGCAACAAAGCCCACTGCTCCAAGTTCTACATCTGGATTGTCGGCTTCTAATTCGAGAGCATGTCCTCCGGCCATACCAGACAAGAATAGAGCGCTGGCGAATCCTTGATATACCACTGTGGCGTCCTCCAGACGCGAGCGATGCTGACTGCTTTCCTTACCGAATAACGGCAGCTGATAACGGCAGCTGATAACGGCAGCTGAATGGGAAAAATCCGAGAAGCCGCTGAACCCACTACTATGCTGTCATCAGTTGTATGTATACTTTTCTTCGGCACGCCGGAAGAGTTGTGGGATGCTACTAAAGCTCGGCTCAGGTACCTTGAAGGACTACCCTTACTCTACTCAACTACATTCGTATTTGAAATGCCACTCGACCTTTACAGTTTTCAACTATGTGTATCTCCAGAAGGACTTTCGAATATAAAGCGGCTTATCATTGCCCACGGGAAAAGTGACTGGACTGGTGTTGGTCCTTTCTTCTCTGTTGACACACCACATCCCCATGGTTCGCTCGACTAGTGGGGAAAATCTGTTCATGGCCTCAAGCAGATGGCAGGCTTGTATCAAGTACAAGTCTGGCTCGGACACCGTCAGGTCCGAATGGCTGAGTGGGAGCGACGGCCATGGAAAGAGGATCTGGCAAATCAGATGCTCGAGCAGAGACACCAGAAGCTTATTGACCTATTTAGCTCTCTGGATATGCCTAATTTTACCATCCACCTGACATGGAACCCACAGGATTTTCTTTCTCAGCGAACATGGCCCTTTGAGATCAAATTGCATGAGACGGATAAAATGAGGGATTACATAGCTGAGGAGCTGCCCAGCATAACAGTGCCGGATATATTCAATTGGTAGTCTCCCTTAGGTGTTCAATTTTATCAATAGGAAATAAGTTTGTGAGATTGTTTTGTGGGCACATTTATAATATGACCAATCATATCCTCCATTTTTGGTAAATTTACCAGACTATACAACAATGAGCCATACTCTGAATCCATATCGACTATAAGCTACTGTATCTTTGTGAAAACCTTGCTGACCGCCTCAGAAGACTTCTCCTCGATATGTTATCATACTTGTGAAATCTGCCAGCTTTGATATCGTAGTCGTAGTCCTTCTTTTCTTTCTCCTGTGCATCTTCGCGTGGTCTTCGGTGGAATGTAAATCCTCGATCAGCAATAAGAGCCAGCTGGCCTAAAATAGCTCGCACATCCGCATGCGTTTCAAGTTCCTTAGTGGACAAATCCTGGATCGTTCTATCATGAAAAGGGTTCAGATTCCAACCATAAGTCGAGCCGTGGTCGACCGTCATATACGGCTTAGTATGCGAAAGCTGGATCATTTTAGCGCAAGTATTTTGGCCAATAATTTGGAAATAACATATAAACTTACTTCATGAAGAAGAAGCCTGCTTAAATGTTTCCCAAAAGTGTCAATTCCATATTTTGGTAATGATAAATCGGCCTCGGCCTTGACGACCGCAATAGGCTTTCCTTTATTCATCACTCCGGGCTCCTTGAAAAACGCTTTATCACAGATCTCCTCGATTATTAGTGATTGGACATGCAAATATGGCATGCCTAATGGATAACTTACCGATATTGTGGCACGTACATCTGCCTGATTTTCTGGTGGTTCTCCCTCTATGTATTCCCGAAACGTTTCTCCATAACTTACTTTGGTTCCACCCCTTGTAAACAGACAACCAGGGCGAATTAAAGTAGGGTAAAGAATCCAGTTGTCTTTGTCCTCCCACCCCCCCAGATTTCTACCAGTAGCTGGATCTTTGCGCTCACTCCATCGAGTCTCATGGTCGTCACAGTAGATGCGAACATTTGCCGAATTCCTGGTTGTCTCTGGAGTCATTTTGGCGACATCGTCCATG
>Ga0182211_1000306_pt1 | contig 15782 bp, 16 predicted proteins | sample G5R1MG_20_FD_129660 | JGI IMG/M metagenome (GOLD analysis project Ga0182211, IMG submission 129660) | Switchgrass phyllosphere microbial communities from Michigan, USA - G5R2_MAIN_03OCT2016_LD1 MG | ecosystem: Host-associated > Plants > Phyllosphere > Phylloplane/Leaf | place: USA: Michigan... | reverse complement strand
CATGGGTTGGGGATGTTATTATCTTCCCCTTTCCCACCACCAAGATTTGGGGGGGGGGGGGGTGATAGGAGCGTTGTCAATACGCCAATTTGGATATCTCAAACGAAACCGACTACGTATCTTTGTTTTTTTTTGATCTTAGGAACATGAACAACACCACACAATCATACGCACGAACACTAAAAACTCACGTCTTGTTGGCACAGCCGGCGAACGTGACTCCGCAAAGAATACGAATCAAAAGAAGTTCAAAACACGATCAGGACAAAGGATATTCGCGGTACACTTACACAAAAAAAAGGGGGATGTTTCCACACATAAAAGAACAATGATACTAAAATCGGCCTCATACTATGTACTACGTTGTTCCAGGAGGAGGGGAGGAACACATTCATGACCGGTTGAAATCATCGATTCGGGTCAGATGAGAGAGGGGGTAAATCGTCATTTCCGTGCGCCGGCCGATGCTAACAATGTACATGGTCGAAGCGAAGGTGGCATGTTAAATGTCTCACGAGAGAGAGAAAGATGCTTTAGTGACGTGCAAGGCCATGCTCACCGCGGCGGTGCATGTGAGCGTGACGGCGGTAATGGGAAGGTGTAGCCTCGGCACCTTCGGTAACGGTAACGGTAACCTCGACCTCCTTGATGCAAACCTCGTAGACAACGCCATCCTTGGTGTAGGTGGAGGTGGAAATGACGCCGCCGTCATTGGGTGCCGAGTTCTGGGCGACTGCAGCCGGTGTGATGGCAGGGGCGGCAGGGGCAGCAGCAGGAGCGGAAGATTTGACGTTGTACACAGAGACGCCGGCTGCGCCTTCAGAGTGGGCAGGGGCGTAGCCCTGGGTGGGGACAGGGGCAGCAGAAGACAGGGTGGGCTTGGCAGATGGCTCGCCACCTCCGGCGCCGGGCTTGAGGGGGTTGGCGTACTGGGGACCATACTGGACTGGGACGTCACCACAGAGACCATCGGCAGGTCCGGAGCAGTTGTCGTTCTTGAGCGCAGAGGGGGTGTCTTGAATTTTGCAGGTGCCTTGCTCGGCTTCGGTCTGGAGTTTGCCAGAGAAAACGGGACAGTCTTCGACGCGGCCAGACAGATTGGTGCAAGTGTCGACGGCCGACTGGAGGGTATCGATGTTCCAACCGTTGATGAAATCGGCATGGTAACCGTATCCTGTCCTTATCAGTCTGTGGGCTTGTGTAAATTGAACGAATTGGAGCCTACCTGTGGGGTCACCGTTTGACCAAACGAACTGTCCAGCCTTGTCTTTGAACGCGTACGTGTCCCAGATGGTCTCGTAAAAGAGCGTGGGCAGGCGTGTCTCAAAGCCCTCAGGGCATTCGCCTCCGTCGACCAAGCTGGGGTAGGCGACATGGCTTTTGTGGTCCGAGGAGGTGACATCCTTTCCGTTCCAGCACGATTGGAACATGATCTCTGCACGAATGCCGTCGGCACAGTGTTCGTCCATGTACTCTTTGGTGGGCAGAAAGTGACGGTAGCGAGATCCTTCGGGCGCCTTGTTGTAGTTCATGCAATTCATGCCAATGGCCTTTTGACCAAGCGACACCTGGGTTTTGTCGGCGTCGGTCCAGGACGAGGTTGGCGGGTCTGGGACAGGGCCAGAGAAGTTGCGAAGACGCGAGTCACCGGCGAGCACCTGGAAGCCCTTGGGGAACGCTTTGATATTGTCGCCGAGGAGGAGGTAGTAGGCGAGCATACCACCGACCTGGGGCACGATCTCGGTCTTGCCGTTTTCGTGTGCAAAGTGAAGTGATGGTGTCCAATAGGCAGATTTGTCGTCATTGAACTGACACGAGGTGCACTCGGACTGCCTGAGCATATCGTAGCTGGTGGTCTCGGCAAAGTCTGACACGAAGGTCAGCGCGTGAGAGAGACGGAGAGTTTCCAGGACGATGACTTACTGCTTCCGCCGTGGATGGCGTGAGCGTGAGAAGAGGCCGATCCTTGGTCAACGATAGGATCCAGACGCATGAGGGCAGTACGGTCGTGGCATGGCATGCGCCAGAAGGCGTTGGCGGAGCCAGTGAGCAGCGCCACGGCGGCGGAGAGATGGGTAGGAGACTTCATGGTGGTGGAGTATTGATGCTACCGGCGTGTGCGAAAGCCGTGTCTGCGGTGTGGATTTGTTTGCTGTCACGCCTGACTCGGTGGGGGCAAAAATTCTTTGGCGTTTGGCAGGGAAACTGGCTGTGTCCAGGATGGCAGGCGTCCGACAAAAACAGTAAACACGCAAAAGAGTGTAGGTAATGCCGCGCAAAGCAACAGGCAATCGATAGCGAGCGGTGGGTGGTGCAAAAGAAGCGACCGTTCAATCAATGTAAAAGAATGACAGGTACACTGCTGCAAGGGCGGGGACCGAGAGGAAGGGAAACAGAGCGAGGGGGACGGGCGGTTATTATCAACTGCGCCCCAAGCGAGTGCTTCTTAGGGAGATGAAGGAATGCTCGGATTGGCAGAGTGAAACCCAGGACTGGCCCTAACGGCATGGGAGGCCTGTAGTGACCTCTCGAGCTGGACCGTGTTGCGGCCGCTAACACGGGGATACTTGTGGATAGCGTGATGTAACCGAGAACATGAGTCAGGCCTGCATGGAGGTGTTTGTCTCTGCTGGCATCGACAGCCTTGTGGCTTGTGGGGTCTGTGGTGGTGGTGGTGGTAGTGGTGGTTACGGTTACTGGTTCCTGAGACAAGTCGTCAGTGGCTGGCCTGGTGCTCTCCACCACGCGAGTCTTGCTCACCTTTAGCTTTCTCTCAGAATACGCCGGTTCGTCGGTGCGTGCGGTCGCTATGGTGTATGTACATACGAAGGATGCACGTTGGCTGTCGCACTCGGCCAGGGGGGCATGGCGGCTCTGTGCGTCTGTAGGATGGCGCAGAGGCTCGTCGCAATCTCCAGGGTTCCTCGCAAGAGACACGCTTTGCCTGCAACGCCCTCAGCATCCCGGCGCAGTCGCTTCCAATGCGGTATTGGCGGGCGCGGCGTTATCGACCAAGACGGGTGGGCTCGGGGTTCGTTGGTGGGTGTGTTGGTGCTGGCCGCTCCTCCTTCCCCTCTTGGGCTTGTCATTTCGCCCAGCACGTCTGCCCAGCAAATTGCACCCACCAGGCCCAAGACGGCACGCCGTGCCATGGCGAATCGTGGCCGGCATTACATACATCCATACCATAGTACCTACGTACATACCTACATAGTAGTACTATGGTACATTCACCTGCAACCCGTCGCTTTCGCCATTCGCCTCCTGACTGTGCTGCAGTACTACCCGCTGTACCTACCCAGCACCTTGGATCCACGCAGCCTGCAGGCAGTCTCCACCTGGTCAGCATGGCCAACACGGCCAATGGCGCCTGTGAAAGCAGATGGCTGGGGGGAATGTCTTCTGTACGTACTACCTATGTATGCAGCCGCCTGTGCTCACCCTCGTGCAGACGGCCTACCACCACCAACCAGGCGTCTGTATAGCACTATGACCGTAGGACGGCTGTGCCGGTACCTGCGGTAGCCTTTCCTCAGCATCTTGGCTGCAGACTGTCACGCGAATGGCACACAAACCATAGCGGTGACCATGATGCCCATACCCTCCATCGAATAAGTCCCCGGCGGAGCGTTGAGGAGCCGCCGGGGATGACGACTCCCCTTGGCGCTTTCTCATCACCGCTGCACGTCCATTCCTCCGATGTTGTGCCAACAAAACCCCTTCCCCGACGGAAATTTGCGTGTCTTGACCGTCGTAGAGGCCAACTACCTAGTACCTTGGATCGTCCTCGAGAAGGCGCCAGAAGAGCGTAAGGATCCGAGGGGTAGCATGCACTCACTACTACTACTACGTATAGGTATCTACCGATCTACAAGGTATACTTGGTACGGAGGCACTCAGGTACGCGCCCCAGTTGATTGGCTATCCAGCTGCGTCCCTCTGTTTGTTGGGGTTTCACTGCGGCAGAAAATCAGGCACGGAACGGCGTAAAGAAGTGATGCGATTTCTACGCCTAAATAGCGCTCCTTGGTCATGGCACCCCAGACCAAGGGACACAATCGGTACGCCTTAACAATGTCCTCCTGAAACCGAAATCGATAAAGCCAAATTGAAACGCCCACCTAAATAGAGCACCGCACCGTACCGACCCTAATCGATTAGCCTGTTCCTCGCGCGCCGCCACGAAACAAGTTGGTTGCTCCAGCATCGCATCGCATCGTAGACACAGAATACCTGCATGGATCCAGGTAGCACAAGGAGGGTGCGCCGTAACGTACGGTGACGTATCTAATCGATAACCACCCGCGTCTTTCACACACGCTCGTCGTACAGATGCGACGTGACCCTTTCTTCCCCTTGCCGAAAACTTCTTCCTCCCCCGCCTCCGCAGTCTCCCAATCGCAAGCGTCGAAAGATGGTTAGGGCGAGGAAGCTGACTCCTCGGCTCTAAGCCACTTTTACTCCATGTTTCACATAGCACGACGCTCAGTACATACTAAGTACAATGAATCACGAGGTCTGGTTTCTCGACATCCAAGATCTGAACCGTCCTACACTTGCCATCCTCTCTAACTCTTAGCGTCACCCAAGCATCCGGTCTGGGCTTTGCACTCAGAACACTTGGCCTTGCAACCGGGGTCTTTGGTGGAGCATTTAGTTGGAGCGATGATTGCATGAGTGCCCATTGTGGTCTGGAGTCAATGGCATCTATCCCAAAAAGAACTTCCACCTGTCACTGCCCGGCCAATCTTGCCAGAGAAATGGCTTCGCAGTACCCAAGTCCCACCAGGTCTACTCATGGAATGACCTGATCCAAGATTGAGATGCGACTCGCCGGCTCTGATGTCTGTGACGACCAGGTGGTCCTCAGCTGCAAGCTCTTCCTCATTCGCTAGGGCTACATACACCCATGCCCTCTCCATACGGATATCTACATAGGTACCAAGGTGAATAACGGATGGATGATCTGGAGTAGAGTGCAGTGGAAATTGGACATGAACTGGGACGCAAGGGCAAGAGGTTCTCCAGGGCATGAAAATCCTAGTCTCCAAAGTAGCGGAAGTCTTCTAGCTAAGCGTGTAATGTAGCCAAGTCCATCTCGCCATGCACCCCGTCCAAACTCCCTGCTCATTCCTCTGTCATGCGCTTGCCCCCATCCTTGGACAAGGACTTTTTTTCACATGCCATCATACGCATAACCCCTTCTTTGCGCGCCTCGCCATTTTTTCCCCATACCCGCATCACCCATCCGTCCATCTGGCAAGAAAAAGTATCGTGATCCTGTCACGTAAACGTCACGGGATACAACAGGTACTGTAGCTAGAAACTATTGGCCGTACTTCTTCGCCTCCATACCATCCGGCGGCTGGGGTACTACCGTCTTCTTGCCCACATCACTCCAATCCGTGCTTAGCACCGTACCTCCGCTCTCGGAGTAGCTCTTCATCATGGCCCGCTGCTGTTCCTCGGAAGCACCTGAATATAATTTCTTGAAGAAGGCCGATGTCTCATCGCCCTCGAGCTCGTCGTTCTCGTCCAAATCCTTACTGACCACAACATCCCAGTTCTTTGGGCCCGATTTGGAGGAGGTGGGGTAGACAGGGCCGGATGTTTGCCCGGTCTTGTCGGAGAGGACGAGTGAGGGTATCGTGGGCTTGTCGGACTCTAGTGCGGCGATCTTGCGGTCGCTTTCCAGGCTATGCCATTTGGAGCCAGCGGCCGCCTTGCTCAAGGTGATTTCGACTTTGTTGGGCGTGACTCTATACTTGGATTGCGTGGGCTCGATGGACGCATAGAGTGGATCAGCGGTGTAGCTGTAGTCGGAAGAGGAGCCGCTGACGGGGAACGATACGAAGAGCGAGTCTTTCTCGAAGTGGACCGTCGCGGAGTCCTTGGGAACGCCCTTGGCAAGGATGGTGATGGTCACGCTTTCGTTGTTCTGATACCAGTCGTACTTGATCTTGTTAATTGGGGTCGGTATGAGGGGCGTGGGGGCGTCCGCGGGTGTCGCTGTCGAAGCCATGACCTTGGTAGCCGAGGGCGCACTGGGAATTTCAACTTCGGGCATCTGTTTGACCGTGACGTTATTGGCGACGTCTTGGGGCGCCATGCCCTTGAGCTTGCCCGCCAGTTTTGCGTCCCAGGTGGGGAGAACCTTATCCTTTGGGTCAAGATCTTTCACAATGTCGAGCACGAACCGGGTATCAGCGTACTGGCCAAGGTGGTACAGGGCGACGGCGCGTCTGAACTGAGCGTCCTTGATGAGCTCGCGCACTGCACGCTTGTGGGCAAGGACAACGGCAATCTCGGCGTCACGCAGGGCTTCGGTGTACTTGGCGGACCGCTGGTAGGCTGTGGACCGGCCGACGTAATACTTCACGGCAGTGGGGTTCGCAGCGAGGGCAGCCGTGTAGTGTTGAGCAGCTTCATCGTACTTGGCTGCGCTGAGCGCCGCGTCACCCTTGGCAGCCTGGTCCATGGCGGGGAGATCGATTTCTGGCGCAAATGGGAGCGATCGGTGGTATTTTGATTGTTGGCGCTAATGGGATAGTACTGGGATGGGAGAAAGAGGGTATGTAGGATGCAGCAATTGGCGCTGATGGGTCTACTGCATGCTGTGTGTAGATACGGAGTGCTCTTACTGTGAGCGAAAACGGTAGACAACAAAAATTGGGTGTTGAGCGTCGATTGCCGTAGTCGCGACGGTGGAAGCTTCCATGGCTGCCTCTCGAATCCACGTGACCTATTCCGTGACCTCGCCTAATGGCCCAAACCGGACTAGCTATGAAGTCATCCTCATTACTTACAATGAATCTACGGTGCCTCATTTCTCAAGCGACTCTCTACCGGGTGGTGCTGTAGCTTTTTTCCACCTCTGCTCTGGTGTTTGCACATTTCTTCAAAAACCCTTCTGTTGTCAAATTCTCGGTGGTCGAGTACTTCGCAATCAATGTCTCCTCTACCAGTGTCCTGAGACTGCCCAGGCCATTACGTGGTACGATCTCCCACGTTTCTCCGTTGCGAACATTGAACAAACCGATCCGTGGTACTTGCTTTGTTGCGTGCTTCATGGACCAGAGATAGGCATATATGCAGGCCTGAATCGCACGCTGGGGTGATAGAGAACTGCCGAGTGCAGCTCACCAGATGTCATGAGGTCGTCAGAGCAATCAGAATCAAGGCGTGCCAGTAGTTACCCAACTACCAACTAGTTCACAATCATGTGACCTTGCGACAGGTCAAGAATTTGCTCCCATGCCTCAAAACATACAAAACCTATATCATTCTTTCTTGATTGCTTCAAAAATTGCAACTATCTCAAGACACACACAAAGTCTCCAGATTACGACGCTACGCGATAGGAAGAGAGTTTTGCCGCCCATTAAAACCATGCCCCCACGAAAGCACTTCTTACGCATTCCATCGGGCATATAGAGAGATAAGACAGCTGTGAGGCTATGAAGTCAAGGATGTCAGGCAATGTTTTCTCCATGTTACAGGTGTAGTTGATGATCCGGCACACAACTCTAGGCATTGATTTTACCGCTCTTCCGACTACTCTTGAAGCCTGCGATGAAAACGAATAATCGCAGCAGAGCTTGAGAGAATGCTACAACCGACGTGGAATAATGGTAGCAGATGCTCTGAGATCCTTAAAACCGCTTCTATCTATCGCCATGAGCACTGAATTCATGAGCATCAATTGTTAACATGGATGCCGGGAACAGGGCAACGCTTGCGTTACCGGTCAAAGAGGAAAAGTTGTTGTAGGCAAGAGTGTCTTATTGTTCGAAAGTCACTTCAACCCAATTGACTGTAATTAAAAAGGTACATGTAAAGACCTCCTACGCCCAAAAGATTACACGAAGCCAACACCGAGGCGGTATCCCCGTCATCTACGAATCCCCATCCTCTTCTCCACCGCATCAATTATAACGTTCCGTCCTCTCACCGCCGACCACCCCAATACAGCGTCTTCACGCAGCTCCCCTCCCTCCATCTCCCCAACCAACAACAAGCACCTCTCCTCCCCAAGCTCCAACACATACTGCCACGGCGTAACCACAATCTCCTCCTCCCCCTCATCCTGGAACACCAGATCCGGAAACACCCCCCTCCGCTCACAATCCACCCACAAACGCGACCCCTCAGCAGCAGGCCGCGTCGCCAAAACAACAACCTCCCACACCTGCTTCGGCACTGCCACAAACGGCGTCCCGAGGTCCAACCGCGCAGACCGAACAGCCATGCTCACCATTCCGTCCCTGCGCACACCAATACCCAGCAGCGGGATGCTTTCCGCGCGCGCTTCGACATCAACCCAGAGCATCGCAGCGGCGTTGTCACTAGCAACGTGTGGGTGGGGAGAGAGCGTACTGAACACGACGTGTCCTGGCTCCGTGGCGTTCGCAGGGATACGGAGGACGCTGGAGGCAAGTTTGGAGTGCGCATAAAAGCCTAGATGCTGGAGGACATGGAGCGGGGGCTTGTGGGGTAAGAGGTCTTCGCCGGATGGGAAGATGTAGTGCAGGTGCGGGGCCAGCTGGCGTGGGTGTTAGTGCTGGCTCTTGGTATCGCCTCGGAGGGAGGGAGGGCTGGCTACTTACTGTGAGCTCATGAAGGACTTCAGTGCTCGTCTCTTGGAGAGGTTTCTGGGCTTGGTTCTGGGCCGAAGCGGGGCTGAGGATGGGCGCGGACGCGAGGAGAAAGAGGTGGGGGATCATGACTGCGACTCGACTGCCGTGGGTAGAAACGGCAGAGGAACAATAGCTGGCCGGGCTGTTGTTTTCTGGAGTCCTTGTAACCGGTGGGTGTGGTTGTCGCGCTACCAATGCAACCCTACCAATGCGCAGGAACGCATGTATGGATCGCTAGGTATCGAGTATGCAGGTAATTAACTACCTACCCAGTTACCAATCTCACCACACCCACAGTTTCCATGGACTCCGTCAGCCCTTTATACAGTGGCGATCACCTACCACCACCACCACCGTAAACCTTCGCCCCTTCATCCCCGGTCCACACACAGCCATGCGTTTCACCTTACCGCGCCCCCAATGTCCATATATATAACCGCCTCCACTCTTGCCGCCCGCGCACACATAATCTACCCAGTAAGCGACCACGTACTCCGCCACGCCGCGCCCCCGCCCGCGCGAACTGCACCGTTCGCATCGACTCGCGTGATACACAAAATCGCTGGCTCAGGTGAAGCCTGCATGGGTAGGGTGGGTACAAGGGTACTTGTGTATTGCGCGGGGGGCGGCGCGGGTCGCAGGTGTGTAGGGGACGGTAAGGGAAGCAAAAGGGTTGAGCAACAGGTGAATCGCTGCGCGCGAATGAAGAATGAATGGATGAAGGGAGGGGGCATGGCAGGAAAGGGAGAGAGGATTTTTTTTTCGAAGAAACCATAATAGTAATGAAGAATAATCACGTATACGGCGTTTTTACGGATGGTGGCTGTGCTGAAGGCGCAACTTGGGAATGATAGGTAGATGGTGGGTTTAGTTTCTGGATGAGATTCAACTTTCACGGTCTGTTGCATCGAAATCAAGCCGCCAGCTCCAAATCTATCCCTCCGATTCAATACCCACCCTTGCTCAACTCCACCACGCCAGCCTTGACATTCTTTCCCGAAACCTCAACTCTCACGTCACCAGCATGCTGCGCGTACTTGGCCTCCACCTCCATCTTCTCCCCCGGCCACAGAGAGAAGTAGTTATCCGACCACGTCACCGGCAGCACATCCTCGCCGGCGCCATCTACAAGATTCAGCCGTACGAATACCGCGGGTATGGCGCCATTGTTTTGCAGCACGAGCGTATTGCTGCCGCGCGTGGTGATGGCCAGATCGGCTGTCGCCATGTGGTTGAGACTGGTGAAGTTGGCGTACGAGGTGACGGGTGTGTAGTACCACGGTGAATCGTCCCACTTCAGGACGTCGGGGTTAGGAGCGAGCCAATAAACGTTGCGGCTTAGGACCTCCTTGCTGACTGAGAGGAGGCGGAGGCGGAGTAGGACGACGTCGGTTACATTTGCTAGAGCCGGTATAGAGGTGATTTTGTGACTGGAATTTAGTTGGGTGGTTGCGTTTGCGTTGGCTTTGGTAATGATCTTTCCGTCGAGACCGATGACTTCGATTTCGATGGTGCGGGATAGGGATTCAGATGGACTTGAATGGAGGCGGCGGTCGACCAGGTAGACGGAGTGGTCTGAGTAATCGTAGACGGGGGTCTGGAGGCTTCCGAGTGCGGATTTTGCGCCGAAGAAACTGCCACCGGGGTGCAGATAGTAGTCAAATAAGTTCCAGTGCAGAGAGGGCCAAGCGTTGTTCAGCATCCAGTAGATGGCGCCTGTTGCAGGCCGAGTGAGCGCAGTTGACCACCGCGAGAGGTATGCTTCGAATTGCGACCGTGTAGCTTCGTAGTCTGCCATTTGTGCCTTGATGAGGTAGTCCTGCAAGCTAGTTGGCGGTGCGTAGCGAGCATACAACGCGTCGTTGTAAAGACTGCGATTGTAAAAGACCGAACTGTTTTTGGTCTGGTGATATAGTCCCTTGTCCTTGCTCTCCTTTTTCCACAGATCATCCAACTCATCCGTACTGAGGAATTTCTTGAGTGATCCCAGTTCTGGCGTGCCCACCCCAGCGCCGAGCTCGGATCCAAATCCTCCGGCACTCCCCAAATCGGTCTGGCTATCATTGTACCAGTAGATGGGCGGAACCCAGTCATATGGACCGGCCATCTTCATTCCGCTGTTTCCCAATAATGCCGGTGCGCCTGTTTGGGCCGCCGATGCAATGATGGGCGTGTCCCAGCTATAAGCTGCGAGCGCCTTTGTATAGACTTCGGTTGCGCGGTCGTCAGGCCAATAGTCGCTGCCAACCAAGAAGCCGAGGATACTGGGGTGAGCCTGCATCATTGCGGCTTCATGGAGCATAGAGTTGTTGGCAATGGAGTAGTCTGGGTCTGTCCATTTGCTGTCAGGCCCTGTAGCGTCGTTGTAACTCCAGCCTTCCCATTTGTCACAGCATTCCCAACCAGCAAGAATCATGATACCCATCTGATCAGCAAGATCGTAGAGGAAAGGTTGCTCCATCTTGCCCTCTAAACGGACAGTATTGAGACCCATGTCAAGAACGTACTGGAATTGTGTGCGCAGCTTCTCCTCGTCGAACCGTAGAAACATGTCTGAACTATAGCCCGCACCTAGCACTTGGAACGGCTTATTGTTCACGAAAAACGTAGTGTCGTTGTGTTTCTTGTCGAGCGTCGAGGTCACAGTGCGTATGCCAAACTTCGTGCTCGGAGTTTGATCAGAAAGGCCTGCATCCGTACTTGCATTGCATTGCGCGGTGTACAAAGGCTGGTCACCCCATTGTTTCGGCCACCAGAGTTGGGGGTTGTTGATTTTCACACCCCAACTTAGCGTGGCGACTGTTTCACCGTTGAAATGGAGGGTGTCTCTGTGAGTGGCAACCTGATTTCCACTAGGGTCGTGTAGAGCACATTCAATGCGACAGGATGTAGTTGTGTTCTTGTTCAGAGAAACTCCTGTGAGTGCAATTTTGGTTGTACCGTCGAGTGCTCTGTCCGAATTTACGAGAAATTTCGTGAGGCGCACTGGTCCTGTGCGATAGAGTTCGACGTCTCGCCAGATTCCAGTACCGTTGTCTGGAGGAGAGCTACGAAAAGTGTGTTAACGACGTAAAATAATAGGAATATACTGCGGGTAGGGAAATGGACCACATATGTTTTCAGGGTTAAGAATGATATCCAAAGGAGTACATACGGATTCCAGTCCACAAAGCCAACTGCCAAGTCACGGTCATAGTCTGTTGGATAGACCTTTACCACCAATACCTCCTTCTTCCCACCAAGGCGTAATTTGTCTGAAACGTCGTACTCTAGTCCAACATAAGCACCTGTCTGGATAGTCTTGTCTGCGATTTTCCGTCCGTTGAGCCAGATATCGGCCTTTGACGATATGCCATTAGTCTTGAGTGTATAGTAGTGATCTCCGGTACTCGCATTCTCCACGGCGAATTCATGTCGGTAGAACCATGGCATCCGGAACTGTGCGGTGTCAACAGTTTGTAGGTTTGTGGAGTAAAAGAGGTGGGTTTCATTGTAGATTTGGTTCTGGAGCAAAGTGGACATTAATGTGCCTTTTGTGGAGTTCAGTGTGTACATTGACCGCGTGTCGAAATCGGGAGAGGACAGCGCGGAGGCATTTTTGAAGCCGGCAGCTGTGGAAGACGCGACCTTCCAGCCTCTGAGCGGGACCGTCCAAGCTGAAACGGATGACGAGAGCGTGAGTATAAGCCATGCCAGGTAAACCACTTTTGTGGGTATGGGCGAAGCCATGGCAAACTTCCTTTGCAATACTACGATAAACCGTCCAAGTTGAAGGAGAGGAGGGAAGAGGGCGGTTATGGCAAGATATGCTAACCATGCAAGAGGCCTTGCTTCAAGGCAACACCATAGTGGGACCGGGGCCGTACTCGGGTCTAGCCGTAGGTACCTGCATGTCGGAATTCACGGTGCGTTGCATAAGGTCACGGTACTTTGTAGGGCCGTAGTGCCGTCTGAAGCTCATCAGATCTCTGTTACGAATATCCTCGCAAATGCAAACAGGGAGAGTATTCGGTGACACCTACTACATATGTAGTATGTACGTCCACAACGCCGGCTTCATGACGGGCCTTTCGTCTGCATGGTGATATTGAATGTACACAGGGTAGCCTGGCTGGCGCGTCCTGCAATCAAACTATACGTAACTAGGTCGTACTTCCATCATTCATTACCAGGCATGTTTTGCAGTATTCGGGGGAGTGTGTCTACCGCAGGCTACGTCGGTGCTGCCGTCTTCACGACGTGACAACGACTTGTGGCATTCCAGTGAGATTGATGGGTTTCGACGACGTTGTCGTCGTCTCGTTGGTGATGGGGTGGTGAGACATGGACGCAGGCAGGTAGTGGCTTTAACTCATAGTACAGCTCCCCCGCAAAACGTCATCCCGTTGATTAGGTACCCGCAGCGCCACTCAACTCCAGTGCTGCGCTGCTCGCTGCACACAACCACAACCACACACACACACACATAGGTAGTCGCCTCCACCATGCTGCTCCTCGGCCTCACCGGCTCCATCGCCACGGGCAAATCTACCGTGTCCTCCCTCCTCGCCAAACCACCCTACTCGCTCCCCATCATCGACGCCGACCTCATCGCCCGCCAAGTCGTCGAGCCCGGCACGTCGGGCTACGCTGCCATCGTCGCCTACTTCGCGCCCACCACGCCGGACCTGCTGCTGCCCGATGCCACGCCTCAAGGCCGTCCCATCAACCGGCCCGCCTTGGGCCGCCGTGTCTTCGGCAGCGGCCCGGACAAGGAGCGCGACCGCAAAGCGCTCAACGGCATCGTGCACCCGGCCGTGCGCCGCGAAATGTACAGGCAGCTGGTGTGGGCGTATCTACGGGGCAGCTGGGCCGTGGTGCTGGACGTACCGCTGCTGTTTGAGAGCGGGTGGGAGCGGTACTGTGGCACGGTGCTGGTGGTCGGGGTGTCGGATCCTGCGATTCAGATCCAACGGCTCAGGTGCCGCGATACGCATCTTAGTGAAGAGGATGCGCGGAATCGCGTCTTGAGCCAGGGCGACGTGCGCGAAAAGGCGGTGCGGTGTTTGCGGCGGGGGCAGGGCAGGGGCGTTGTCGTGTGGAATGATCATGACCGACGGCACTTGGAGGAGGAGATGGAGCGGGTGATGCGCCATGTGCACGCGGCGAGTCCGAGGTGGTGGGGGTTTTTGCTGTGGGTGTGCCCGCCGTTGGGGGCCGTCGCGGGCCTGTGGAGTTGGTACAAGATGAGGGCTGTGCAGTTGCAGTGGGAGCAGGAGAGCAAGCGGGACAAGGCAAAGTTGTGAGTAGCCTGGTAACTCGTACGAGCAGCACCGCTGTTGCGGCCACGGCAATTGTTTGCCGTGTTTCGCTTCTCTCATGCCTGTCCCCCCTTTTGGGGGGTATCAGCTGATTGATAGATGACGATGCTATGCGGCAAATACCACTCGCCGCATTGCTAACCTTCACTTTCACACAAGCCTTGGTCGCTACAGCAATGGTCTCAGCCCCCACCATCCAACACCAACGCTTCTTCATCCGCCCTAGAACAAAACCCAACACAGCCTCGATCCCAGCTGTCCTACGCCTATCCCCACCCACCGCATTCCACCCCCCCGAATCCATTTACAATGAGCGCGCTCACACCGCTCTCCTTCATCGACGACGGCGCTTCCTTCACCAGGCGCACCCCATACAGCCTGCACCCCTCCCAAATCTCAGCCTGGCTCGACAACGCCGGCAGCACAACCCCCCACTCACCAGTCTCAACCTACACAGGCAGTTTCATCGACGACGGCGCCGATCTCTTGCCTCCACGCGCACAACAACCTGGCTTCGGCGCAATTGACGCTCGGTTCTACAAGCAGAAGAAGCGCAGCGAGAGAGCCGAAGCCGTGGTTTGGAATGAAGCTGTGCAAAAGGCAATTACAGGAGATTTGCAGCGGAATCTGGACAAGATACGGGGATTGGGCCATGTTGGTGTTTGCAGGGGAGATGGTGAGGGACTTGGGAGGAGAAACAGAGGGGAGACGGTGAGGGTGCCGGTGCCGAGGGTGTGGGGGACATTTGTCATTAGGGGGGATCATGGGAGGGTCATTGTTGTCGAACGGGACGGGGAGTTCGATTCTGGGATGCCCAAGGTAGAGGAGGAGGCCCAAGGAAAGAGGTGGGTGAAAGCGGAGTCGACGGCTCCCTCAGAGGTACTGAAGAAGCCGTCGACGCGGATGGACGCTCGGCCATGCGTCGGAAGAGAGGATCGTGAGCTCTCTGGCGGCGCGGACGATGCATCACCCACAGAGTTCGTCATGACTGGCGGCGCGAGTGGTTGGCCTTCGAGCGCATCGACGAACAGGGATGACGCCGACTCCTGGCCCATGGGGAGAGGCGACTGCTCAACCTATAAAGCTCCCACCGTTGAAGATGGGCGAAACACGTCTTCCGAAAGCGTAGTGAGCGTCGATCAGAAAGGCTGGCGTGGTAGTGCTGCCGGTGACGCAAGGTGGGATGGCTTCGAAAAGATCAAAACAGACAGCGAGGTCAGTGTCGCAGGTTCGGGCAGCGAGCGCAGTGCGTTGGCGTGGGGTGGGAGCCATGTCAGCAGGCACAGCTGGAGCAGTGAGAAGGCTCGCGTTGATGATGACGGATGGTCGAGGGGATCTACTCATGGGTTTGACCAGGGGCAGTGGCAGACGGGTCATGTGACAGCGTACGGGACAGCGTAGCGCAATACGATACTTAGTCATCGTCCCGCACACAGGAAAATGCAGGTAATTGTATGATACTAGGGTCCTTGATGAGGGGTCTCCCTTGGACTACGATACTTAGTCATCTTTCGAAACACGATTCGCGTGCACGTCTCGTTCACGTCGCCAGCTTCGTTACCTGCCCATCTACGCGTTCGCGTTTGCCAGCCCTCTCCTGAGCATTCCTGGCCAATGCCCCGTGGCGGCTCGACTCGCTCGTACGCACGATCCTTGCATGGCCCGCGGTGGGCCGTGGAGGCGGACGCGATTTGCATGCCAAGGTTCCACAGTCTGCCGGCCCCCCAAGTGCGAGAGGGACGCGCTAGGCCCACGCCCACGGGGGGCGACGCGTTGAGTGCCCGCCCTTATCCTGCCGCTGCTGCCCCTCGACTTCGCTGGCCTTCCTCCACCTCCACCTCCACCT
>Ga0182211_1000305_pt1 | contig 15792 bp, 18 predicted proteins | sample G5R1MG_20_FD_129660 | JGI IMG/M metagenome (GOLD analysis project Ga0182211, IMG submission 129660) | Switchgrass phyllosphere microbial communities from Michigan, USA - G5R2_MAIN_03OCT2016_LD1 MG | ecosystem: Host-associated > Plants > Phyllosphere > Phylloplane/Leaf | place: USA: Michigan... | reverse complement strand
TTCGGGGTATTGCTGAACAGCCCGCTAGCCGTCCGGTGTTGCCGCTCCAGCTTGGCCGTGACGGCGTCCAGCTCGCGGCCCAGACGCTTTTCGATCTCGATGCGCGCGGCGACGCCCCTCGCCGCCTCGGCGTCGTTGGCCGCGACGGTGGCACGCTCTCGACGCAGCTGGGCGAGACGATTATCGCTGAGCGCCTTCGCGCTTCGCGCGTCGTCGATATTGGTAATGCCGCGAGCCTTGGCGGTGACGGCCGCCAGCGCGGCTTCGCGCCGGGCCGCTGCGACTTCGCGCGCCGTGGAGATCGCCTTGCGAGCCTGGCTGGCCTCGTACTCCGAAACTTCTTTGGCAAGCTGCTTTTCAAGATTAGCTTCTTCGCGCGCCAGCTTTGCGCGTTCTCCGTAGGAGACCTTCGCTTCAATAACCTTCTGGCGGTTGGCCTGCTTGTCCGCTTGGACTTCAGCGTTCGCAATCCGCTTCGCAGCCGCCTCGGCGCCCTTGAAACCGGCGGTGCGATCCACCTTCTCCTGTTGGAGAGTTCTTAGCTGAGACCGGGCATCGCGGAGGGCCTTGATGTTGGCGTCGACGATGTCCTTGATCTTGGAGACATCTTTAACCGTGTCCTTGCCCATGTCGCGCAAGGTCTTGGCCAGACCGTCGATCCGATGCTGGACGATTTGCATCGCGTCGTAGATCGGCTGACCTGCAACGTCGAGAATGACATCTTGTTCATAAGGCTTCGCCATCGCCCACCTCTGTGGTGGGACGACGGCAGATGCAAGCCTTTAGCCGTCAACCGCTATACGGAGAAGGCTCTTTGTACCGGCGCGATATAGTGGTCGCTGCCGTGCGCGCTGGCGCGGATGCGGTCTTGAACCTGTCGCAGCGGAAGCAGGCGGCGACCGACCTCGCCGTAGGTGCGGCTGCGATAGACCATGCTGATCGCTTGGCGCGATCGATAGCCGCCGTCCGCCGCCCACTTGTCCTTGGGAGCGAGGATGTTCCAGCTCTCGATCACCACGTCGGGGTGCTCCTTGAGCGCCATCGCGTGGTGGATGTGGCCGATGTCGATGTAGTGGTAGTCGGTCTCGCCCCAGTCCGCCTTGAAGTCCGTGGACATGACCTGCGCCAGCCGGTTCGGCTTGCACTTGTCGGAGTGGTGGGACATGACCAAGGTCTTGCCCATGCGGTACGCGATGAAGGGCGAGTGGTTGTTCAGGACGTGGACCCGGCCGGTCTTCTCGTAGACCGAGCGCAGCAGGGTCGCCATCCAGATGTCGTTGGTGCGGCTGTGATTGCCCTGATTGATGATGATGTCGACGTGCTGGGCTCGCTCCAGCGCCTTGTCGACGATGAAGCGCATCAAGCGCGCATAGACCTCAATCATCTTGGGAAAGCGACCGTCGAAGTCGAGGGGGTGTCCGCTTGCTTCTGTGACGCCCGCCATGTTCTCGTAGTGGGTGAAGTCGCCCAAGTCCTGAATGACCAGCCGCTCCACCGCCGGCAGTTCGTCGATCAGCATGGAGATCGCTGTCGCCAGCTCGGTCTCCGCGATCTTGAGATCGAAGTTGGCCCCGGTCTCGGCCTCGTGCGCGAGCATTCCGAGGTGGGCGTCACCGATCTGGATCCAGGGGATGATGTCGTTGTCGCGAATGAGCGGGGCGGCTTTGACGCGGGTGGTGCCGTACTGCTGATCGTCGATGAAGGCTTCTATGCCGGCTTTGACGTTCTCGAACCACGCTTGGTCATCGAGACGGGTCTTGGTCCACTGCAGGACTTGTTCGCGAGATCCGTCCGGAGCCACTCGTTCCAGCGTGGAGTGCCCCTTGGCGATAAAGGGCGAGGGGACCACGCTGTTCAGACCTACGCTGGGCTGGTAGCCGTGCGCGGCGGCAGTCACGAGGACGTTGTTGAGAGCTGAGAGAACGCTGTTCTTGTGGCGCCCTAACGCCTTGGCGGCCCCGACGATACTGCGATCAGCTTTGAGGTAGGCGTCGATGCACGTTGCTTGAGTGGGAGTGGCCCACTGCTTCATGGTCTCGTCAATATCAGCGAACTTCATGGAGAGTCCTTTAAGTCGGATTGGCGGGGAAGACGCCATAAGAGAGGTTGTTACTATCCGACTGCAGGCTCAACCAGTGTCCGGCGAGATCAATGCGACCCCAAGCCATAGTGATTGGGGTGCCGACGGCGGTGGTGTTCTTGTTTGCTGCGAGGTATTTCGAAGCCTCGGGGTCTTCATTCTTGCCCATCTTGGGCGCCTTCATGAACAGCCCGACAATACCCTGCGCCACCATCAGGCCGCCGCTGAGCAGCAAGGATGTCGAAAGCGCTGTACCGACGCCGGGAATAAATGCGACGGCAACCATGAGTGCGCCCATGATAATGCTGCCGAACTGGCCGCCGCCGCCGCGCAGCGACGGCATGATGTGTACTTCGTCAGCGGGGCTCTGGAGCTTGTCCTCCGTGTCGAAGCCCACCACTTCAACCAGCGTGTCACTAGGCCAGTCGACTTGTCGGGAGAAACCTTCCAAGGCCTCGGCCACCGTGTTGGCCTGCATCGTCACTTCGGTGCCGAAGCGGTTGCGCAAGTCCCCGTAAAAGATCAGTCGCATGCAATCACTGTCCCATCTTCAACCCGGTAGCGGGTGACGACCACCTTGCCGTTGCGGAAGCCGACGATGCTGTGCATCAAGTCGGGCCACATAAGGAAGCCAGAATAGTCTTCACCACTCAAATTCGGGTCGGTGTCGGGGTGGGTGTGCCAAGTGCCTGCCAGCTCCTCGACGTAAGGCAAGACCTCGGAAGGGTCCATCCGATAGCCGATGCGGGTATCCTCGGCGATGTTGGTGATCTCGACAACGGTCCCGTCCTTCAGGATGAGACCGCACCGTTCTTCAACCTGTCCCTGTTCCAGCATTGTTTCGAGCATCGATCAGGCTCCGAATATCTACGTCGGGATAGACGGGCCGCAGATCCGGCACGTCTGGATGGCGAAGCAGGTAGCAGGTTGAACTGCGCCAGAAGTCGCGGAAGGTCTCCTTCGAGGAGTTCCGACCGGCAAGGTGATGGACAATCTCACCGTCTCCAAGATAGATGGAGAAGTGGTTGGGATTGCTTTCGCCGATCGCCATACACAGAACGTCGGCTGGTCGCAAGTCCTTGAGCTTCCAGTCCGTTACCATGTCGAAGCCTTCGCGCTCGTAGCACAAGCGCATCAGATCCAGTTGGTCGGAAGACCAGTTTTGCGGCCGGGCATAGTTCCGAATGTCGATGTTGAAATTGGTCTTGTAGAAGTCTCGGAACAGCGACAGGCAATCCTGCGCGCCGAAGACGAAAGGCCTGTCGACCAGATGCTCGTAGATCAGGCTCACATCTGCACCGAGGGGAACGCCGGTGGCGTGTACGTCCGGTAGGGCAACGAGAAGCCGAGAGAGTCCGAGAGCGTGGCCAGCTGCATTATGATCTGACTACGCGAATACTGCTCGACGCGCTTGACGCGGTAGGTCGAGATCTCACGGATCAGCCGGTTGTTGATGAGATTGTCGAGCAGAACGGTGAGACGTACGATCACGGCGTTGTCGAGGTAGCCATCTTGGATCAGGCCCTTGAACTCGGAAAGGTCGATGTTGGGCTGACCGATCTGCAGCTTCGGCATGGAGAGGCCCACGTCGGCGTTCTTCTTCTCGCCGGTCACGCTCATCGGGATGCCGCGATACAGCTCCCCCATCCACGTCACGTCGTTGTCGTTCTTGAACCGCAGCGTGCCGGTGCCGCCGGCTGGCGTCAGCTCAAATAGCTCGACCCGCCCGTCTGCGAGAAGTTTGTGGGAGTCTTTAATATGTTCAAGTGGGATCGTGGACACAGCGCACCAAACAAAAGAGGCGGCTCATTGAGCCGCCTCTGAAGAAAAGGTCAAGTGCTAATCAGGCACCGACGAAGAGAGTGCCCGACCGGCGCGTGCCGACTTCGGACAGTCGCGGCTGCGAGGAGACCTCGGTGCCGGACAGGATCAACGGCTTCATTTCCCAGGCCATCGAGGTGTACTGGGTCTCGTTGAAGGAGAGCCCGAAGCCCTTCACCATGCGCACCTTGGGGGCGATGTAGGTCACCGGGCGGTCGAAGTTCGACAGGGTGCCGGTGATCTTGACGCAGAAGAGGTCATCCGCGTCGATGTCACCGACCGAGACCGGCGAGACCACCCAGACGCGCGAGCCGGCGGGGAACGACATTCCGGCCGGGATCGCGTAGTTGCCGGCGATCGGCAGGGTGTAGGGGCCGGTGCCAGTAGCCACGCCGGAGGTCTTGGTCGGGAAGACGAAGTCCTGCTCGCCGTTGACGCGCTGGATCAGGATGGTCGAGCCTGCGGGTACGTCCGCAATACCGCTGATCGCCGAACCGGCCTCGCCGGGGATCGGGTCCGAAGCCACGCTGAGCGACACGCCTGCGGCGGCCACCGAAGCTGCGAGCACGCCGCGCTTCACCTGCGTGGCGGCGCCGCTAACGGCGTGCGAACGCATGAAGTTCTGCGCGGTCATTTCGAAGACGTTGGCGGTGATCGAGGTGCTGATGCCGGTGCGCTTGGCGTCCACGGTGGTCTGGGCCACGCCGTTGAGCAGCTCGTTGATCGAGCTTTCGACAGGCACAGCAACTTCAGAGACCATGCCGACGGAATGCGCCGAAGGGTAGAGGGCAAAAACGTCATCGACGAACGCCTTGCCGATCATGATCGTGGCGGACGAGAGCGAAAATGCGGATTTTTGTACGTCTGCCATGATGGCGCTCCTTTGAATTCCAGAAAGTCTCTTGCCTTGTTTGGGCTTTTCCTCAATAGCAAAGACCACAACCGCCGATCACCACCGGAGTTATATGGCTCGAAATACTACACCTCGCGAGGAGCACCGCAGTTTTACTGTGCGCATCCCCGAGTCGCTCTATACCGAGATCGGTGATCTGGCAAACGCCGACGGTATGTTCGTCAACACCAAAGTTAATCAACTCATTCGACTAGGTCTTGGTCGACATGTTGATCTCAATGCGGCGCTCGCCCGCATGCTTGCAAGGGATGCCATCAGTGACTGAAGCTATCGACAATGCCTTGCCGCCTCGTCCGTCGCTGACGATCAAGGTGAACGGTCGCGAGATCAAGATGGTGTACGGTCTGGAAATGGACCTGCGTCGGATGCTGCCCGACCCTTCCGCGACCTTGAACTTGATCCAGAGCGACCCCTTCACGCAGGACTACATTGTCCGGCGCGTCCTGACGGACAAGAAGGGGATGGTCACCGACCTGAACGACTTGGTCAACATGGACGATGTAGACCTCGACCCTGAGCAAGTGGAAGAAATCCTGACGTGGGCCGCCGAGCACGCGCTGTATTTTTTCGTCAAGCGGACCCTCCAGCTGGCGGAACTGGGGGTCCGGTATCAGAGAGCCCTACCAGCAACCTCCGAGACTGGTTCACAGGGCTAAGCTTCGACGACGCGGTGTGCTGGGGCTTCGGGGTCGTCGAGAGCGATCTCGAAGACATCTACTGGACCTACGCACGCCGCGAGATCGAGACCAAGCTCCAGCTCAAGCTGGGTGAGCAAAGCGCCGTGCTCATGTGCCACCACGCCTCGCTGGTGTTGACGGTCAACGCTCTCTTCAGCGACAAGAAGGCTGAAGGGCCGCAGTCCGCCATGGCTGGTGCGAAGAACCTCGGTGAGGGTCACACCAGCGTCGAAGACGCCGTGGCCGCGATCAACCGCGCATTGAGTTTTTAAGAAGACTGCCGTCGGTGCTGCCCTTCCGGATGCGCGTCGCAACCGCGTGCGGCAGCGCCTGCTCCAAGAAGAACTTCAGATACGGCTCAAGCGCCGGACGATACCGGCCCCGGCCGCCGCGCAGGTGCAGCGCCACGATGGGGTCGGTCTTAGAGACAAGATCAAGCAGCGCGGTGTTGGGCGTATCCGAGATCGCCAGCATTCGATCCGTGAGCGAGCCCAGCGCGCGGACGCGGATCTTGGCGACCTGAACCTGCGCGGTCTTTCCTTGTGGACCAACTCTGACCTGCGGACCGCCGCTGCCAATATTGTTGCGCAGAATTTGCACGCTGACGCCGCCGAACAGCTCTTCAAAAACGCCACCGCTACCGATGTTGATTGTGGCACCGCCGGGCGTGATGTCGACGTCCGACGAGAAGAACTCCTTGAGGGCGCCGCCTTCTTCCCACCCCGTGTTATCGAACCAGTCTTGGCTACCGGTGAAGACCTTCTTCTCTTCAAGATAGCGAGCGCCGCGCGGCGCCCAGCGAGGTAGGCGCCCCAGAGACTCGGTCGGGCCGCCGACGGCGCGCGTCTTGAGCGTGCCGACGAGGCCGCGCTGCTGGCCCGGCGCGCCGATCACATTGCGCCGGAAGGCGGCGGCGGCCGCGACGAGTTCGGCCCGCACGTCGCTGCGGATCTTGTCGGCCAGCTGGGTTCGGATGTTGTCCCAAGCGTTCTCGGCAAACGAAAGGGTGATTTGCTCCACCAAAAATCGGGTGGGGTTCTCAGAGTCACGACGGCCCTTGCTCGCAGCCTTGCCAAAGACTAGACGAAGTCGGACTGGCCGGTTTGGAGTTTTAGCCATGGATGAGTCCCAAATTATTCCTGCTGTCTATAAATCGACAATCCGAGCTGTGTCTGACCTGATCGAGGAGCTGAATGCAAGCGGCAAGTTCACCGAGATCGGTTTCCACAACTGGGAGGAGCGCGGCCCTGAGCTGAGCCTGCCAAAGATGACGCTCGTAGGCGTTGATGGCTTCTCGTTCGACGAGAATGACGGTCGCTGGCTCATCAGGTTCGCCTTGGCCTTGTCGAGCTACAACGACGCGGATCTGCTGAACGAGATCGAGCTGGCTGGCGCAATCCACAATCGCTTCAAAGAGGGCCGCAAGATTGCGCTTCTCGATATGGAGAACGGGGAGGTGGCCAGCGAGCTGATCGTGAGCATCTTCCGAATGCTCCCCATGTCCCAGTCCGAGCTGCGGAACTACCGCACCTTCGGTATCGAGCTGGCCCGCACCGGCGTTTAAGCGTAGCCGGAGCCAGTGAAGGGGTCGGTGGACGGCGTTGCCAGAATGAACAGCGCGCCGGCCGACGCCATCGGGTCGTAGTTCGGCAAGACCGCCAACACCCCGGAGTTGATGATGCCGGAGAGTGCTTCTGCGACAGCGCCCCAGTCGACGGTCTGGCGCTTGAAGGCATTCGTGCCGCTGTCCTCCGACGCCGCGATCCTGACCGCCATCGTAGGGATCAGGTTGAGCGCGGCCTGCGCCTCGATGGCGTCGGCAATGGCAACCTGTCGGGCCTCGTCCGCGACCGTCGAAAGCTCATCGGCGCCGACAAGGTCTCGGAAGTTGATGTAGGATCGGATCAGCGAAATGTCGCTGTCTGGAAGATCTTGTACGGCAACGCCAAGCTTGGCCCGAACGCCGTCGTTGGATGCGCCGTAGGGCGGCCGGGCCTCGACAGAGTAACGGACCTCGCCGTTAAGCTGCGAGCCGTCTACGCTGTAGCTCCACTCCAGATCGCGGCTGCTGATAAGCGAGCCGGGGGTGAGGGTGTTATACTCGGAGGCGATCGTCAAGCTGAGCGAAACAGCTTCGGCGGGGACCGCAACGGACCCGCTCGCCAGCATCACGCCTGTCGACCCCAATAGGCGCCAAGAGACCGGTCCTTCCGGGTGCCCCGAGTCGAACAGGATATGGATGCTGTGAGCGAGTCCGCTGCGAACGATCATACTTCTTCCAGTTCCTTGGAAGCGAGACGCTGCTCGATGAAGCTGGTCTTCACGACCTCGACGCTTTCATCGTTAGCCCCGATGTGAGCACCCGTGTAGGGGTCCATCAGATTGAAATTGCCGGTCGTCTTGACCTTGATCTTCTCGGCAACCGAAGGGTCGGAACCGGGCACGGCGTAGTCGATGCCGGCTTCGCTGTCTGCGCGCGTCTGCAGATCGGGCGCGGTCTTAGCCAGCGCGGCGCCGTCATCAACGGCGTCGGGGGACTTGCCAACGGCCTGCTCGGGCGTGGGGGTGATCGGGTCTACGCCGTCTGCCGTCGGGCGTTCGGTCGCGGGGGGAGTGTTACGGGCCATAGATATTCTCCTGTGGAACTCCTGCGCTTAACGCCGATCACGGTGAAAAGGAAGCCCGGTTCAGCACGGTGCAAAAGAAAAGGCCACCCTCCGAGGAGGGTGGCCCGAGCAGCCGAAGCTGTAGTTCTTAGTTGAGGGTCAGGACCGAGCGGGTGTCACCGAAGATCATCCGGTAGCCGCGATTGGTGGTCTTGACGTAGCGCACGCGCTGGTTGGTGATGGCGCGGGTCGACTCTTCGATGTCCGAACCGTTCTCGACCAGCTCTTCGAGCGTCTCGGCCTTGATGAAGCCGATCAGCTTGTTGGCCGGGGCCGTCGAGCTGAGCGCGAAGCTGATGTTGAGCGGCAGGCGCGGGTTGTCGATCGCGACCTGCACGCCAGCCTTGGCGAGGGTCTCCATCTGGGTCTGGCCGCCAGCCAGCGTCGGCGTGGCGAACATCCGGATCCACTCAAGGTAGACGTCCCAGTTGCCGACCACGGTGTCGATCGGCACGCCGGCCTGCGCGCGGGTGACCAGCCACTTGAGGATGACTTCCCAGTTCAGGCGGCCAGCGGCAGTCACCGGGCGGCCGTCGGCGGGGAAGCTCTGAGCCAGATCGGTTGCGTTGACGTTCGGAGCAGCGCCTGACACGCCGTCGCCATTCAGCAGCATCGCGGTCGCGATGGCCGTCTGGCCGATCTCGACCTCGCGCTGCATGCGCGCGGCGTAAGGGGTGATGATGTCCAGGCTCGCCCGACGCTCGAATTCGTAGGTGAATTCGATGCCGCCGCCGAACTTGTAGAACTTCACGCCCTTCTCGCTGGTGCGCAGCGAGCGAACGGGGATCTCCGAACCCTCGGCGATGACACCGGTCTGCTGGTAGTCGTTCGCCTTGTCGTCGATGACCTGCGTGATCATCTCGTTGCCGTTGATCGTACGCGACTGCGACACGAGCGCATCCACGTTTTCGATCTGGTTCTGGCGATACTTCCACTGCAGGATGTTGTCGATCACCGGCGGGAAGAGGGCGCGCGAGCCTGGGAAGGTGTTGAACGTCTCGGCGGCGGCCTGAAGCAGGACACCCGACGAGAAGTCGTCACGGACGGGCAGGTCGAGGTACGCGAGGGCGCACTCGTAGCCGTCCATTTCCGAGCCCGCGAACTCGCCCTTGTTGGGGTCGACAGCGAGACGCAGATAGTCGTCGATGGAAAGCTGGGCTTCCTTCGCCTTCTTGATCAGGTTCTCGCCTGCGCGCAGCGAGGAGCTGTGATTGCGATCCTCGGGCTTCAGGGAGGCCAGCAGCACTTCAGCAGGCTGACGGCCGTTACGAATGGAGAGAAGGTCGGTCATGTCAGCTCTTCCTTAGAGGTATTCGATTGCGACGAAACCGGCCGGGCCGACTTCGACCACGATGGGGTCGGTGGGGACACCAGCGCCGGTATTGGCGGTGGCCTTCTTCACGGTGCCGTTGCCACCGCCCACGACGCGGTCGCCGACCACGGGGGTGTATCCAGCGGCGACCGGAACGAGTTCCTTGAACTTGCGCGCGACCGAGGCGACGTTGATGCCGAGCACGGCGCGGCGTTCGGGAACGTAGACGCGACCGTGGATCGGGTCTCCGTCACCGGAGAGCTTCATCGTGCTCGCGGCGGTCGAGTCGAAGGTCACGACCTTGCCGGCGGTCGTCGCGATTGCGGCGTCATCGGCATAGGTGCCTGCAAGCAGGTAGGTGAAGGTGAAGATGCCAATGGGGTAACCCGAGGCGACGATCTGATTGGGGACGGCCATGGTTGTAGCTCCTTACTTGTTCTTACGGATGCCGTAGGCCATCTTGGGGTCGTACCCCAGCTTGGCTGTACCTTCATCGGCAGTTCCGCCGGGGGCCTGCGAGCGTCCGCCCACGGGCAGGATCGAGGTCAGGTTGGCGGTCAGCTCACCGATCTTCGCCTTCAGTTCCGAAACCTTGGTCAGGCGCTTGTCGCCTTCCAGCTTGGCTTCGCCCTTGGCGGTCATCAGGTGATCGAGCTGCTCGTGCAGGAACGTCACGGCCTCGTCACGCTCGGCGCCTACGGCGGCGTCGGGGCGAGCTTCCAGCGCGGTCTTCTCGGAAGTCAGCGTGGCGATGGTGGCATCACGCTCACTGACCGTGGAGGTCAGGGTCGCGATCTGAGCTTCGGCGTTCGTCGCGCGCAGCTCGGCGGCAGTCTTCTCGGCAACGACCGTGCCCTTCTCCATCGAGAGGGTGGCGATCTGCGTGATGGCGGCATTCAGGTCCATGCTAACTTCTTCCTTCTTTCCGAGAGACGCCTGTACCACCAGCTCGTCCATCTCAAATCCGTTCGCCGCCAACACTTGCAGCGGGGCCGGGGCGAGCTTTGCCTGAGATTTGCCCAAAATCTTAGGCTTATCTGCAGCACCACGGGCAACCAGTGAAGTTTCGATAAACTGGTTGAGACCAACCATTTCACCGTGAGCGCCGTTGGTGCCGATCTTGTGGCCGTTGGCGCAGGTGCGTTCGTAGATATACTCACGCGAGACCCCGGCGCCGAAGTAGTCCCAGCCGCACTCCGAGCAGTTGAACTCGCGCGAGAGGAACGCGACAGAGACTTCATCGAGCGACCCGGCGTTGAGCTTGGCGATCGTGGTCGTCTCGGTCTCGTCGAGGTAGAAGAGACCACGCATCGTCAGGCTGGCGTCTTCGAAGTCGAGGGCGGAGTGGAAGAGGCGGCCCTTCGGGGCGCCGAACAGCTCGTGGTCGGCAATCAGCGGCAGGTGCGCGCCACCGTTGATGCTGTCGACCATCTCCTTGAGGGTGATGGGCATGACCACCGCATTCTCGAACAGCGCGCCGCGCTTGCCGGGAAGCGGCTTGGTGTTGAGCATGATCGTCTCGAACACGGCGAAGTTGGTGGGATCTACATCCTCACCCATCGCCTGCTTGATCATGGCCTGGAGGGCCGGGGTCATTTCGAGCTGCTTCATAAACCGCTCTCTTCCTGAGATTTCCGTCGGGATCAAGCGGTTCTGAGCCAACCACTTCTGTATATACTCTTTTTACTTTTTTCTTTTTGACTACGTTAAAAAGAAAAAAGTAAAATTATATAGGGAGAAGGAAGGTCGCCCCATCAGCGGCCTCGAAGGTCAATTTCGAGGTCCGACCCTTGGAGGCTTGGTTATTTTTTGCAACGCCGTTGCCGCCCTCGCCCGAGAGAGAGCGGCCCAAGGGATCGCCATTCGGGGACACGTCGCTTGCATCCACGCCAGCAGCCGGCACCGGGTCGGCGAAGTTCGTGCCTGACAGCGTCGGCGCGCCGGGGAGCGGCGGCCGGCCGTACATCTCCATCGAATATTCGATGTCCGTGATGAGGCCCCGGCTCAGGTCCTGCGCGAGACGGCTGGCCTTCATGGTCAGCTGCGGCTCCAGTTCCATGCGCGGCCGCAGCTCGACCGGCGGGAAGATGACTTCGATCCGGCCGGGGTAGCCCGCCAGTCGCGCGCCGAGCGTCAAGGCCTTGGTGAGGAGACCGGCCACGGTGCGGTTGAGCGCGTCGGCGCTCAGCGCGAACAGACGCGCCTCGGTCGAAGCGACCTGACCGTTGTTGGCCTTGCCCACAACGGCGGGCATCACCTTCAGCGCGGCTTGGTTCTGGGCATTGAGCACGTCGATCACGCCTTGGATCTGAATACCGGCGCTGGGGTTCTTGTCGTTGATGATCGTCGCTTCGATCGCGTTCGAGTGGACGAAGGCATCCCCCGACCCGAGATTGGCGATCGTGTTGCGGATTGCGGACAGCTCGCCCTGCACGTAGTTGCGGATCTTGACCGGGTCGTTGCGGAAGGACGGCGGCGCGGCCTTCATCAGCACTTCTTCGAGCACCTGCACGTCGAGACGCGGATAGCCCACGATCTTCATGATCCGGTACAGCTCGTTGATGACGAGCGTGCGCGAGACGATCGTGTTGATCGCCGAAACGAACGGCGAGAACGTGTACATGTCGAGCGGCGACTGGTGAAAGTTCGACGTGAAGAACGTGGGGATATTCAAGTCGATTTCATCGTTCGACCCGGTCGGCGTCTGCACTGGCTTGTAGACGCCGGGGGCCGTCTGGTTCCAAGTCAGCGTGGCCGGGTCCACGAGGCGAAGCTCGCTGGGCACGTAGGTCTTGTCGAGCACCAGCTCGGCGCTGGTGCCACCGCGCAGCAGGCACAGGTAGCGGTGGTCGCTGCACATGGCGTCGAGCGTCGGCTTGTTGGAGAAGCCGATCGTATAATCGTTGGTGGTGGTCAGAAGGGCGATGAGCTGCTGACCCATCGCGATGCCGTCAACGTCGATCTCGTCTTTCTCGTTGTAGGCGTAGACGATCGGATCCACCGATCCCGCCACGCTGAGAAACGCATGGATGGCCGCCGAGACATCCGGGTCCATGTTCGCCAGCGTCGCCATGAGCGTGCGGCTGTCGTTGGCGGTGCGGGTCTGGTAGAGGTCGACGGTGTGGTCGCGATAGGTCGGAGCCGTCATGACCGGCTGAGACTTTACGAACCCCGGAGGCGCGCCCTTGCCGCCCTTGACGCCCTTGCCCTTCGGCAGCAGCACAGCGCCCAAGCCATTGAGAATGCTATCTGCCATTTATCCGAGCCTCGAAATTTGTTGGAGCCGGTTCAGCTTCCCGGTGCCATTGAAGTTGAGCATTCCCTGCGTACCAGCGAAAGGCGCCCCAAGGAAAGCCGAAGTCGTGGCCACCGTCGAAACTTGGGTCGAGTACATGTGCTCGCAGACCCGGCGCGCGAGCAGGTTGAAAGCGATCGAGTGCATGTAGTGGTCGTTGCCGTCGGTCTTCTTCCATTCGGCCATGACCTCGATACCGTCGGTCGGCTTGTCGTCGCGCACCATGCTGGTCAACTGCTTGACGATGAGGTCGCTCTGCCCTTGGTAGCCGGTGAAGACCATCTTGCGGTGGCTGATGAGCGCCTTGACGCGATCCAAGATCAGCGTGTTGTTCGCCGAGTAGTGGTTGAGGATCTTGGTGTCGGAGTCCACCACGGGGGCGAGGCCCTGCATGCCGCGATACTGCACGGGCACGATCAGACCGCCGGTGGTCTCACGAAGCGCGTCGGCCTCCGTGGTGTAGGGGAAGCGGTCGATCGTACCTTGCACGATATTGTAGATCGACATCAGCTCTCCCACCCGCTTCTGCAGGTAGGCGGCCGGCACCGTGTCGAAGAGGCAGAAGACGGGGAAGCCCTCGTCGTCGTCATAGCTGACCGTGATGTAGCAGGTCAGGCCCACGTCGATGCCGAGGTAGCAGGGAATGTCCTTGCTCACGTCGGGGATCGCCGCTTGCTTGAGGCATGCCTTCACGTCGCTCTCTTGGATGCGCGCGTTGGCGGCGTCATATTCCTCGCCGAGCACCGTGTTGTAGAAGCCGCGCGTGAAGGAGCGCTCCTGATACTGCGCCAGCTGGCCGAAGATGTAGGCGGGCTTGATGCGCGGCGTCGAGAAGGGACGCACGCGGTAGCCTCGGAAGTTCTGACGCGACGGGTAGCTGGCCACCCACTCGCGCTGCCCGTCATCGCCAAGATCTAGCCGGGCATCGCACTTCTCGCACTTGACATAGCAATCTTCTAGATCAAGAAGGGCAATCTGCTGGGCCGTCAGGTCCGTGAACTTCTCCACGTCGAAGGGCATCTTGGTCAGATGAACGAATTGAGGCTCGAACTTGGGGATCTGGATGTGGCGGCAGGCAGGGCAGCGCATGGTGTATTCGCGCTGATCCGTGAGCTGGTAGCTCTTGTGAATGCCTATGCCCGTGAAGGTCGGCGTGGAGAACTGCTGGACCATGCGCATGTCGGAGCCTTGAAGGCGCGACTGGTACAGGGCGATGATCGTCTCCGGGCTCAGGTCAAGTTCGTCGTGGAAGACGAAGTCGGCCGAGGTGTTGGTCGCGTCGCCCTCCGTGCAGCCCGAAATGTAGCCAAAGCTGTCGCGGATCTGGACTTGGTTCTTCGACCGCGTGGGCTTGGTGCCGGTGGGCGGATTGAAGACCGCGTCGCCTTCAAGAACCGGCTTGATACGGCCGTTGTAGGTCCGAGTGAACATGGCCTCATTGGGCAGGGAGAAGATGCCGTTCAGCGCGGTCGAGCGCGTCAGGATCGCAAGGAACTTGCGGATCTGAACCTCGGTCAGGCCGATCTGTGAGCATTTGATGACCGACACGTTGTTGTGCATGTCATCGGCGATGGCCTTCTGGAAATGGTAGCCGTCAAACGAGAAGGGGCGCTTCTTGATCGTGGTATTTGCGCAGATCCAATCGCCCATGGACTGGAGGGCGTTGGTGTCGCCGAAGCGCAGCTTGACGGCTTGGTATAGCTCTTCGAACATGCAGAGCGCTGTGACTCATGCACGTTCGAAGATCAAATGGTTGTCAGGCAACCTAGTAGGTGGAGATAGATCCACCTTGCGCATCCGTGACCGGGGTGGCCGGTGTCAGGTTGCGGTAATACAGCGAGGCGCCCTTATAGGACTCGATGTCATACTGGTTGTTGATCGACTTGCAGCCGTCCAACCACATCTGCGCGGTCTCGCCCGTGTTCGGCAAGAAGCCGATGACGAAGGCGCCGCTCTGGAGGCCGGTCTGACGGCAGTTCGAGGCGGTGAGGCCCAAGTTCCACGACTTGGCCGCGATGATGTCGTGGATCGCGCGGTTCGCGGTCCGGTCGTAGGTGCAGTTCACCCGAACGCCGATTGCCCGGAAGTGGGCAGAGCTGCCGTTGTTCGAGCCGTCGCCGTTGTTGTCCCAGCCGTTCCAATCGCCGGTGCTGTCCAGCTCATGGAAGCGCATGACCGCCGTGCCGCTCGGGTCGAGGCCAGTGGACTGGTCGTAGTTGTAGCCGTCCTTGTAGTTGTAGTCGGCGGTGTGGCGGTACAGCGTGGACGTGAAGTTGCCATCCCAAGCGATGCCGCACTGGCTCGAATAGTTCGTGCCGCAGTCCCAGCCCTTGAACACGCCGGACGGGCTGCTGTCGGGCATGTAGGTCGTGCCGTACATGCCGCAGCCGCCGTAGGTCCACAGGCCGCGCGCCCAGACGGTGGTGACGTTGCCGTAGATGCCGTTGAGGTAGAAGTTGCGGCTGTTGACGTCGTTGCCGTTGGTGGTGCCACGCCCGAAGAACAGGTTGGCATCGGGCTGGCGGCCGTTCCAAGTGCGAACGTAGACCTTCTTGGCGGCCGTATCGATGTAGAACGCACCGCGACCCCAGAGCGTGTTCAGCGCGTTGATGGCGCTGATGATGCCGGAGACGTTGCCGTTCAGTGCGTCCGGCACGTTGGGCACGCCGATCGGGTTGCCCTTGGTGTCGAGCTTGGTCTTATCCCACGAGGTCTTGGCCACCAGTTCGGTGGTGTAGGTGGAGACCCACACGTTGGCGTCGGAGGTGGCGACGAACGCGGGCAGGATGGTGTTGTGGACCGAGATGATTTTGCCGCTGTCGTTCGACGGATTGCCCGAGTTGTCGCAAGCCTCCACGATCAGGGTCGTCCGCGTGCAGGACTTACCAGCAAAGCTGTCCGGCACCCCGCTGCCATCTTGGTTCGAATACAGGTACTCGCCAGGGTAGGCGAGAATGCGCGGCTTGCTGGACCCGGTGCCGAGCGCGTTCGCCTTGGTCATGCCCATGTTGAGCGAGCGCACGCGGGT
>Ga0182211_1000304_pt1 | contig 15796 bp, 27 predicted proteins | sample G5R1MG_20_FD_129660 | JGI IMG/M metagenome (GOLD analysis project Ga0182211, IMG submission 129660) | Switchgrass phyllosphere microbial communities from Michigan, USA - G5R2_MAIN_03OCT2016_LD1 MG | ecosystem: Host-associated > Plants > Phyllosphere > Phylloplane/Leaf | place: USA: Michigan... | reverse complement strand
TCTCATCGTCAGCACATGCTTCTCAGAACGAGGAGTGTAAATAGCACAAGAACGCACCCCGCAACCAGAATCTTCCACCCAGCAACAACATTGCTCAATGCAATACTGGAGTCAGCCTTCCATTTCTTCAACTCCTCCTCGCTCTCAATGAAAACAGTAAATTGCTCGCCGCTGCTGCCCTTGTAAAAGACTTGGGTTTGTTGGGCATTGCCGCGGGCCATGGTTGCTGTCTTTTACTGGGGGTGTCCTATGTGGGAGTGAAAAAGATCGTAGGCGATTTGTTGTTATCGTGCGTGTTGACAGTGTGTTTGTTAGGGGGGGGGAAGCTCGGAGAAGCAGGTGAGGGGCTTATAGAGCTCGCAAGCTAGGGCGACTACGTCATTGCCAAGAACTAGATGGGCGGCCACTGTGCATGTATGCAAGGCGAGAATTCGGTAAGGCGGATCTCAATGGCTTACGCCTGTGTCAAACGGCTGAGGCGGCGTGCCGTTATTTTACGGCGTCCCTCGGTAGGTACATTACTCCAAGTCCAGCTGCCACAACGCTAACGAGGTGCTCTCAAACCTCAGATAGGCAAGAATCCTAAGCATCATCTTGATTGATTGCTACTATCCAAATATTGAACTTGTTTAGAATACGTATTCATCACCTCATCGAAGTGAGTGCCGGGTTGAGCCCGCACGACGTCATGCCGTGCTCCCGAGAACAGCCAGACGTGGTGTTCCTTGCGGTGCTTGGTATAACATATTCGCATCTGGTTAGCGGGCGCGTCGTGAGCTGTGCGCGCAACAGAATGCTGTTGGTCGCATCAAAAACGTCTGGTCGTGACTTCGTGACAATCCTCCATGATCCAACAAACCCAACCAGAAGGGCTCATTCCGATTGTAAATCATCCTTTATTCAGGCCCAGAATTTAAAAATCCTGCTCTTACTCTTCGAGAACTTCTGCGAGGCTGCTATAAAGGATTGTGCAGCTTTGGAGCCGCTGGGCCTCTCTTCCATCTTCTTTCCGTTTTCAGCATCCTTCGGCCACACAAAGTCCGCCAGAGGCTCTGCTGGCGCACGCAAGACTGTCGTTTCTGAGCCCTGTGAAGTGATTCGATCCGTGAAGCGTGGACTAGAATCAGCTCGAGGGATGCTGACAGTGTGCGCTGACAACCGGCGGGTCTTCTTTGGCTTTCCGGGAGAAACTTTGTCGCTTGACCGCTCCGAGCCTACAGCACGATTTCCTAGACGACGGCGTCGGCCCGCGGGACGGACATCTTGTAATTCGAAATCAGTCGGCAGAAACGCAGTGGGTGCGTTGTGAAAGTCAACAATGGCTGGGGCCGGTAATCGATCAGTGGCAGACTGCGGTCGAAGGTTTGCTTGCGACTTCTTATGCACTCTGCTTCCGTACGAGTCTTCAGACCGCGCATTACTGACACTGGAAAAGCTAGGAGAGCGTCGCGAGAAGTTGCTCGCGATACTGGCCATGCTAAGTTTACGCATGACTGAATTCGCTGATGCTCGAATTTGTTTCTCCACTCTCCGGTTCGACATACCAGGAAATGGAAGGGCTTCTTTCGTCCAGACATCTTCTAGTACAGTTTCGAGACGAATGCGTTCAGCTCTACGTGGGGCCAAGGTAGGAACAAAGTTTGAGGACGTGTGTGACTGTGACCTGGTGATCAAGCTTGGAGAGAAGGCAGGAGGTGTATCTGGTAATTTTTGCGCCTGTGTGTTCTTGATAATGACTTGAGTCGTATTTGTCTTTGCCCCCAAAGTTGCGGCCCGGTGCACAGACATGCGGCGTACTATGCTATTCGCATGTCCGAAGACTGGTCCGAGAGATCTGATGTCAAGACTCAAGGACGTGAACATGTCCTGCATGGTGGATTGACCTTCGACAAAATCGTGTGTCTCGTAGACAATACGCTCGCGCAATTGTTTTTTCCAGACCTCTTCTTCCAGTGAAGTGCAAGCGCTGAGCATAATCTCATGGAGGCGATGGCCATGCTCGAACACAAATTTCCAGGTATGAGGAGCAGTGTGACATTGTATGCCTATAGCAGTAAGGTCAAAAAATCACAAATGCAAGGCTTGATAACTGTACCTCTTCCGTTATCTGCGTCCTCAATACTGCCATTGGCAAGACCAATTGAAGCTACAACAGTATAGGGTGAGTGGAAACGGCTCGCTGTTGCAAGAACAAGACATGACTTGTACAAGACACAGATCATGTACTGTCCCTTGATACGCTCAGGCGCCTGATAAGTGACATACAAGACCCCACAGAGGAGAACGTGGCCAAGGAGACGGAACACGAGGGCGCGGGAAATTTGCTTTCCACATCAGCTACTTTCAAAAGTTTCAATATCGATACTTACCTGCTCCTGAAAGGCAAGCCGGTCCTGGAGCTGCCATGTAATCTCAATCAACCGCCTGGTTCGTGGATCATCTTTGGCTTTATTCACTTCTCGAATGGTTTCTTGCAAACGAAAGAGCGCTTTTTCGAGCTCAGCATGCGCTTCTGGGTCATCGTACACAGGCGTATGGCGACATAGGTCTTCAAATAGAAGAGGGTATTTGCACACGCGTTGTATTGGCTACAGTGCGTCAGCCTCAATCTGTCTAGACTCCTTGCACCTAATACGCACCTTGATCAAGAGATCAGAGAAGCTCAGTGCTTTCTTACTTCCCGCATCGCGATTGTTCTCGGATGCTATCACCTTTTGTAGAGCTTCAACCCCGCGTTCGTACTCTTGCCAACCATGGAGACCTCTACACATTGAGGTAAGATCTTGAGACATGGTGGTCCAATGTGCGCCGTACTCTTCATAAGTAAAGAATCGCTTCATCTAATTACTGTTAGTTTCTATCAGCATCTAGTTGCTCCACAAACGTGCATGTGTATTAAAAATTCTAGCCACCTCCTCCACAGTTTTCGTGTCGGCCACCAAGCCTCGTGGTCTACGGTCTGGTGATCGGCCAATCTCAAGAGAGTGTCTAAGCCTCCGAGCCACTTTATGCTCGGCAAAGCGCCCGGGCATAATGTCTGCGCTGTGAAAGCGAATGTGCTTTGCTCTCGTCACAGGGTAATTCTCCTGGGTTGCGCTTCTGGTGTAGTCCGCTTGTGGCACTACGTGATGCAATTCGGCAAGCAAATTCTCATGCAATTGGAGAATCTGAGATATATTCTGCTGTATGGATGATTTCGTTTGACCTGGGAGATTGGGAAGGGTGGTAAGAATCATGAAGTAATCCTGGATTGTCAGCAGGATGCTGAGACGATGGAAAAGTGGCATACATTGATCAAGACCTTGAGATCTGCAACATAGCTCTCTTCTGATGCGACCAGTTCTTCAATCACCTTTCGGCGTTGCAAAGAGCGAAGCCATGCACTTTCATCAATGATGGGACACAAAGCCCCTCGATTGCTCTCGCCCGACTTGCGCGCTTCGGAGTAGTGACTACTTCTGTTGCCATGGCGTTTGCTATGCAAGCCGGTATCGGACCGTGGGGCTATACTGGTTCCTGCGATGGTAATCGAGGCGGACTTGATAGCGGTCACGCATCCCATGGAAGAAGACATGGATTCTGATGTTCTCGACATAAATTCAGGTAGGCGTCTCGACGAAGCCGCATGAACATCATGATCCACAGTGTCGAAGGACAAGCGTGGGATATCGGCTGTGTGCTCTTTGCGTCTATGCGCATGTCGCCGTCGCAATGTGCTCATCCATCGCCTAAAGGGCTGCGAGGAGACTGCGACAGGAAAAGCAGCCCCCATCTGCTCCTCTCGTGGATCCTTTGCACAAGTGTCGGACAAGGTAGTCTCTGGCAACGAGATCTGGGTGGGCTCATAGAAGCTGAAAATGCCCGGCTCTTCGATATGCTCTTCGATGCGATTGTCGTCGATGCAAGAAGCCTCCCGGTAGCTCTCAGTACTTGATGAGGGTTCCACGACACATTGTATAGGCTTGCTCAGTTTGGCGTATGGATTCGACGGTACGGTACCTCGTGAGAACGATGGCGGGGGGCGGTCAGGCCTGCAGGGGCGCTTGCGAGGCTCATTGCTGACGTGTCTGACGCCCAACTTGGCGTCGTTGGTCTCCGGGCAAAGGTCAAGCAAGGATTGAGACGCAAGAGGCGGCGTGTTCTCGTTCACACGTAATCGGTCGCCTGTCCTGTTGGACCGGAGGGAGTATAAGGAGCATGCTGAAGCATTGCGAGTGGCGATGTCATTCAGCGGACCTAGCCGTGAGGTATCCTTCAGAGGCGAGTAGGCGTCGAGGTAGGGATTGTCGCTGAAGGAGCGCTTCAGTGGGCTTTGCGGCCGGAGCGACAGCACGTATGCCATTACGAGATGGCCGTGTCTCTGAAACTAGGGTTGGGAGAGGATGGGGTCGTGGTGCGGCATGGGATAAATACTACTGCATCCAACGGTACGGTGATGACTTTTAAGGAAAGACGAGTGTGAAGGCGAAGCTTGGGGGACGGCGAGGAGCCATGGTGGTGAAGGGCAGGCGATGGACGGGGGCGAGCATAGGAAAGCGCATCCTGGCATCTGTTTTCGAGGGCGATGGGTGCATGAGGTCGACGCGTGCGTGCTAGGAACTTGTTTGGTAACCGCAGGCAGACGGGCCATGACGGGGGAAGGCGCGTCTGGGGGAGCGGGGGGAGCGGATGGGGGGGGGCGGGGGTGCACACAACCGACACCGCCCGTGGCCACCGTTACCATGGCCGTCACCGTCGCATTGGGAGGCCATAAAGGGGATAGGCGGAGGGCGATAGGCGCCTGGCCGACATGTGCAGCATCTCCAGTAGACGGACGAGTGACGGTGAAGGACACGACGAGGCGGCCAGGGCTGGCGGGATATCATTTGCCCCGCACCGTTGGAGCCGCAGCCGGTAGTAGGTACCATCCGCGTCCCACATCGCGTCTTCCCCTACCCACACCTACTCGATAGTACGGCCAAGTAGCATCGACCCCGCCTTTACACTCTGTCTGGGCTGGCCGCTGGGGGGTGGCAAAGCGCACATGGACGACCTGCATGCGCCTACCGTCTCCGCCGGGCCCACGTCATCGGGCTCGAATGGCATCCCAAAGGCACAGCTCACGCTCCTGGAGCTCATTGCAGAAAAGGACAGGGTGGAGAGGGAGCTCAAGGCGCTGGGCCAGGTCCTGGACTCGGTGCGCACATGCCGCCACGACAAGCCGCCCAGGCTCGTCGCTAACACGGGGCACAGCACGGCGTCCGCATGAACACCGGCCTCACCACCTTGGATGGCTTCCCGCGCAGTGACATTGACGTGGCCCAGAGTACGACCGCATGTGGCGGGCCATGGCCACTCTCGCTGACGGGGCGCAATAGTACGAATAACGCGTGCGCGCATCATACGGCTGAAGAACGACTACAAGGACCTCATGGCACGCATCGAGACGCGTCTCCACGAGCATCATGCGCGCTTGGCCGACCAGGCCCTACATCCAGCAACAACAGCCGTGCAGGACAGCGACGCCGCCAGCGCACCCCCTGCAGCGCTCGAGGCACCCTTTGCAAAGGTCAATAGCGTCGTGCCCAACAGCCCAGCCGAGGCGGCAGGCCTCCAGGTGGGCGACACGATCACCAAGTTCGGCTGGGTGGACTGGACGAACCACCACAGGCTGTCGCGGGTAGCCGAGGTGGTGTCGCAGAACGAAGGAGTGAGCAGAGTGATTCGAGTTTCGGGCATGGACAAGCGATGACATCTGACAGATTCCACTCGCGGTCAAGGTATTGCGACCCAACGCCTCAGGAGGCGCGGCCGAGACGATGCAGATGCAGCTCACACCACGTTGTAACTGGGGTGGCAGGGGCCTGCTAGGCTGTCATTTACTGCCGCTGTGATGAAGCAGTGGCCATGGTCATGGCCGTGTGGGGGAACGGAGGTGGAGAGGAAGATGGAGATGGTCTTAGCCGTGGCATCTACCTCGCTGGTGGTGACGATGAGCTGGAAGAAGATACTAGCCATGGCGAAGTGGACCTAGCGACGACGGTTGCGGCGGACCAGAGGCTGGGGCAGAAGCGTGCGCTGCCTGCGTGGCGCATTGAGATAGGTAGCAGAGCATATGATACCCGGCGTTCCTTTGCATAGTAGCGACAAATCAATGCAATTGTCCGAGAGAATTGGAATCATCCATCCATCCCTTCATTCCTTCTCTCGCCACGCGATTGTGGCGTGGGTCATTGATTACTCAGACAACCGTGGCTGCCTAACCGCAACCGTGCCCATGCCGAAAGGAGGGCTGCGCGCGATCGATGATAACAATGGCGGGAGGGCAGCGCCAAGAGGCTCCACACCGCCGACCAGCACTTGACCTGCACAACAAAACCTCTTCGTGCCCCTCTGCAAAGGCCCCAGCCCGCCAAACGCCCACCGCCCCCACTCACTTCCCAAAGGTACGCCCACACTACTGCCTGCACTCGCAAGGTAGTCGTGCACCCTCCGCTGACGCCTGCCTCTGCCACAGTTTTGCGCAATAACACGCGCCGACGCCCCCGCCACATCAAAACACCCACTACCATGGCTGAAGCCGTTCCGGGAAGCGTCCCTACCTTCAAGCTCGTGCTTGTTGGTGATGGCGGTACTGGAAAGGTAAAAACACCCTTCACCCTACTCCACCTGCAGGCTCTCATAGGGCGATTGCGCTGCTGGCCTCTGGTGGCCAAGTGGGCACACGACAATCAATACACGCACACACTACAGACATGCCAGCTAACAATGCACCACAGACGACGTTTGTCAAGCGCCATTTGACCGGAGAGTTTGAGAAGAAGTACATTGCGACGCTCGGCGTTGAGGTTCACCCCCTCGGCTTCACCACCGTACGTCATCCGCCCGCCCGCCCGTCGTATGCCCTCAGGCCGCTAATCGCACGGTGCAGAACCTTGGCCCTATCCAGTTTGACGTCTGGGACACAGCAGGCCAGGAGAAGTTTGGCGGTCTCCGCGATGGCTATTACATCAACGGCCAGTGCGGCATAATCATGTTCGATGTAACCTCGCGCATCACATACAAGAGTGTCCCCAACTGGCACCGTACGTTACTGCCACTCGACGCCGTACCATGTCCCACACTAACCACGCCCAGGTGATTTGGTCCGTGTTTGTGAGAACATCCCCATTGTTCTCACTGGCAACAAGGTCGACGTCAAGGAGCGCAAGGTCAAGGCAAAGTCCATTACCTTCCACAGAAAGAAGAACCTCCAGTACTACGATATCTCGGCAAAGTCCAACTACAACTTCGAGAAGCCCTTCCTCTGGCTCGCCCGGAAGCTCGTCGGCAACCAGACTCTGGTATGCTCTACGCCCACACAGTCGCACTTTCGTGCACACGTCAAAAGCTAATGCAATCCAACAGGAATTCGTCGCCGCCCCTGCCCTTGCACCCCCCGAGGTCCAGGTCGACCAGGCCGTGCTCGCCCAGTACGCAAAGGAGATGCAGGACGCCGCCGAGATGCCCCTACCCGATGAGGATGACGGTGACTTGTAGATGACGACGCAACAGCTCGCTTCTAGTATGCGTAGCTAGAGCGCTGTTAATAGGATTACGACACGATATGGGATCTAGCGGTCTGGGAGGAACAGCGGGACAAGCCACATGATACCGCTTCGGATATTCTTAGCGAGAATGGCCTAGATTGGCGAAAGGTCGTCTTTCTCTTCGTGGAACACAACCGTGCTGGATTAGCTGGCCGTTCTGCCGACCAAATCATCGAAAAAGATCTAGAACTTTGGGCGCATTCGTCACATGTTGTTTCTCGGCACGTGAACGCTTAATGAGAAGCCATATGTGATTGTGGCAAGTATTCTTCCCTATTTTTGGCCGTTGCATGCATGTCCTTGATTCATGAACGTGGTATTCAGTCCTCGTGACACCCGAGTGTCAGCGGTGAAGAAAACATGGCTTCCTGGAGACAGGCTTTTTCAAAGTGCAAAAAATTAATGTATAAACTCAACGTAGGCTCCAACGAAAGGAAATAATGGGGAGCGCAACAAGGTATAGCATGGCGAAAGAAGACGGAATCATAAGGCCTCGCCATGAATTACGACTTCAACATGCTACACATTGATCAGCTACGGCCATACCAGTGCGAAGGGATGTAACTTACGGTGCAATGTACTGTGCATACTGCTGCGGCGGCACCGTGCTGCCCTCCTCGATGACATTCCTGATGACATCATGCTGGTCGATGTTGCTCCACAAATGAATACTCATCGCCTTTTTGCTGTTGAACAATTCATACGCTACACCCCTTACCTGACCAAGGACGACTTTAGCAATGGGCCAGGTATTACTGTATTGTTGCAGCGTGCCGACATCCAGACGAATAGACTGCTTGATGATATCGTCCTGGCCATCAGGCACAAGAAACGACCAATACGACAAGTGCACTACCGACGCCATAACCACGACACAGGTGAAGAATGGTGTGTGGTACTGCAACGGTCCAGGCAAGCGGATTAGCGACGAGATGTTCTCCGCAGACGTAAGGCACTTTGCCGTGTGGATCTCCCTCGTCGACGTGGGCAGCAACACCTGTCCCGGCTGCACGCAGATATTCACGCCCTCGACGCGGCCAAAGCCCAGATTGCTTCGTGGCCTGTTCAGCATGATTGTGCTGCCGGCGTGCACCATATGCGCCTGAAAGAGCACTTCGTCGACGTGGCCGTCGTTGTTGACAATGTCGAGTTTGGAGGGGGGAAGATGGAGTCGCCAGTTGCAGAGGTAGCCATCTACAACGTTGACGGCATGGTATTCAAAGGTGGAATCGAGGCGCGCGCATTCGAAGACCTTGCCAAGGTTGCGGATGGCATCGATGAGGTAGGTGAAGGAGCTAAAGACGGGCAGGGTGGGTAGGAAGGCGGAGTCATCGTAGTCTTGGAGGGTTTGGGGGTAGGGAATTTGCTATGGTCCAAAGGTTAGTGAATTGTTGGTTTAAATCCGTTCTGCTTCGCCAGCCACTGCCGATGTACTCTTTCAGTGTCTCGCAGCGTTCGGGAATCGCTGATCTGAACCTTGGCTCATGACATCGTGCAGTCCAATGCAGGCAACGGCCCGATACAATATGCTGGAGGTGATCATGCCAAGGAATGCGACGATCCAATAATTAGACTTACACCGGAGAAATACTGGTCGTTCTCGCACGGCAGCGGAACATCAGTTGCAATATCTTTCAGTCGAAATTGTACGCCGGGATTAACGGCTGTCATCATGCCATTGACGGTAAACATAGACCACCACGTTCTCCGCCAGCACTCTTGCAATTGTGCGTCTCCCTCCCCATGCATGAGCGCGAAATCCACACGATGTAGGTCAATGTCCAAGCACAGGGCTTGCGCCATTGTAAAGATCTGAGCGGCGCGCGGAACCTCATTATGGGCGTGGAGGCCAATGGAGAACAGTATCAGTGCTTGCACTGACCAGGCGTCCTTGGAATAGTTGCCACTGTCGATGCTCCTATTCAACGCCTCTTTGTATATTTCCGTCGGGATGGAGGGGACAAAAGTTGACCCAATAAACTGAACTGCATATTCAAGAAGCGGGGCTTTTCGCTCCTGGAACACTTCTAGGAGCCTTGGCTCAGGGAGACAGAAGGGATGTGAGTTGTAGAAGAAGTGGTAGAAGGCCTGGACGGCAGTTTCGGGGCCCATATGGCCGAAGCGATTGAGTCGTACGGATCCATTAAGATTCATCTGCACCGCAACTGGAGGCGCAACGGGTCGCACGCTCAGGCCATTGTTTGGACTGAGCTGACTGATAACAGCAGTATCGCTGTTGTATGAGTAGTCGGGTGATGAAAGATGGCTGTTGTTGGTGGTAGCTTCAGCTGGAGGGTACGCTCGAGATTGTCAGATTTGCACCCTGTTCATGCTTGTGAACACGTACCACTGATCATCATAGAAGCATTAGTATCGCCCTTGTTCTTCCTCTTGCCTTTCCATCCTCGTCGTGACTTGATGTAAGTGCACTCAACATTGTCAGTCCTGCATCTTGAGCACCGAATACCACCGTCACACTTCAAGTGCCTGCTTCGACATGGAACGCATGCAACAGCGACAGAGGCTCTTGATTGACCATCGTTTGATGCTTTCCGGTCGTTCTTGGGTTCACTCAGCGACCCTCTCTTATCGCTGCCAGATTGCGGGGTTTGCGACGGGGGAGTTCTCCCGGATAGACTACCATTGAGGCTTCCATGAGTGTTCACGCTTGCTGTTGGCGATGGGTGAAGGCGACGCGACGTCGACAATGGCGATACGGGGTCAGAAGAGAAGTCCTGGGTTTGAGGCAGACCCCAGTATGTGGGCTCCACGTCAGCCGGAAGGGAAGGAGCAGCCTGCATGGTCTGGGCCGGCATGCCCATAGCGGAAGAAGGCATATCTACAGCCTAACAGCTCATAAAAGGCGTTGTTTGTTCAGAGATTGCGCCGTGTGGCCTTCGCGACATGTAGATCTAAGGAACGTTGAGGCCCACCTTCCAACGGCTGCGGGCCAGATCAACCAGCCGCTATCACGTGCGCGGTTTGGCGCCGAGATGATCGACTGTCTGTACTCGCGTCCTCCAATCATTCAGGCGCTGGAGCACGCCAGCTCTGATGCTTGCGGTAACTGTTCAACCAGCCGCACATCGGAGATTCGTCATTCAACCTGCCCACAGTAATGGAACCGCCAGGCCACCAAGCTGAGCGAGGGTTGGTGTCCGAGAATCCACACGGGGCTAACTGAGTAGAACTCGGTCGTGTGCTGACAAAGAAGGCGGGCGTTGTAACATACCTATACGACGCATACGACTGCTATTCCACAGTACACAGTAGAGCATACACAAGGCTGAGACTTGAGAGCGTTAGCGGGGCCGGTGGTAAGATCACCCGGGTCTAGCTACTTATGGATAGGCTGTGTAATGCTTGCCGATGCTTGCGGTCATCGCATCCTTCACTTGCACTGCAACCTGTGTGCGTTGTTACACCGTGGAAATGGTCGGTCATGTCCTTGCGTTACCACACCATTGAGCCACGTCGATGAACCGTGAACACTGCCTGTCTTCGACCTATGGGGATCCGAATGCCGCGGCCGGCCCCAGCGAAAATGCGACATGGCGCCTCCACAATGGAATCGACCATGTAGATAGCTCCACATTAGGCAGAAAGTGCATTGCTGGTATCAGTACCTCAAAAGCGTCGGTGCAGATTGGCCTGAGCCCCCTCAACATGACTTGTTTCGTCAAATAATGCGCCTTCAACGGGCTTATTCATACACATCGCAGAAGCCGACTGGGAATTATGTATTTTCCCGATTAACCCTGACCACTATACATAGTAGACTCAGACAGTACCGGCTGTATCATGGTGTGGCTATGAAGCAACAGAACACCTTATTGCCCGAATGTCTCCCTAAGTAGACCTCAGAGCTTGATCGCTATCTCCCAAGCATCTGGACATAGAGTCATCCTGAACCACTGAATTCCTACCAAAGGGGTGCTAATTGCCCCGCAGGTTGAGCATCAAACATCAAGTGAATACATGCTGGAATTCTGCTGTGAGGGCGCCACCCCTACGGATATGGACGGCGATGTCGACACAACATTCACTCAACCAGCGACACGTTTATATTTTCAGCAAGTATACACTTCCTCCTAGAAGACAAGTACATTCCACATTTCTACAATCCAGAGCATACGATGGGTCACATCCCTAATGCTAAAACTCCAAGACATACCAAGGGAGAGAATCAAGGCCAACATCAGGTAAAGAAATATTTTGTAAACAATCGCTTCCGCTTTCGACAAGTCGTACCCCGAAATTCATGTCTGTGGGCACAGAGCCTTGGTGAACTTCCAGACATCGGCTGAGCAATCATCCAATGTTCGCTCTGCGCGCCATAGTAACTCGGCCTCTGCACGCTGAACTTGAGCAACGCAAAAACCGACGTCCCCCGCCCTTCGTCCAACCTCACGAGCAGGAATGCTTCGTTGAGAGACCTGCTCCAGGCTTTGAAGAACTTCCCGGACAGTGTGTCCCCGCCCGGTTCCTTGACCCTGTCAGCCTGAATCCTACCTCGTGGAAATTTGGCTTACTTACCGAGGTTATAGGCACGGAAGGGGGCCTTTGTACGACCAACTGCTGAAGCTGCCAAAGCCGCGACATGGCCCCGAGCCAGATCGACGACATGAATGAAGTCTCGGACAGCCGTACCATCGGGTGTGTCCCAGTCGGTTCCGTAAATATCCAAGACAGGCTTGGTGCCTGTCAGAACACTGGCAATGACAGGAATTAGGTTGCTCGGTTTTTGACGTGGATCTTCCCCCAAGATACCAGACTCGTGGCAACCAACCTAAAGATACCAGTCAGCAACTGCAAGAAATGACATCGCTTCAGACACTCACTGGGTTGAAGTAACGCAGTGCAGTGATGGCCCAACTGGAATCTGAATGCGCGACATCAGCCAGAATGGACTCGCACATGAACTTGGATCGCCCATATGGCGATGTGAGGCCCAGAACACCTGGCAAAACGCGACGTTCCGACCCTCTTCCATCCAGAAAAGATTCTGGGTGATGAACGCAAAGTTCTTCGCGCAAAGGTACCCCGCAATTCGCACCCTCGCCATATACTGTCGCAGACGATGAAAAGACAAAGTTCTTTATGCCAAACTCCTCTAGCAGTCCAAGAAAGTCGACTAGTCCACACACATTATTGCTGTAATATCGCAATGGTTGACGGATACTTTCTTCGACAGATTTATAAGCCGCGAAATGGATCACACCGGAGATTCGCGACCGCCACTCGAACGCGGCCTCGTGCAGGCTATCCGTATCCATTTCAATTCCAGAGTCCTTCCGTTGAAGAGTGGAATACGGAAACCCGCCGCGGGTTGTCGCTGGCTTGTTCTTGAACGAAGAGTAATCTTCTAGGACTGATCGCATGAGCGTACTGCGATAATCCAACTGTCGAAATTGAAGGGTTGGCATTGGCTTCCCCTGCATGGAAAGACTTTCAACTGCAAGGGTGCGAATTCTCTCCAGGACGCTCTCGTATGAGTTACTCAGGTCATCAATGACTAGCACGTTGTAACCTTCCTTGAGCAGCTCCAAGACTGTATGCGATCCGATGTACCCGAGTCCACCAACCACCATAATGAGGGGGTCACTGCTGATGTTGATTTCGAGAGGGTCTGCCGCTACATCATAATCGTCGAAGAGAACTGATCTCTGTGTGTCTGGCGTATCGACTGCCTCGGGCGTAGCCGATGGTGATCGTGAAAATGTGGAGCATGATAGTGACATGCTACCGGTCTGCAACGATGCTTTCATAGTGTCAAGCGAATATTAATATAACAGTCGAGAAAAGTCCTGTTATTCTGTGAGTTGATGAGATGGTATGTAGGAATTTCTTTATATACACAGGAATTCTAGATGCTTAGGCAGCTTTATTCCGGATCAGGCAGTAACCAATTCAAGCAGGCATTCTTCATGTAGTGTACAATATCGTTTATGCCCTTGGCAAGACTCGGGCTCCGGGCTTCGACTCATTCAGTCCGGAGTCTCGTCAGCTCTAAGCACTCTCGAATATATCCTCACATTCGCTTACAATCCCTGTCCAATTCACGTTACAACACATTCACGTACGTTTTCTGCAATTCCGCATACCCAGAGTCGTACGGTGATGATATGGCCACTGATTAACGAGATTCCCTCCGTCGTTCGCACCCGTGAGCACTTAAAAGAAAAAGACTCAATAGCGCCCCGATTGTAAGTCGCCCAGAAATTTTTCGGCGATCTTGTCCATCCCGCGTTACCTACCTGTACCTGGCAATTGAACCCCTAATCTTTACATTACCAACACGCACAACCAGACCGAAGCGGGTGAGCTAGTACCATTTCAAATCATCTCTCAATCGATGCATGGCCATTTCTGTGCGATGTAGATATGTATGCCATCTCGATGGAACGCAAGCACCAACACACTGGGACCCAGCCTCATCTCATGCTACAGCTCTATCGCAAATGCCGTTGACCGCAGTCGCTGCTGTTTACAGTGGGCTTATAAGCTGCAATTTTCCAAATAAACTTATGTAGCAGCCATCACGGCCCTCAAATTTTTCGGCAATGTGCGCGGTTTTGGCTGTCTTCACCACGTGGTGTACAAAGACTATCAGTGACGTGCTTGACGACATTTACGCGTCTGGATGTGTAAATCTGGCCGACAGGATTCGTACCAGGGTACAGAACTTCTAGATATTTCAGCTTCTGCGGTACACATAATTCATCTCTGGTTCTCAATAGCGTCATCGTTAATGTGACTCCCGCTCGGTAATTTTCAGAACCTGCGTCTCGTTCACATAGTATTTTTCAGGCTCTGCAGAAATACCTTTTTGATAAGGATGTTCCATGTAGAATAGAGCGACCCATAGTTAGGCGGATGCCCAATACCACTAATACCCTGGTTGGAGACTGTTGGATATTGCATGATCTGGGAATTCTGTCAAGAGACGAACGGGCCGAACTCAAAGAGCCGAGTACGTCAGATGTCCATTGCGGTAGTTTTCAGCTTGAAAAGCAACCTGTGCGCTGTAGTTTACAATCCTGGCTCTTCTACAGCCCCAGTGTTTTGACAGCACCTCTTTACAGGGGAGGATCCCATCATACCTATTCAAAAATATCTCGCAGGCTGGCCAGTCAAGGGAGGCGCACTTGCTAATGCCGCCAAACCAGATCATCCTAGCAAGTTTACATTATTTGTACACTCCATCAGATCTGCCTCCCGACGAGGTGGGGTAGTTGTTACAGTATCCGCTTGCCGTGGGCTAGAAAATTGCTTGTACACTCTAGTCAATGCTTTCTTTCATACTCTGCTTCATCAGCGGTATGTCTGACTTGTTGAATCAAGGGTAGACACACAGATACATAGTACTCCAATACAAAAAAATACACTACCAACAAATACGGGCCGTAAGCCCGTCGGACGATTGCGCCGGGACGAGCGGACACATTGACCGGTCGAGCCGGCATCTCCTCTATTGGCCCCCCCGAATCCGACTCCTACTCCTGCACTAACGCATCCGTACCGCTTCTATGCGGCAGATCTGACAGGCGGGCCTACTCTACTTTACACCGCTATCCCAAATCGAGGTATGTGCCGAGATTTTGCCAGCAAACTATCTTTTTTTGTCCTTCAGACTTCTCCGAACGGGTTGTTAGTCTGTCACTGGTGCGTGAAAGAGAAGCTGAAGCTGGGTTAGCGAGTCATTGGGAGCTTTGGGATTAACCAGACTCGGCCCATGAACCGTACATACGGTCTACCTCAGGGTAACTGTATCTATGTAGCTGAATACGAGCTATACCATGTTGTAAGAACAACATGGCAAAAGGTCATCTTCTGCATCACCAGCTTGCAGATGCCAATATCCGTTGCGTCTCTCCATTCAGTTTCTCGGATAAATCTTGCGGTTGTCGCCTCCCCGCGATCGTGAATGCCGGTGGCTCCACAATTACAGGAAAATATTGCATTACCCGGAACTTGATTATGGGTCCGAGAATAACCAAGTCTCCGAAGCATGGCACCTTGTGTTGAGAGCTTGCCGGGTTGAGAACGGTTGCCATCCATTCTCCACCTTGCCGAAGGCGCCCAGGTCGACTCTGGGATTGCACATGAGCAGCAACATTGTTCGGGACCCGGTTCGCATGCACCTGCCAGACTAGGCATGATCTGCCCTACGTATGTACTACATATGTATGTATGTATTCTTCGCTCGAATGTTCGGCGGATAACTA
>Ga0182211_1000303_pt1 | contig 15808 bp, 19 predicted proteins | sample G5R1MG_20_FD_129660 | JGI IMG/M metagenome (GOLD analysis project Ga0182211, IMG submission 129660) | Switchgrass phyllosphere microbial communities from Michigan, USA - G5R2_MAIN_03OCT2016_LD1 MG | ecosystem: Host-associated > Plants > Phyllosphere > Phylloplane/Leaf | place: USA: Michigan... | reverse complement strand
TTAGTAGATGGGGGGGTGTAGGGTGGAAGGAGGTTGTCGGGGGGGGGCGGGGGTGGGGGGGGAGGGGGTGAAGGAGGGGCGGGGGGGGGGGGGGGGGGGGGGGGGGGGGGGGGGGGGCTGCTGATGAGGCGAGCAGCGATGACAAGGCGGAGGGAGGCTCGGAGGTCCGCAAATTGTCTTACCGTGACCATGACCGTCGCTATCGATAGGCACGGCCAGCCCGCGCCAGTTACAGTGGGGCGGACAGCCAAAATTATTTCCAACACCAACACCAGCGACTGAGTGTATGCGCCACTGCGCCGCGCCATCCTCCCGCCACACACCATGTCCATGATCACGGCCACGACGTGGGTGCCGCGCGGATTTGCGGCACCCTTCCCGTCGCGCTACCAGTTCGACGACGAAGAGTACGAGCGCATTTCCCAACTGGCCAACCTGCAGCTCGAGGACGCCAAAGAAGACCTCGAAGCGGCACGGGCACAGGCGCAGGCCGAGGCCACGGGCAGGAGCAATGGCGCGTCAGGCAAGAGCTCCAGAGCAAAGGATGACGAGTAGGCCTCTCAGCTACCATAGCCACCCTCGTACTAACCGTCCAGGGACGTTGACGACGACCTTAAAGAGTACGACCTCGAGCACTACGACGATGAAGTCGCAGAAGACCAAGGCGATACCATGGCCATGTTTGGCAATGTCAAAAACTTGGTCTTCCACGACAACGATGAGGACGATCCCTACATCACTATGCAGGGCGGCGACGAAGACGACGACGATGAGCGCGAAGAGCTGCAGATTCTGGCCACGGACAATCTCGTGCTAGCCGGCCGTATCGAAGACGAGGTCGCCCACTTGGAAGTCTACGTATACGAAGACGAGGACGATAATCTCTACGTTCACCACGACATCATGCTGCCCGCCATTCCACTCGCTGTGGAATGGCTAGATTTGCCGGTGGGTAAGTCGGTAGGCCCGAACGAGGGCAGGGGAAATTACGTCGCAGTTGGCACCATGGACCCCGATATTGAAATCTGGAACCTCGACGTCGTCGACAGCATGTACCCAGACGCCGTTCTGGGCCAAGGCGCCGAGGACGCAGCAAAGCCGAAGAAAAAGAAGAAAAAGTCGAAAAAGGCAAACGACGGGTTCCACGTTGACTCTGTGCTCTCCCTTGCTGCCAATCGCCACCACCGGAACCTGCTTGCCTCTGCTTCCGCGGATAAGACGATCAAATTGTGGGACTTGAACACGACCCAGTGCGCCAAGTCATACACATACCACACGGACAAGGTGTGCTCGGTAGCATGGCACCCGAGCGAATCCACGGCACTGCTTAGTGGCAGTTACGACAGAACCGTGGTGGCCGCGGATATGCGCGCGCCTGATGCTACGGCGCCACGGTGGGGTGTCGAGAGCGACGTCGAGACGGTTCGCTGGAACCCTCACGACGCCAACTACTTCTACGTGAGCCACGCGTTGGATGAGACAGCACAGCATTGGCTAATCTGGGTAGGTGTCGACCGAGAACGGCATGGTACATTACTACGACACGCGCAATGCGCCCAAAGACCCGTCTGCGTCCAAACCGGTCTGGGTACTCCAGGCCCATGACGAGTCCATTTCCTCGTTCGACATCAATCCCATAATCCCCGGCTTCCTGGTCACAGGCTCGACAGACAAGCACGTCAAGCTATGGAACATCCAGGCGACTGGGCCGAGCATGGTCGTGTCGCGCGACCTGGGGGTTGGACGAGTGTTCTCGACGTCGTTTGCACCGGACCAGGAAGTGGGCTTCCGGCTGGCCATTGCAGGCAGCAAAGGAGCCGTGCAGATTTGGGACACCAGCACCAATGCTGCTGTGCGTGCCGCGTTTGCGAGCAAGGTCCCTGAGATCAAGGGCGATGGAAGGGAGCGGCTCATTGGCCTTGACGAGCCGGACACCGACTCGGACAGCGAAGAGGGCGAGAGCGGGGATGAGGAGGACGATGGGGGAGAGAAGGGATGGGAGTCGATGGAGGAGTAATACCCAACTACGCACGCGTGATGAATGGACCTTGTACCGAGCAGAGCACCCAGACGCCCGTGCCATTCGATGAGCGACGACGTCTGATTCCATGACACACGGCCGGAACACCGTTGAGAAAGACGTTCTGAAGCACCCACCCACCTACCTAGGCGACGTCGTTTTCTGTATTTCCCCGGCATTGGGGGATCCATGCGGCCACACCGGTTGGAGCAATTTTCCGCACATCATTACGCCGTGCCACGCATGCCCTTGCCTACCCGGGCCTCCTTTCATCTCAACAATGGGGCATTGTATTGTACACGTCCATAGTACAGACCTACTAGGTACTCTTGTCCTCGGCAGCCACCACGTCGCCGCAGCTTCTTGCTGCCGCCACCGGGAGCGAGACGAGCGATCCGCTTACGCTCCATGCCCGATGCACTGTACAGGCCCGTTCGTGGCCCAGCGCACGAGCAAACCGCCGCCCGTTTGCCTGACTCGCAGCCAAAGGCGCACACGGTCGATCAGCAAGGTCGGGCCGAAGATGCGGATAGCAAAGCAGGCCGGCCTGTCCCGTTTCGACTATTGATCATGCGAAATCGTCGCGTCCGCCCACGTTTTTTGGAAGGACGACCGTTTCGAAACCGTACGATGCAGGGCGACGGCGACTCGTGACCGTGAGGCAGCGAACGGCCGGGAGAGCCAGCAACCCATCGACATGAGCCGGGCGGCTGAGCTGAGCGGCGCTGCGCTGCGCTGACGGTCGAAATGCGGGCGGGCATGCGAGGACTGCAAGGCACAATGCAACACCACGTCGCATGGGCGGCCTGCTTGTGGCGCCATCGATGGCCATGTACAACCACACTGCCACTCGCTGCGCCGTAGCACGGGACGCCGCTCGTTCCACCCGCCTTCTCTGCGCGAGGTCGACGACGTCGGCGCGGCCCATGGAAACAACGAGTGCGCAGCCGGATGGCCATGCAGACTCCAGCGACGGCACGCACGGCAACCAGCCCAGGCCCATCCGGCCCGGGCTCAACATGCGACGCGGGCGCCAACTCGAGCCAACCCTGGTGGTCGCGTGCTGCCCTCATTCGCCCAAAGGCGTGAAACACGCTGCCCGCTAGAGTAAGCTCTGCCAGAGCGCCAGACTCGCCGCCTGGGGCCGATGGAGCCGATACGCGATGCGGTTCGCTGGCCGGTGCTTGTCCCTAGCTTTCCCCCCCCCGATCCGTCTTCGCCGTCCCAATTTCTGGGAAACGGCGGCGTCTAGAGGTTGGGGCATCGCTAGACTACCAGGGCCGCAACGCCTCGCCTCTGCCCTCTTCTGCTCTGCCGGGCCCTCTCTCTCTCCCCCCCCTTCCACCGTTCGTTGTACGTCCTCGTCGGCTTCCAGCATTCACCCCCTCCCTCTTTGATTGCGACCTGGTGTACGCTCTTCACTCTCTTCGACAGGCAGTCCTTCTTGCCCCTTCTATTTCCCATCACCCACACACGCGGCGACCTTCGCAGCCATACAAGAATACCCAATCCCAGCAGCTAATCTTACTCGACTGCCCTTCCCCCACTCCGACACACCCAACACTCCCTGCTGGAACAGTGTTGGATAAGCCGGCTCTACTCAGACCTTGGTACCCTTTGTACAACTCCAAATCAGGATATCCGCAGCACGCCCGAGGCACACGCTTAGCATCCCGGCCGCAGAACCCATCATTGCACTCGTTTTTTCCCGATTCTTCCCAAGCAACCTTCAGCTACTCCACCATGCCGCTCGCTCGTGCTGTCACCAAACGCGCCAAGCGGACAGAACTGCCCTCGGACACGGCGTTGCCACCGACGCAACCCCAAAACAAAAAGGCTCCGTCGCAACGAATCGATCGGTCCAAGATCTCCCTACCGTTGGCCTTGGTGTCAACGACCAACATGCTCAGTTACAACGCGCCAGATGTTGCGACCATGAGACATGCCCTATCATCGGCCTCGCTCAGCAACGCCTCGGCGGCGGACGACTCGGACCACAGCGAATCAACGCGCTCGCGTGCCTCTTCTCACGCCTCGCGCGACACTGCTCTCACGGACGCTTCCTCGGTCGATGGATCCTCGCCCATTTCGCCGAGGCCAAATCACCTCTCCGGCTACTTCTCGTCTACGAGCAAGCAGCTCAAGAAGTCGACATCGTCAGTCAGCCTCCAACAAGTCAAGGAAGAGATGGCCGAGCCGGTTCCTGCCATCCCGTCAAGGGCAATCTCTCACAGCAAGCGCGCCCACGAGCGGCTGGCACACCAGCGGTCGCTACAGCCAGTCCCGGGGGGTAGCAGTCCTGCCCCACCCAAGTCCAGTGAACAAAGGTCATCGCTCGACATGTTCAAGGCCACCATTCAAGAAGAAGAAGCGCCCATGGAAGAGGTCCACCCATTCCGAAAGGAGCTCAAGCAACTACACGAGGTTGCCGAGGAGTTTGGCGGCGTGGTACGGGACGCTGAGACCGAAACAGATCTCAACGTGATGCGCTCCAAGAACCTCGCCAAGTTCTGTGCTGCCGACTACCTCGCCGAGATTGAGCCTTTGTTCAGCAACCGATTTGGAGCCATTCATCAAGCGCCCCCCATGGCCTGGATTTGAGTCTTTCAACAAGATTCTTTCTCGCCGTCTCCTCCTCGACTACTCTACTCTACTCTACTCTACCCTCCTCGATACCTTGGAACATGTTCCCGTGCTCCCGCTTTCCGCGTACATATTGTAGTCCCTTCACAACACTCACTAAAAGTAGTTTTTTTTTTTTTACAATCTACACACGTCTGCTGGCAACGGTTAGATGGGCGCTCAGCGTTTGCGGCGTTTCGGTGTACCAACACCACCCGGTCAGCACTTGGGAATACCATCTATCCCACACATTCCCTCACGAAATCTCCGGTTTTTGTCTTTCTTGTACAGTCTTATTTTTCTTCAACGGACAAGAAAATTGATGGCCAAATCCTGCCGCAGGCTTCTCCCAAGGAGGCGCATGTGGTTTGGACAGGATGGAGGTTGCGATTGCGTGTGGCAGTTGGCCACACCAAATATACCACAATCTTGCGTGTTTACGTCTCCCCGCTCGAACTCGTATGACCATGTGATGTATCATGTGCCATGTGGAGCCTTGTCAGTGTACATGGATATGCGTGTGATAGAGAATCCTAGATGGTACAGTAGCCTCGGCTTACAACACTGGGTCCTCGTGGTGTTTTCCCCCCACGGAGATGTGGAAGCAAAGGGAAGGTGGCATACCCACATACCCGCTGATGCAGCCGCCCACGGTCATATTTGTCATGTAGCCTGTAGCATGCCATGCAAACCTACCATAGTACACGAAGCATGAACGTTTCATGGATACCTGCATAATACATGCCCATCACCCAGTGCGAGAGTCGAGACTAGCGCGCACCGGCATCGGCAAAACTCGTCGGGCCCTGCGACATGTCCATGCATCATCAAACTTTTGGACCACGAGCTGATTGATCTCCAATTGAGAAACAAACGTCTCCGCCTCCCCCACCTCCACGCCTACAAAACGCCCACGCCTTCGAAAAAAAAAATGATATGCCGCAATTGCCTGCGTGTCGCGTCGCGCGCCCAATCCTCCCACTCTACCCACCGCGTCCTCACCACTACCACCACCTCCCGCTTCTCCAACGCCTCCGCCCCACAGACCTCGTCCCCGTCCTCGTCCGTGCCCTCCGCTGCACAACCAGTCTCGGCTGTCCCCTCGCCATCGTCTGCTCAGGCAGCAGAGCAAGCCAAGAAAAAGGCCACGCCACTTGTGAAGAGCAGCATACCGGCGGGCGTGCCACTCAAGGGGCTCAACTTTTTGAAAAACGCTCAGGATCCCGTTGCGCTGCCCGATGATGAGTATCCAGCGTGGTTGTGGACGGTGCTGGATCGGAAGGAAAAAAAGGATGAGTCGGGGGGAGGAGATTTGTTCTGTATGTTTCATCTTTCTTTCTTCTCTCCCTCTTCCTCTTCTTCTTCTTCTTCTTCTTCTTCTTCTTCTTCTTCTTCTTCTTCTTCTTCTTCTTCTTCTTCTTCTTCATGATGTCGGAGAGGGGAGGGGAGGGTCTTTTGTGAGGGGAATGTGCACGTGAGAGTTAAAACACCTGCCATTCTTGTTTTTCCCGACAGTTATGGGATGAAAGAGGGCTCAGATCCATCCATCCATTCAACCCCCCCGAACATCGTCTACGAGACGAGTACAAAGAACAAGCCTAACGAATAAAACAGCAAAATCCAAGAAACAGCGTCGAGTAGCCGCAAAGCGGCTGCGCAAGGAACAAGCCATGAATCCCGCGCTACTGATACCCAAGATTCCGATCTACGAGCAGACGATTGATCTGCCCAGTGGCGACGGAAGTCTAGCAGGCGCGGCCGCTGCAGCAGACGCAAGAGCAGAGTTGACCAAGGCGATGAGAGATAGGCGACGGGCGTCGATCAAGGAAGCCAATTTCTTGAAGTCCATGGGGTAGATGCGTAAAGGGCGGGGGGAAGCTATGCGGTCGAGCCAAGTTGATGGATGCTTGTTCCTACGTGTATTCTTGTACATAAGATACAAGTGAGGCACACATGTACACACACTTCCACGGTACATTTGCCGCACGCGATCACAACACTACCAGGGATCAACCAGATACGACAACATCATTAGCATCGTCATCATCGTCATACACCACCCGTTCCCTCCTCTACACTATTTCATATATCCCCCATAATTCAAAAACGTGCCCTCTCCCACCAAAGGCTGCGCCGCGGTACTCCTCGGTGTCGACGGCCGCGAGCCAGACTTCTCGCCCTGCGACTCCGCCTCGGCAGGACTGCCCGCCCGCGCCCTCTTCGCAAACGCACCACACGCGCTCGCAAACAGCACCGGCTCACTCCGCTTGCGGACATGGCGCGGAGACACAAAAGGGGGGGCCGTACATGCCTCGTGCTCAGCACCACGAGGCGCAGGCCCAAGCCATCCGGATTCCAGAATCTGCTGCGCGCCCGGCCGCTCGCTCGGCACGGGATGAAGCACCCATTGGAGAAAGGCGAGTTCGTCGGCGCCGACGCCCTTGCGCAGCAGCGCCTCCCACTGCGTGCCCGCCCGCGCGCCCGCGCCCGGGTACGGCAGCGCGCAGGCATCGTAGTACGGGACGCGGCACAGGTCAAAGTCCGTGGCGATGGCGCGGCGCACGCTGAGCTCCTTTTGCACGAAGCTGGCACGCCCGAGTACGAGGTCGTCGTAGAGGCCTGTTTGGTGGAACGAGGCTTGCGCTTCGAGGAGTTGGCAGTAGATGACGCCCCACGACCATATGTCGGCCGCTGGGCTGATTTCTTGCCGGAAGTAGACTTCGGGGGCGCGGTAGGCAATGGGCTGCACCGTGCCTTTGATGGGGGACATGACGATGCCCAGGTCGCCGAGCTTGGCGGTGATGTTGATGTTGTTGTTGTTGTTGTCGTTGTTGGCGGCTTTTGGCTCGAAGCCGCTGAGGAGTATGTTTTCCATTTTGAGATCTGGATTCATGCTGTCAGTATCGTCATCTTTTCCCTGGCGAAGAAGCAAACGTGTTTCATGGAAAAGAGGGCCTTTGTCGTACCCGCGTAAACCAGCCCGTTGTCATGCACTTCCTTCAACCCCAACAATATCTGCCGCATAATCTGCTTGAGCTCTCCATCACTAAACTCGCGCTTTCGCCGCGCATCCCACAGCGTCGTCTGCAGCAACTCCAGCACGAGTTTCGGGGGATCGGCACGCGACGTTGGCGGGATGCGGTCAATTTGCGGTCGGATGGCGTCGTGGTCTTTGAACATTTCGTGCATGACCATCTCGTGCTGGAAGCGCGGCCAGCCAGGGGCAGCGTCGTCGTCATCGCTGGGCTGCTTGACAATATACAGCTTTTCTTGTGTGGCGGCGTCGACGGCGATCCAGACATTGGGCTGTCCCATGGCTTGCACGAGGAGGTAGCGCTGCCCGTTCTCTCCGACAAGCTCCTTGCCTTCGCGCATGGGGATCGTGGCTGTGATCATGATGATTCCGAGAAATGTACTCTGCTTTGTTCGCCTTTGAGTGGACGACTAAGGAGAATGGCTGAGGGTGATTCTTGCGAGCGGTTCAAGTGATGTCCATGCCATCAAGTCATCATCTCAAGGATCCGCAGTAGGAGCACAAGGCTCAAGGATGAGAACCAGGTTTGATGGGAACGGCTATCGGCAGGCCAAGGGAATTACAGCGCAGGTACGTGGTGTGATGTAAACGCTACTGTGGCCTACGGCTGGGCGTTTCCCGACTATGACGAACCACTCGACGTCCCTTACGGTAGTGGCTGCTGGTCTCCGTCATCCCCCACAAAAACGAGCTGCGTGGCCGCTTTGAGTCGCAGGTAAAAACAAAAAAACCACGCGGCTGCACTGCCACAATCGACGTGCATAGCCTTGTGGAATGAAAAACGTGGCGCGTGAATGTGGTGTTTGTTCTTTCGTCATTCGCAATGCTGCGGTATGATGACGTTGGTCGGAGCGGCATGAGAGCTACCAAATCCGGTGAATGCCATTCTACTGCTGGGACATCTTTGCCGGGAGAGGTATGGCAGTGGTATCAAAAATTCTGTATGTGCATTAATTCATGGCCTCAGAATGATAGCCATCTGATACGGTAACCGCATATCCAATACCTCACGCGTACTGACTGTCCAGAACACACGCAGAAGTGGCGAATTCGTAGTCCAGGGGAAGATGCCAACGCCATAAACCCAAAAGCCCATACCCAACACCCAAGATGCGCGCTGAAGTGCAATATACTCAAAGAAAACCTCCTTGTATATTGTGTCAATGTCTCACATAAACGACATTTTCACTTCCTTTTCTTTTCCAAAATCATCGTCGAATTCATCAGCCCAGGCGTTGTAACCAAAGTTGGCATGAGTACCGTTGGAAGTCAACGGCTGTGGGCTTGTCTTGACAGCTTTTAAGGGTGGTCGTTCAACCGCTGCTGACTCGTCCCATGAAGATTGTCGTTCCAAACTCCATGCTGGCTTTGTCGGCATCGACCTCCATGAGGTTGAAAAATCTGGGTTCCCGGTGTGAGGCGGGACCGGAGACTTTGAAGTCGATGACACTGGTGTTGGTCGTTCTTGAAAGGCAGAGTCAAACGTCATCTCCACACGTTCGGCACCTTCGTCATACTCGACGTACTCTTCAAAGGTGTTTTTTCCCGGTAGATTTATACTACTCAGAGTTTGTGGTCCATGTTGAGCTGTCTTGCGGTCAATTATTGAAGTTGGAAGGCTGTCGTTGTAACTCTTCGTCTCCCTAAGACCCGAGTATGGCGGTGGTGATATGGTGCCCATATCTATCTTCATCGGCGGAAGAGTACTCTTGATCTCTTTGATTTTGAATTCGGCCTCGGCATTGTACTCCTTACTTTCAGCAGCTAACGCTGCAACTTCTTTCCTGATGGCGTCGATGTCAAACATGATTGGGTTTTCAGCAATCGTCGCGGGATCACCATCTCGATCAATAGTCTTGGATTGCGGTAGTGAGGAGTTCTCATCGTAGACTTCCCATTCCTTCTTGTCTCTCTTTTTCTTCTTCCACCAACTCAATTTCCCCCCCTTTTTTTCCTTCTCGGCAGCCTTCTTTTCAAGCTCTTTGCGTGCTTCTTCTATCTCATTGATCAGTTCGCGTTGGCGTAGCTCATGATTTTCTGGATCAGGGTCCTCGATTTCAACGAATTCGTCGGATTCTACGATCCACCCAACTTCTCGAAGAAGCTTGGGCATTGCAGCACGGTATGCCATGTGACCTGGAACAAGTTCGGTAACGTTCACGTTCTCAATCGTTGGGACCTTGACGGGTGCAAGACCTGCAACGCGCATGACGCCACCGCTGGTTGCACGGAACAAATAACCTGGCTCGAATGTAAGTGACAAGTACGATGAGTAAATTATCAAACGTACCCAAGATCCAGTCGTTCGTGGCATAGCCGTTCACAAACCTTCCAGGGACAATGGCTCTGGCCCTGACATAGTCATCGACTTTAGCAACCACAGGTGTACCGAACATGTACACATTCTGTATCAGGCCAAAAGCGCCGCGATTGGCGAGCTCCTTTAGGCAAGAGAATATAACTCTAGACCCTAACGAGAAACCGACAAGCGTAACAGGACGTGTTCCCAGATTACGGTCGATGAGTGAGTCAGCAAGGATAAGGCCTGCCATGTCTGCCCTAGCTTGAGATACAATCCAGGGGTTGTCGATGAGATACGACAGCTTCGTCAGAGCGAGAGGCAATGTCATAGCGGCCATGAGCGCCGTCAAAATTGTACTGCCGAGGATCTGTTGTAAGCCTTGTGTAAGAGCCTAAGTGCATGTTAGTTATGTAGTGCTGCGATCTGGTTCAACGCTGCTCACCTCGGTAGCAAGGATGTTAATGGTGTCACCCATACTCCTTAGCATCTCAGGTTCCCAAAGGACAGAATATATGTCGCCCATGATAGGGTCTACAGTACTATATGGCAGCCGCACATCGTCAACCTTGCCGTTCATCCAGCCTGCAAGGGTGATAATCAGGTGAGTCCGCTTATTGTTGTGCAATGGTCTGTACTCAAATGTCTTAACAGAGCCCGTACGCCTATTGGCAGCCCGGACACCGACTGTACTACCCGTAACGATACCTGTTGATGTGATGATAGCTGCACCTCCAGTGCCTGCAAGAAAGCTGCTGGTGCCAGCTACGCCTATTGTCGTGAATCCTGCAGCAAGACCTGCTCCGATCAGAGGAGCGAGCAAACCGGCTGACAACCCAATAACGAGACCTCCTCCCACAGTCGCCAGCCCCATGAAAGCAATGCGCTTATTACGTGCGCGTTTCGCTCGGCTGACCATGTGGTCGTCTTCGTTCCAATTCTCCTTGTCTGCCTGCTCTTGCATCTCCAAGGCGTCTGTGACGCGCTTCTCAAAGCGACATATCTCAAGCCAATCCACGTTTAGATATTGGCCGACTTGCTCAAAGAGTTCCCTTGAACGAGAATCGTATACCGAGTCCGCAATCAACACCAGAAAAAGATCGCACAAAACTGTCCACCGAAGGTCGATATCCAGGTTTTTGCTGTTGGGAAGCTGTGAGGGCCTTTTAACGTCGGGGTAGTCATCACCGTTCTGCTCTTCATATGGCGGTGGAGGTGGTGACTGCAGACTCTCGGGCGATGCGGATTGTGTTGGGGTCTGAGGCTTCTCAGCCGGCGTCTCAGGACGTGAACTCGAGGTAGAGTTTCTAGAGGCACTTGGATCCCTGGAGTTTTCCGATACTTCAGGTTCTTCTGCTGCAGGGTTCTTCACTCGAGCATTTTGCATCAAGGCTGGAACAAGGTCTGCGGGGACTACGCCGTGTTCAGAGAGTTGCTCAATCATGACCTGTTCAGAGGCATTGATGTCCATATGACCATAGATCCTCACCATGATTTTCTGGGCCCACATCTTGGAAGTTTCGGTCTGCATTTCCAATATCTTCTTGATTGGCCTGGTCTTTCTTTCGATTTTGGAATACTTGTTCTCCATCTCAACCATCGCTAGCCGTACCAGACCGACATATGCAACACGTTGTCCCTCAGTAAGAAGCTTCTTTGTGGTTTGCAATTGCATCAGAGGATCTCGGCCTTCCTCGTCCTCGTCAGCCAGTGCGGTGCTTTTCTCTTTGAACAAGTAGGCGGTGTTGTCGTCCATGCTTGTTTGCGAGTCCGCGTCATCGTCCATGATAACCCTTGTATAGCCTTTGGCAGCACCTCCCACGTTAGCGTAGCCGCTCATATCCTCCAGCTCTGCAGTGTTTTCCTTTGCGATGAGGCGATTTTCATCGTCGTACATGTCATAGTGGGCATATGCCGGCATCGTCTGCCATTCACCATCATCCTGCTCGACTTTCTCCTCTACTTTGGGTTGTAGAACGGCATGCTGATGCGAATACTCGGAAATGGTGACATCGCTCCTTCCGCGGTGGGGGGCGCATGCGTCACCGGAAGTTTTGGGTTGCTCTGCATCGTGATGCAGCTGTGTGCTTAAGGTTTCACCCTCCTGCTGTACGGCATATTCCTTGGTTTCTTCAATAAGGCCGGTAGTTTGCCCTGGCGCGTTGCCCCCTACTATCGCTGTCTCGGACACGACCCCTGGAGCGACTACAAGTGCATCTCCTACACCCTTCCCCTCCTTCTCTGGCTTGGGCAATCCGTCTATGTCACGGCTCGCCGCTTTCGAGGCCACCGCATCCTCAAACTTGTCTTCGTCGGACTCTGGTATCTCCTCCACTGGCGTCCTGGATCGGGGTTTTCGTACGAGAAGGCCGAAGTCGTCGTATTCAGCCTCGGCCACGGCTGTGGCTGGCGATTGTGGAGGGTTGTTGTTGGTGGCCTCGTTGTTTGTGGCCTTGGCGGGGGTGTCGCTCGACATATTGGGGCTGCCGCAGGCGCATTGGGTAGCTTTGCTGTACAACCAGACGAATACTGATACGGGAAGAGGTCCCAAGAAGGCAGCAGGTCTGTTGGGCCCTCGTAGTCATGGACAGGGTGCAGTTGAAGCCCTCAGGCCATGGTCGCGAAAGGCGGAGGCGGACGGGGGTGCTTGCTCGGGGCCGCGGTCAAGCGTGGAGTGCACGGGCCAGCCAAATTACTGCCGGAATGAGTTGCTCCAACAATTCACGGACGTCGTCGCGAAACTTTTCCCCACACCCGCCACATGCCATTCCTGTCTTTGCAATGAAGCTGAAGCGTGCCAAAGTAGGTCTTCACATGACAGCCCATGACCTGCGTCGCAAACTGATGTATCGTTCAGGCCTACAAAAAGCTCCTCCATCAATATGAACTCAACTTTGGCTTCCGTGAACCCTACCAAGTCCTTCTCGACTCGCAGATTCTCGAAGATGCGTACCGATGCAAAATCGACCTCGTCGCACGACTGCAGAAAATGCTCGGTGGTCAGGTGAAGCCCATGATTACTACATGCGACATGCGACATCTCTACCTGGCTAAGCCAAAGAACGAGACGTTGATCCTACAAGCCAAGGAGTACGAGCGAAGGCGATGCAACCACCAGGATCTCGAGCAGCCACTGTCCACCCTCGAATGCTTGAGGTCAGTCGTGGATCCCAAGGATAACCATACCAACAAGTTTCGCTACATGGTCGCCTCGAATGACACTGATGTGCGCAAGCACATGCGAAGCGTTGCCGGCGTACCGCTCATATACATATCGAAGTCAGTACTGCTAATGGAGCCCATGGCAAATGCGAGCGAGGAGCTGCGTGAGCGCGAAGAAAAGTCAAAGTTCAAGATGGGACTCAAGGGACAGCGGAAGCCAGATGTAGGCGCGAAACGAAAGCGCAATGACGAGGAGGCACAGGATGGGGCATCTGTTGGTGATAAGCCAATGGGGACCGCAAAACCCGCGAAGAAGCAGAAGGGACCAAAAGGTCCTAATCCACTCAGTGTGAAAAAGGCGAAGAAAGAGCAGGGTCCACCGCAGCCCAAGGCAGTTAAGAGAGCAAATTCCAGCAAAACAGGCCATCCCCCTCCATCTACTACAGATGCGGCCGACCCCAGCAACCAAGGCGATGACAATGATGCAGCACCTCGCAAGAGGAGGCGGAAGCACAAATCCAAAGCCGACTCGAGTGTCGCTGTAGACGGGGAGGAAGCCGGTTCCCCTTGAAGGATGTCTTTAATGTCGCCTGTGCTTTGTCTGTGCGCAAGCATGTATCTACACCGTGGCTGGTCAGAGTGACTGGGTGTTGTTGAAGTGGAGAGCAACGAAACGGAGAGGTAGAGTCGAAGGGCCATACCTCGAAGGACACGCTACAGAGCGTACACATTCACCGATTGTATCGATTGCACTGTGCTGGGATTACACGCAACAAGGCCTTCATATCTTCTTGCCTTGGGCAAGCATATCTGAGACTTTGGGTGGTAGTACGAGCGTACTACGATCATTACGTCTCACAAACTCCACCACCACTTCAGCCATTTTTTCGGGCAGATCCTCTTGGAGGAAATGTCCCGCAGTCGGGAAGACTTGCATTTGGAATTTACCTGCATCATATTAGATACCACGTCTGCGATTGCGAAAAACTTGGCACTCCTACCCTGCATTTGCCCAATCATCAGCTCCTTGTCTAGTCTGTCTGTACCGGCAAGGACCAACAGTTTCGCCCCCTTGCCGGCCAAGAACTTTCTACTCATGCCCGTGAACCAGTTCTCCCAGTATGTCTCGGTACTTGAAAGGTCCGTCCGCCAGGCCCATCGCCCGTCTGACCTCTGCAGCAAGAGACTTGGGACACTCGCTCTGGCTGACTGCGGGTTTCGCAGCGTCCGCGAACGTATGTGCCACTCGATTGCAGTGGCAAGAGAAGGAAAGGACTGTGGTCGGCTGGCCAGGTAGTTCTGCATGTGTCCCAACGCTTCTACTGCCGAGCCCTCGACCACGTCCAGAACGGCGTAGCCTAGTAACTTATTGCCCAACAATGCCTTGTTGGCCGCCTCTGTTACCACTGCTCCACCGAGACTGTGGCCGATCAAGACAATGGTTGGCAGGTCCTTCCAACCCACCTTGGCTTGTGTGAGATGCAGCATGTCTATCAGATCCTGGCTAAGCAGCTCGATGCTCAAGTTGTTGTCCACCTGGCCATCTGCGCTCCACACGACACTGCCGTGCTCTCGAGCCTCGACCGCTACTATACCAATATCGGGCATAGCCTTGCGCACTGCTTTCGCCATGAGCGCAAAACTCATGGCAGAGCTCCCGGCGCCATGGTGCAGCACCAGCAAGGGCGCTTTGTCACTCGCGGGCGGCGTCAAATAGACATGGAACTTGGCTTGGCCCTGGCCAGGTCTCTCCTGCTCGAGATAGAACTCGTGGGCAAAATAGTCGGACCAATGTATCGCAGGCGCCGGTCGCAGTGTGCTGGACGGAATGACTGTGCCGGTGCTGGACATGGACGAAGCCGAAGACGAATCATCCTCGTATTCGGGGGGTTCCTCTGCGAGGGGCTCGGGCGGAGGCAGAGCGGAAAGCTTGGTCTTTGCAAAGTGCTTGGCCAGGTCGGACATGGTCGTACTGGTTGGCGCCCGGGGTGGAGATTGACAGCCTGGGACGACGAGCCTGGGACGACGATGTCTGAGGGAGATTGCCAGACAGTAGGCGGGTACGATGTATGTGGGGGCTGCTGGCCCAACGGCGGCTGCTGCTGCTGCTGCTGCTGCTGCTACTGCTAGTTAGCGACAGGGATCAGCATGGTGGTGGTTTTACGGTTTACCTGGGTTAACTACCGTATTGACTGGCAAAACTGGCGCCGAGCCTAGTAGGGATCAGACGGTCCGATTGCAAAATACGGCCGTGCACTACAACATTAACTAAGAATTTGCTAGGTATACTGCCCACCTATTTTATTCTATATAGCTGCCCTAATATATATCTATATTATCTATAGGTTTAAGGCTATCTAGATTACCTATTTTAGTAAGCGCTAGGCTAATACTAGAGTTATAGTTATTATACTTAACTTTAATACCTCTACCTACTTTAAGCTAGGTAGTATATATAGCGCCTAATACGCTAATACTACTAACTTAGCTACTCTAGTCCTTATAAGTATAAGCCTTATAGATAGTAAGGATATTTACTATAGTTAGGTAAAGGAGAAGTCCTACCTTAAGGTAGATAATCTATTATGGGCTAGCTATATAAATATTATTATAGAGGTAGTAAAGCTAGGTTACTATTAGACTAAGTATAACTATATACTAGGTACTAAAT
>Ga0182211_1000302_pt1 | contig 15820 bp, 12 predicted proteins | sample G5R1MG_20_FD_129660 | JGI IMG/M metagenome (GOLD analysis project Ga0182211, IMG submission 129660) | Switchgrass phyllosphere microbial communities from Michigan, USA - G5R2_MAIN_03OCT2016_LD1 MG | ecosystem: Host-associated > Plants > Phyllosphere > Phylloplane/Leaf | place: USA: Michigan... | reverse complement strand
GGATGGACCGGATGCCATGCCTCATGCCCTCGCGCTTCCATCTCGGCCCGCCGCTCGCGCATGACCTCGTCGGAGATCGCAAGGTGGATCGTGCGATTGGGAATGTCGATCTCGATGGTGTCGCCGTTTTCGACCAGACCGATCGTACCGCCTTCCGCCGCTTCGGGCGAAACGTGGCCGATCGACAGACCGGACGTGCCGCCGGAAAAGCGACCATCGGTGATCAGCGCGCAAGCCGCGCCCAGACCCTTCGATTTCAGATAGCTGGTCGGATAGAGCATTTCCTGCATACCCGGTCCGCCGCGCGGTCCTTCGTAGCGGATCACCACCACGTCGCCGGCGACGACCTGCCCACCCAGGATGCCGGCGACCGCCGCGTCCTGGCTCTCGTAGACGCGTGCCGGGCCGGTGAACTTGAGGATCTTCTCGTCCACACCGGCGGTTTTCACGATGCACCCGTCAAGCGCAATGTTGCCGGACAGCACCGCGAGGCCGCCGTCCTGGCTGAACGCATGCTCAGCCGAGCGAATGACGCCGTTTTCGCGATCGATGTCAAGCTCCGCCCAGCGGCGCGACTGGCTGAAGGCGGTCTGCGTCGGCACCCCGCCCGGCGCAGCGGCGTAGAACTCGCGCACGTCGGACGAAGGCTGCAGGGCGATGTCCCAGCGCGCGATCGCCTCGCCGATGGTCTTGGCATGCACGGTCGGCAAGTCGCGGTTGATCAGGCCTGCGCGGTCGAGTTCGCCCAGGATCGACATGATCCCGCCGGCGCGGTGGACGTCCTCCATGTGCACGTCGGATTTGGCCGGCGCGACCTTCGACAAGCACGGCACCTGGCGGCTGAGCCGGTCGATGTCGGTCATGGTAAAGTTCACGCCCGCCTCATGCGCGGCAGCGAGCAGGTGCAGCACCGTATTGGTCGACCCGCCCATCGCAATGTCCAGGCTCATGGCATTTTCGAACGCGCCGAAGCTGGCGACTTCGCGCGGCAGCACCGACGTGTCGTCCTGCTCGTAATAGCGGTGGCACAAGTCGACCGCGACGCGGCCCGCTTCCAGGAACAGCTTCTCGCGGTCGGCGTGGGTCGCCAGCATCGAGCCGTTGCCCGGCAGCGACAGCCCCAGCGCCTCGGTCAGGCAATTCATCGAGTTCGCGGTGAACATCCCCGAGCACGACCCGCAAGTGGGGCAGGCCGAACGCTCGATCGCCTTCACGTCCTCGTCGGAGTAGGACTCGTCGGCTGCGGCGACCATGGCATCGACCAGGTCGAGCGCCCGCTCCTTGCCATTCAGCACGACCTTGCCCGCTTCCATCGGCCCTCCGGACACGAACACCGCCGGGACGTTCAGCCGCAGCGCCGCCATCAGCATGCCCGGGGTTATCTTGTCGCAGTTCGAAATGCAGACCATCGCGTCAGCGCAATGCGCATTGACCATGTACTCGACGCTGTCGGCGATGAGATCACGGCTGGGCAGCGAATACAGCATGCCGTCGTGGCCCATGGCGATCCCGTCATCGACCGCGATGGTGTTGAATTCCTTGGCGACGCCGCCGGCCGCCTCGATCTCGCGCGCGACCAGCTGGCCCAGGTCCTTGAGGTGCACGTGCCCCGGCACGAACTGGGTGAACGAGTTGACGACGGCGATGATGGGCTTGCCGAAGTCGCTGTCCTTCATGCCCGTCGCGCGCCAGAGCCCGCGCGCACCCGCCATGTTGCGGCCGTGAGTGGTGGTTCTCGAACGATAGGCGGGCATGGGGCAACTCCGGTGGCAAGCACGTGACGCGGATGCCTCAGCCCCTACTCCACCCGCCCGCGCAGTCGAAGCGGAAAATGCGGTTCAAGCCAGCTGGAGGACAACCTGCCTGGCGATACGGCCCAGGCGCTCGGCCCAGATCGCCTGGCCCGCTGCATCGGCGATTTGGTCCTGACGCACTTCGATCCCGAGATAGGGGCGGCCGTACGCCTCGGCATGGCGGTTCATCGTCGCGTTCAGGACCCGACCCGAATAGGGCTGCTGGTCGCCGACGCACAATCCGTCAGCTTCCAGCAAAGGCAGGGCCAGGCGAGCGGCACGATCGTCCTGGTTGTATAGCACACCAACCTGCCAGGGGCGCGATTGCGCCGGATCGCTTGCGAGTTGCGGCGTGAAGCTGTGCAACGAGAGGATCAGCGCTGGCGCGGTGTGATCCAAAAGATGCGCCAGCGCTTCGTGGTAGGGGGTGAAGTACCGGTCGATCCGCGCCGTGCGCTGGTCAGGCGAGAGCCTGTTACCCGGTATCGTGCGGCCATCGCTGATCTCGGGCAGTATCCCCGGTGCATCCAGGTCGCGATTGAAGTCGCAGACCAAGCGGCTGACGTTCGCGAGGAATGCGGCGGTCCCGGGTCGCACCATCCGCTCGGCCACGGCGGCAACGCCGATGTCGATCGCGATGTGCTGGGTCAGCAGGTCCGGCGCAATGCCCAGGTCTATGCCGTCCGGCACACGGTTCGAGGCATGATCGCCGACGATCAGAATGCCGCCAAGGTGAGGCTCGCCCAGCAGTCGGTAGGTCTCGGCAGAGGCCGGGATGGTCATCGCAGCGCGCCTGTCATCTGCCACCACTCAGGTCGCTCCACCGCCAGCGCTTGGGTGGCAGCATCGCGTTGCTCCACGCTATCGTAGAGCGCGAAACACGTTGCGCCGGAGCCTGACATGCGGGCCAGCATGGGATCGTGCGACTGCAAGGCGTTCAATACATCTGCGATGATGGGCCGCGAGCCGATCGCCGGCGCTTCCAGGTCGTTGCGACCTGCCATCGCGATTGTCCGCACCGATCCTGTCGGCATCCCGCCTCGGTCCACGCCGTCCCAGGCTTGGAAGACCGGCCCGGTCGAGAGCGCAACGCGTGGGTTGACCAGCAGCACGGGCGTGCCGGCCAGATCGTTGTCGATCTCCTGAAGCTCTGTGCCGGTCCCTGTCCCCAGGCACGTGCGCGAAAGCACGCAGGCCGGCACATCCGCTCCGAGCCGGGCCGCGCGATCCCGCCAGTCATCTGGCAGACCATGCGACTGCTCCACCATACGGAACACTGCGCCCGCGTCCGCGGATCCGCCGCCAAGCCCCGCCGCGACCGGCAGGCGCTTTTGCAATTCCACCGACCAGCCGCGACCATGCGGCAAGCTCGCCAGTGCCTTGGCGACAATGTTCCCGAATGGATCCTCGATGCCGGACGCGAAATCACCGAAGGTGTGGAGCGCGTCCTGCGACGTCGGCACGGCACTCAGGCGGTCGCCATCGTCCACGAACGCGAACAGCGTTTCCAGTTCATGGTAGCCATCCTCGCGCCGACGACGAACGTGCAGCGCGAGGTTGATCTTGGCGTAGGCGGTTTCGGTCAGCATCCTGGAGATGAAGGCACGAGCGGGCGCTCTGCCTCACATGTTCGGATAGTTGGGTCCGCCGCCACCTTCCGGCGCCGTCCAGACGATCTGCTGCCCCGGATCCTTGATGTCGCACGTCTTGCAGTGGACGCAGTTCTGCGCGTTGATCTGGAACTTGACGCCGCCGGTCGCCTCGTTGGGCACGTATTCGTAGACGCCCGCCGGGCAATACCGCGTCGACGGCCCGGCATAGGCCGGCAACTCGGTTCGCAGCGGATAGTCCGGGTCCTTCAGCACGAGATGGACCGGCTGGTCCTCCTCGTGGTTGGTGAAGGAATACGACACGCTGGTCAGGCGATCGAAGGTGAGCACACCGTCTGGCTTGGGGTAGGCGATCGGGCGGAACAGATCGGCCCGCTTCAACGCCGAGGCATCGGTGTGGTGCTTCATCACCGGGAACGCCGGCAGCTTGAGATAGCGTAGCCACATATCGACGTCGGCCAGCGCCGAGCCGAACAGATCGCCCTTGAACTTCGCGGTCAACGGCTCGGCGTTCTGGACTTGCTTCAGCTCCTTGGCGATCCAGCTGTCGCGCACAGCGGCGTCGTACTCGTCCAGGCTGTCCTGCTCACGCCCTGCAGCAACCGCGGCGGCGATCGCGTCGGCGGCGAGCATGCCGCTCTTCATCGCGGTGTGGCTGCCCTTGATGCGCGGCACGTTGACGAAGCCGGCCGAACAGCCCGCGAGCACACCGCCCGGGAACGCCAGCTTGGGCACCGATTGCCAGCCGCCCTCGTTGATGGCGCGTGCACCGTAGGCGACGCGCTTGCCGCCTTCCAGCAGCTCGCGGATCGCCGGGTGCGTCTTCCAGCGCTGGAATTCCTCGAAGGGATAGACGTAGGGGTTCTCGTAATCCAGCGCCGTCACCAGCCCCAGCGCGACCTGGTTGTTGGCCTGGTGGTACAGGAACGCGCCGCCCCAGGTGTTGCTCTCCGACAGGGGCCAGCCCTGCGTGTGCAGCACGCGACCGGGCACGTGCTTGGCAGGATCGATGTCCCACAGTTCCTTGATGCCGAGACCGTAGATCTGCGGCTCGCAATCGGCTTCCAGGTTGTACTGGGTCTTCAGGCGCTTGGTCAGGTGACCGCGCGCGCCCTCGCAGAAGACGGTGTACTTGCCCAGCAGCTCCATGCCAGGCTCGAAGTCCGACTTCTCGCTGCCGTCGCGGGCAATGCCCATCACGCCGGCGACGACGCCGCGCACCGCGCCGTTGTCGTCATACAGGACTTCGGATGCCGAGAAGCCGGGGAAGATCTCGACCTCGAGCGCCTCGGCCTGCTCCGCCAGCCAGCGGCACAGGTTACCCAGCGAGCCGGTGTAGCAGCCCTTGTTGGACATGAACGGCGGCATGAACGCATGCGGGATCGGCAGCTTGCCCGTCTTGGTGAGGTACCAGTGCCAGTTGTCGGTCACCGGCACGTCGGCCAGCGAGCAGCCGTCCTCGCGCCAGGTCGGCAGCAGTTCATCCAAGGCGCGCGGATCGACCACGGCGCCCGACAGGATGTGCGCGCCGATCTCGGAGCCTTTTTCTAGCACGACGACGCTGAGCTCGGGATTGACCTGCTTCAGCCGGATGGCCGTCGACAGGCCGGCAGGGCCACCGCCGACGATTACGACGTCATACGGCATCGATTCGCGTGTCGTCATGGACTTCTCGTTTTCAGGAGCGCTTGTTCAATCGCGCGATTAACTGTGCAAACGCCTTGATTGGTGGAGTGCGGCAGGTCAAGACCGCACGACATGCAGATCGGAACAAATCCGGATTACGATAAGGCGTTCGCCGCCGCCCTCGACTGGTGGCGCGAGGCGGGCGTGGATGCGGCATTCGTCGACGAGCCGCGCTCGTGGCTCCCGCCGCCCAGCGCGTCTGAGCAAGCCGCACCGGCGACGGCTCGCAAGCCCATGGCGGCAAAGGCGGCAGAACCGGAGCCTGCGCCGCCGGCGGCCGTGACCCTGCCCGACGATCTCGACGGGTTCCGGTCGTGGTGGATGACTTCGCCGGAACTCGACGGCGGCCGAGTGTCCGGGCGGGTGCCCCCACGCGGTTCCGAGCTGCCGAAACTGATGATTCTGGCCCAGATGCCCGAGAGCGGGGATCGCGAGGACGTGCTCGTCGGACCTGAAGGGCAGCTGATCGATACTTTCCTCAGCGTCGCCGGCGTCGATCCCGCCCGAGTCTACCGCGCCACCGCGCTGCCCTGCCACTCTCCCAGCGTCGATTGGGCCCAACAGGCACAGGGACTCAGCGCCAGGGCTCTCGTCCGCCACATCGAACTGGTGCGGCCGGAACGGCTTATGGTCATTGGGTTCAACGTCTTGCCGCTATTCGGCCACACTTCGGCTCAAGGCCCTGCAGTTTCATCTACTTTTAACCATGAGGGAGCGACGGTGCCTCTGCTCGCCGTGCGACGCATTCCGACAGTGGCTGCCCAGCCGCGTTGGAAGTGCGTGCTGTGGCAGGCCTGGCTCGACTGGATGCGATGATGCGTGGTCGGGCCGTGAAGGCATCGAATCAGTTACGGGTTGGGGTATAATCGTGAAGAGAACTGCCAAGCTCGGCCTGCTCACCGTGTTGAGCGCCACATCGTTCGCGCAGGCGCCAGCGTTGGCGAACAGCGCCGCCGTCGATTACTTCCGCACGCGGGCTGACCGGACGGCAGTGCCATCGCTGCTCAGCCACGACGAGCGCGAGTACTACCGGCAGCTCTTCGATGCGATCGATGGCAAGGACTGGGGCAAGGTTCAGCAGCTCTTCGCGGTGAAGGCGGACGGCCCGCTGCATCAGCAGGCCCGGGCCGAGTATTTCCTGGCATCCGGCTCACCAAAGATCGAAGTGACCGATCTGCAAGCCTGGCTGGCGCAAGGCACCCAGCTGCCCGACGCCGATCAGATCAGCCGGCTGGCGATGAAGCGCGGCGCCACGAGCCTGCCAACCGTGCCGACCGAGCGTCAGTTCGCACGGCTTCCCTCGATGACCAAGCGGGTCAGACCCTCGCCCACCAACGACGGCTCGATGCCAACGTCGATTTCCAACGGCATCCTCGATCGCATCAAGGCCGATGATCCGATGGGCGCGCGCGTGCTGCTCGACGGCATCGACGCCTCGCTCACGCCCTCGATGCGGGCCGAATGGCGCGAACGTATCGCCTGGAGCTTCTACATCGAGAACCAGGACGCCCAGGCTTACGAGATGGCGCAGCTCGGCGCCCAAGGGCAAGGCCCGTGGGTCGGCGAGGCATGGTGGACGGCGGGACTGGCCGCGTTTCGGCTAGGTGACTGCGATGGCGCCGCCGATGCCTTCAAGAATACCGCAGCCCGCTCCGAGAACGCCGAGCTGACTTCGGCGGCATATTATTGGCAGAGCCGCGCGCTCGTCCGCTGCCGGAAGCCCGAGCAGGCGGCGCAGACTCTGCGCAAGGCTGCCGCACGTGACGAGACGCTCTATGGCATGCTGGCCGCCGAACAACTCGGAACACGCCTGCCCGAACAGCACGCCGCCGCCGACTTCACGCAGGGCGATTGGCAGCGCTTGCGAAACGAAGACAATGTCCGCGTTGCCGTGGCGCTTACCGAGATTGGCGAAGACACGCTGGCTGACGAAGTGCTGCGCCATCAGGCCCGCATCGGCAGCCCTTCTGAGTTCGAGCCGCTGACACGCCTCGCCCGCGATCTCGGCTTGCCGAAGACTCAGCTGTGGATGGCCTACAATGCGCCGTATGGTGGCAAGCCGGCCCCGGCGACGCGGTTTCCCACGCCCAAGTGGCTGCCGGTCGGTGGCTGGCAAGTGGACCCGGCGCTGGTCTATGCGCACGTTCTTCAAGAGTCGGTGTTCCAGGCCGGAGCCGTCAGCCCCGCAGGCGCACGCGGCCTGATGCAGATCATGCCGGCGGCGGCCCAGGATCACAGCGGCTCGCTGGGCTACAATGGCTCTGCGTCCGACCTCAACAAGCCCGAAGTCAATCTCGCGTTCGGCCAGCGTCACCTGCAGATGCTGAAGAACGCGGGGGCCACGCAAGGTCTGCTGCCCAAGGTCATGGCCTCGTACAATTGCGGCCTGGTGCCGCTCGGCCGCTGGAACAGCGAAGTGCGTGACCAGGGCGACCCGCTGCTGTGGATGGAGTCGCTCCCCTATTGGGAGACGCGCGGATACGTGAACATCGTCATGCGCAACTACTGGATGTACGAGCGACAGGCCGGCGGCGCTTCAGAGAGCCGCGAGGCCCTGGCGCAGGGTATGTGGCCGATCTTCCCCGGCCTCGGCAGCGCCAAGGCCGTGCGGCTGGCCAGCAACGGAGCGACACTGCGTGCCCGTTGATCCTTCCCGCACGTTCAAGCCGATCCAGATCGCTCTGCTCACGGTCTCGGACACGCGTGGACCCGACGAAGACACCTCCGGCGATATCCTGGCTGCGCGCATCACCGATGCCGGCCACGCGCTGACGGCCAGGACGATCGTCAAGGACGACGTGCCGACCATGGTCGCCCAGCTGAACGCTTGGATCGATGACAGCACTGTCGATGCCGTGATCATTACCGGCGGCACCGGCCTCACGGGGCGGGATGTCACCCCCGAGGCGCTTGATCAGGTCAAGGAAAAGGACATCCCTGGCTTTGGCGAGCTGTTCCGCTGGATCAGCTACAAGACTATCGGCACGTCGACCGTGCAAAGCCGAGCCTGTGCGGTGCTGTCGCGCGGGACCTACATCTTTGCCCTGCCCGGCTCCAACGGCGCGGTGAAGGATGGCTGGGACGGTATCCTCGCCGAGCAGCTCGACAGCCGCAATCGGCCCTGCAACTTCGTCGAACTGATGCCGCGACTGCGCGAAGTCTGATCCGCGCCGAACAACGCCACGTAAGATCGCTTGCGCATTCGTTCTCATTATGTTCTATTATCGGCATGTCTGCCGAACCACTAGTTCGTGGGCGCGGAGCCCAGTCCTCCAGCGCTTCGACGCGCTTCAATCTAACGGCGCGAGAGGCCGATGGCGACTGGCGCGATGTGCATGACCTTGTCGACGGCCCTGTGGACAAGCTGAGGACAACCGTAACCGAAGAACATCCCAAGGCGATCGTCACCTTCAATTCTTCGCCCGACGTGCCGTTCGATCGTTCGATCAACGCGTACCGAGGTTGCGAGCATGGCTGCATCTACTGCTTCGCCAGGCCCACCCATGCTTTCCACGATCTATCTCCCGGACTGGATTTTGAAACCAAGCTCTTCGTCAAGCCGGATGCGGCGCGCCTGCTGCGCGAGACGCTGGCCAAGCCCAGCTATCGTCCGGCCCCGATCGCGATGGGTACCAACACCGATCCCTATCAGCCGATCGAGCGGCGCTATCGGATCACACGTTCGATCCTCGAGGTGTGCCTGGAGACCCGGCACCCGGTGACGATCACGACCAAGTCCGATCGGGTGCTGCATGATTTAGACCTGATAGCGGAACTCGCCCGCCATCGCCTGGTCTCGGTCGGCATATCGGTGACGAGCCTGGACCCGAAGCTGTCGGGTTTGCTGGAACCGCGTGCCGCCGCCCCGGCCAAGCGCCTCGCCGCGCTGGCGGCCTTGGTCGATGCTGGCGTGCCCTGCCACGTCTCGATCTCTCCGGTGATCCCCTCGATCACGGACCATGAAATCGAAGCCATCCTGAGGGAGGCCGCAGCCGCTGGTGTCACGGCCGCAACCTGGATCATCGTGCGGCTGCCTCACGAAGTCGCACCACTGTTTAGCGAGTGGCTGCAGATGCATTATCCGCAACGCGCGGCGAAAGTCATGGCGACTATCCGTGCGATCCGCGGCGGACGGGACAACGAACCGGAATTCGGCAAGCGGATGAAGCCACAAGGCGTATGGCCGGATTTGTTTCGCAAGCGTTTTCAAGTCGCGATGCATAGGCACGCAATCGAACGGCCGCAGATACACCTTGATGTCACGCAGTTTCGCCGACCATCCCGCGATGGCCAGCTGTCACTTCTCTGAGGATCGGGCCACACGGCGGCTTCGCCCCGAGCAAGCGACCCAGCAACCAAATCCGCGATCCAGCGTTGCCCGCTCACTATAACCAAGAGGAGGTTCGCATGGTCGAGGAACGCATTACCACAGTCGAAGGCGGCGCCGCGCCAAGCACGCATACCACGATCATCCATGACGGAGAGCCCGCTCGCCGTAGCAGCGGTGGCGCCATATTGCTCGCGATTGTGTTGCTGATTGCCGTTGTCGGCAGCCTGTACTTCTTCAATCGAGCCAGCTCGAGCGAAGCTGCCAAGGACAACGCCATCGCAGGCGCCGCCAGCAGCGTCGAAGACGCGGCTCAAAAGGTCGGCAATGCAGCGCAGGACGCAGCGGACAAGGTCACCAAGTAAGGCGGCGGTATCAGCAGGGGCGTTCGCCGTCGCCCCTGCGATAGCGACCTAGGAGATGAGACGGCATCATGCCGCCATTCGCAGCTTCCTGGGTGCCAGCGACTCCACGCTGACCCCCTCGATCTGGGCAAGCTGTTCGGCGAAGTCGCCATCCAGAGCGAAGTCCCGACCGAGCCGGACAGACTGAACCCGTCCATCCTCCAGATGTAGCCGCGCGATGACTTCGCCCGCGCCCTTTGCGCCTGGCCGCATCAACAGAGCGATCTGCGGAACGGCATCGACGTGATCGACGTCGATGGTCATGACCATCCGTGCGTCCGTCGTAACGTCGGCCAGCGGCTTGGCCCCGCGAACGGTGACGCGCGGCGGCTCATCGGCACCGGGGCTGTCCAGCTCGACATTGAGCAGGACGCAGGTGCCTTCCTTCGCCCAGCGCACGAAGCTTTCGACTAGGCTCTCCTCGAAACACGAAGCGGAGAACTGCCCCGACTGATCGGAGAAGTCCGCGAGCACGAAGTCCTTGCCCTTGCGCGTCTTTCGCTTCTGCACGTTCTCGACGAGCACGGCCATGACCGCGCCCGCCCGGCCGCTGGCACCGCCCGCGATCAAGCTGGCGTGTGTGCGCGCCCCGTTGCCGATCGCCACCATTCGCCATTGCTCCACCGGATGCGCGGCGAAGTAGAAGCCGAAGTTCTCGCGCTCCTTGACCATCTGATCCATGCGGTTCCACGGCGGGCACTCGACCATGCGCAGGGCCTGCTCTTCATGGTCGTCCCCACCGAACAAGGCATGCTGGCTGCTGGTACGTTCGCGTGAAGCCCGGTCGGCTTCGGCCAGCAAGGTATCGGCATTGGCGATGACCTTTGCGCGATTCGGCTCCAGGCCATCAAAGGCACCAGCCGCGGCGAGGCTCTCCAACTGGCGGCGGTTCATCGAACCCGCTGGTGCGCGGCGGAACACATCGTCCAGCGACACGAACTTGCCGTTGGCCTCGCGCTCGGCGACGATGGCGTCCATCGCTTTTTCACCGACATTGCGGATGCCTGCGAGCGCGTAGCGCACGGCGTGGCTGTCGCGCGTCTCCTCGACGGTGAACTCGGCTTCCGACATGTTGATGTCTGGCGGGGCGAGTTCGACGCCATTGCGGCGCGCGTCATCGACGAAGATCGCGAGCTTTTCCGACTGATGCATGTCAAAGCACATCGAAGCGGCGTAGAACTCGTGCGGGTAATGCGCCTTCAGCCAGGCGGTGTGATACGCCAGCAGCGCGTAGGCCGCGGCATGCGACTTGTTGAAGCCATACCCCGCGAACTTGTCGATCAAGTCGAACAGTTCGTTGGCTTTCCCCTTGTCAATGTCGGAGTGGATCTTGCAGCCATCGACGAAGCGCTGGCGCTGCGCATCCATCTCGGCCTGGACCTTCTTGCCCATCGCGCGGCGCAGCAAGTCGGCATCGCCCAGCGAGTAGCCCGCCAGGATCTGCGCGGCCTGCATGACCTGCTCTTGGTAGACGAAGATCCCGTAGGTCTCGCCCAGGATCACCGCGAGCTTCTCGTGGGGGTACTCGATCGGCGCCAAGCCGTTCTTGCGTTGCCCGAACAGCGGAATGTTATCCATCGGGCCCGGACGATAGAGCGAAACGAGCGCGATGATGTCGCCGAAGTTAGTCGGCTTCACCGCCGCCAGCGTACGGCGCATGCCTTCCGATTCCAGCTGGAACACGCCCACCGTGTCGCCGCGCTTGAGCAGCTCGTAAACGCCCGCATCATCCCAAGGCAGGGTCGACAGATCAATATGGATGCCGCGCTTCTCGAGCAAATCGGTGGCCTTGCGCAGCACCGACAGCGTCTTCAGGCCGAGGAAGTCGAACTTGATGAGACCGGAGTCTTCGACATATTTCATGTCGAATTGCGTGACCGGCATGTCCGAGCGCGGGTCGCGGTAAAGCGGGACCAGCTTGGACAGCGGTCGATCGCCGATCACCACGCCGGCCGCGTGCGTGGACGAGTTGCGCGGCAAGCCTTCCAGCAGGCGCGCCAGATCGACGAGGCGCTTCACCTCGTTGTCGTTGTCGTACTCACGCCGGAAGTCGGCGGCGCCATTCACCGCCCGATCAAGCGTCCACGGATCGGTGGGATGGTTGGGCACCATCTTGCACAGCGAGTCGACACGGCCGTAGCTCATCTGCAGAATGCGGCCACAATCGCGCAGCACGGCGCGGGCCTTCATCTTGCCGAAGGTGATGATTTGCGCGACGTGGTCGTGGCCATACTTGTTCTGAACGTAGCGGATCACCTCGCCGCGGCGCGTTTCGCAAAAGTCGATGTCGAAGTCTGGCATCGACACGCGCTCGGGATTGAGGAAGCGCTCGAACAGCAGGCCCAGCTTAAGTGGGTCAAGGTCGGTGATGGTGAGCGCCCAGGCGACCACCGAACCCGCGCCCGATCCACGGCCGGGCCCCACGGGGATGCCGTTGTCCTTGGCCCACTTGATGAAGTCGGCCACGATCAGGAAGTAGCCGGGAAAGCCCATCTTGATGATGATGCCGGCCTCGAAGTCGAGGCGGTCGGCATAGACCAGGAACTCCTCGGGCACGCCCTGCGGCTTGAGCTGCGTCTCCCAGGCGGCGCGGCGCTCCGCCTCGGGCAGCGCCATCACCGCGTCAAGCTCGTCCACTGTAGTCTCAGGCCAATACGGCGCCAACCGTCCGGCGAGACCCAGCCGGGCGTCGTTCGCCAGCATCCGCTCTTCGCCTTGCTTGTCGCCGGCAAGGCTGGGTAGGATCGGCTTGCGCTTGGGCGGCGCAAAGGCGCAGCGCTGCGCGACCACCAGGGTGTTGGCGATCGCCTCGGGCAAGTCGGCGAACAGTTCCTGCATCGCCTTGGCCGGCTTGACCCAGTGCTCGCGCGATGAGCGGGGGCGCTCGGCGGCGTCGATGTGAGTCGAATTGGCGATGCACAGCAGCGCGTCGTGTGCGGGATGAAAATGATCTTCGGCGTATTGCGCGGGATTGGTCGCGACCAGCGGCAGGTCGCGGGCATAGGCCAGATCGATCAATGCCTGCTCGGCAGCATCCTCGATCGGATCACCGCTGCGCGCGATCTCGATGTAGAGACGACTAGGGAACAAGCGCTGCAGCGTGTCGCACATATGCCCCGCCGCCTCGTTACGGCCGGCGGCGAACAAGCGGGCGAGCGCGCCCTCACCGGCGCCGGTCAGACAGATCAGCCCGTCAGAATAGCCATCGAGATCGGCGAGCGCGACATGAGGATCGCGTTCTAGCGGGCGATCGAGGTGAGCGCGGCTGACAAGATGGCACAAGTTGTTCCAGCCACTCTCGTCCTGCGCGAAGAGGGCCAGCCAGTCGATGGCGGCATCGGGCGCGGTGTCGCGGGCCACGGCCAGGAAGGTGCCGATGATCGGCTGGATCCCTGCGCCGCGACACGCCGGCGCGAATGAAACGGAGCCGTAGAGGCCATTCCGATCGCAAATGGCGGCAGCGGGAAACTTGCGCTCCTTGGCCATCTTGGCGATGGCCTTGGGCTCGATCGCGCCATCGAGCATGGTGAAACAGGAAAAGATACGCAGCGGTACGAATTGCGCGAAAGCCATGCGAGGAATTTGGCCTTTAGTGCCGATCGGATCAAGGATGGAGGCCGACAAAGCTGCGGACAGTCCCGCTCTGTCTTAGCGCCAAGCCGGCGCGGCCAGACCTCGCTTCAGAGCAGCGCCTCGACGTCGCTTGCGAGCTTCTGCGGCTTGATGGCGGGCGCGTAGCGGCGCACGACCTGGCCGCTGCGATCGATGAGGAACTTGGTGAAGTTCCACTTGATCGCGCGCGTGCCCAGCACACCCGGAGCCTGCGCCTTCAACCAGGTGAACAGGGGTGATGCATGTGGCCCATTGACGTCCACTTTGGCCATCAGCGGGAAGCTCAGGCCGAAGTGGATGTCGCAGAAGGTGGAGATCTCCGCATCGGCGCCCGGCTCCTGATTACCGAATTGGTTGCATGGAAACGCCAGGACTTCAAACCCGCGCGTACCGAACTGCTGCCACAAGGCTTCGAGATCGGCATATTGCGGCGTGAACCCGCACTTGCTGGCGGTGTTCACCACCAGCAGCACTTTGCCCTGCTTGTCGGCCAGAGACACCGGCGCACCATTGCCGGCGAGCACACTGATATTCCGCAAGGCGGTCTGAGACGGAGTACGCTCGAGATCAGTCAATGCGGTTCACCGGGTTCATCCTTAGTCTGCCAAGGTCCGCACCCTTTCGGAAGGTCGGGCGTCGGATCAATGGTGATGGGACGGGAAGTCCGCACGGCGGGACAGGTGGCGGATCTCACCGATCTTAAGCTGGTGATCGCCTTCCTTCTGGATCGCGTAATCGCTCTGCTGATCGTCGGGCATGCTCAGCACGAACGAGATCAGCTCTGCCAAGGTGCCACGGCGGATTGTCTTGAAGCGATGGAACAGCCCGCCGCCATCCTCGCACTTGTGAAGCTCGGCAGCGTCATTCCACCCAGCGCTCGCCGAACTGCCCGGCTCGCCGTCAATCGTGGTGGGAATGTCGCTCATCGCCGTCTCCTTTGGCTATTATATCGGGCAGTCCATCTGGCGATTGCCAGGCTTCAAATCAACGCAGTCCTTCAACTAGGAAGCCTTCCTGCAGCCTGACCACCCGATCCATCGCCCGAGCCAGGCGCTCATTGTGGGTGGCGACCAAGGCGGCCGATCCTTCACCGCGTACAAGCTCAAGGAATTGTCCGAGCACGCGGTCGGCAGTCGCCTCGTCGAGGTTGCCGGTCGGCTCGTCCGCCAGAACCAGCTGCGGCTTGTTCGCCAGAGCGCGCGCAACGGCCACGCGCTGCTGCTCGCCGCCCGAAAGCTGGCTCGGCCGATGGTCCAGCCGCTGTGCCAGGCCCAGCGCGCTCAGGAGTTCGCCAGCGCGTGTCCGGGCCTCGGCCATCGGCTTGTCGGCGACGAGCTGCGGCAGCACGACATTCTCCATGGCGGAGAAGTCCGGCAGCAGGTGGTGGAACTGATAGACGAAGCCGATGTGATCGCGCCGTACTGCGGCTCGCTCGTCCTTGCCCAGCCTTGATGAGTCGATCCCGGCGATCGCGATGCGCCCGCCGAACCCGCCTTCGAGGAGGCCGATGGCCTGCAACATCGTCGACTTGCCCGAGCCCGATGGCCCGAGCAATGCGACGATCTCGCCAGGACGGATTGCGAGGTCGACGCCGCGCAGCACGTCGATGCGCACGCCGCCTTGCTCGAAGCTTCGTGTCAGACCGTCCAGGACGACGACGGGATCACTCATAACGCAGCACCTGCACGGGGTCGGTGCTCGCGGCACGTGAAGCGGGATAGAGCGTCGCCAGGAAGCTGAGCACCAAAGCGAGAACACAGATCACGGTGACTTCGACCGGATCTGTGCGGCTGGGCAGTTCGGTCAGGAACCGTATCGAGGGATCCCACAGGTTCTGCCCGGTCAGCATCTCCACGCCGCGAACGATCGGCTGGCGGAAAAACAGGAACACGAAGCCCAGCAGCACGCCCGCGAATGTCCCCAAGGCCCCGATCAGGAAGCCGGCGGTGACGAAGATCTTCATCAGCGAACGACGCGTCGCGCCCATGGTACGCAGAATGGCGATATCGCGAGTCTTGGCGCGCACCAGCATGATCAGCGACGACAGGATGTTGAACACCGCGACCAGCACGATAATCGACAGGACTACGAACATAGCCACGCGCTCTACCGCGAGCGCCTCGAACAGAGAGGCGTTGATCGTCTTCCAGTCTTTTACCACCGCCTGTCCGGCAAGCTGGCGTGTAAGCGGGGCCATGATCTCACCCACACGGTCGGGATCGGTGGTGGTGACCTCGATCATGCCGATGGTATCGCCGGTCAGCAGCAGGGTCTGTGCGTCGGAAACCGGCATGACCACGAAGGCCTGGTCGTAATCATAGACGCCGATCTCGAACACGGCGGCCACCTGATAGGCGATCTGGCGCGGCACGGTGCCAAACGGCGTGG
>Ga0182211_1000301_pt1 | contig 15849 bp, 20 predicted proteins | sample G5R1MG_20_FD_129660 | JGI IMG/M metagenome (GOLD analysis project Ga0182211, IMG submission 129660) | Switchgrass phyllosphere microbial communities from Michigan, USA - G5R2_MAIN_03OCT2016_LD1 MG | ecosystem: Host-associated > Plants > Phyllosphere > Phylloplane/Leaf | place: USA: Michigan... | reverse complement strand
GTCCATCCATCCATCCATCCATCCATGCAATCCACTCACAGCCCAGCCAGAACCGAGAAAAGGAGGAGGGGTATCGCACGCTATGCAACCGCACCACGCAAGCCCAAAGCCAGCCAGCCGCCAGCAAATCTACAAAGAAGAAGAAAAGAGAAGAGGTGAGGTGGTAGAAGCCCAAGGAAAGAGATACGAAAAAAAAGCATCTCCAGCCACCCACCAGACCGAATGAAGAGGCCAAGGAAAAGGAACAAACAAACCAAAGGAGTCCTCCCCCAACGCGTCTAGTCTATACTTTCGGCATTTTCATGGGAAAGAACCGACTACCTGCCAATCACGAGTGTGCCCTGCCGTCACGACCGACGGACCTGGCCATGTCTTGCCTCTTATATGCCAATACGAGCATCAGCATCCATGAGCTCGGACTCTAGGCGCGCGCGAGCCTCGGCATCTGAGACGGCCGTCTCACCCGCGTCGCCGCCGTCCCGTGAAGACTTGTGGCGCTTGAGAGCAGGCTGGTTGCGCTCGGGGGAGGACGCAGTCGATGCGAGGCCGAGGACGGCTGCCTCGTCTGGATGTAGGGCGACCCAGCGTTGGCGCCAACGCTCGCGGAGCACGTCGTAGAGGAAGAGGAATTGACTCTTAGATTGCACCATGCCTGCTCGCTGGTCGCGCAAAGATTCGACGACGGTCATGATGGGGTCATGGTGGTCCGGGGGGCTATCGAGGGAGCCCTCTTCGAGCTCTTGGAGCAGCCAGTCGAGTGCGATAAAGGTCCCGCTGCGGCCGATGCCCGCGCTGCAGTGGACGATGCGCGGGTTGTCGGTGTTGTCACTATTCTTTTGCCGGGAAATTTCAATGAGCTTCAGCATGGCGGCCCTATCTGCGCCCTCAGGAACGGAGAAGTCGGGCCAAGCGGCAAAGAGGAGGTGCCAGATCTTCTTGGACTCGTCGTCGTCGTCGTCGTCGGCCGTCATATCGATCTCCCGGACTTGCGTGCGGGCTTCTTCATGTTGTGTGAGGGAGGCGAGGTGCAGGGTGTGGATGAGGCCGTCGCCGAACTCGTCGTGCTCGTTGGTGCGCAGCTGGGGATTCGTGGGCGCGTGGGGATAGTAGGGATAGCACTTCTCTCGGCCCATCTCAAAAGTCTGTGTGAGCATGACAATGACACACGGCGACGAATTTTGGTGCCAGACCATGCGCCAGAGGTGCGACCAACTGTCGGCCTTTGGGCCCTGAGGCGAGTGTTAGCAAATGAGAGGGTGTGCGAGACCTTGTGAAGTAGCCTACCTGTGTGGCAATGTAGCGCAACGGTGTGTGCGATGCGGTCGTTTCCAAGACAATGGGCGAGGCATTGATGTAATCCGAATAGCCGTCTGGCACGTCGAGGCGCACTCGGTTAGCCTGGTAGGGGTCGACATTGGCATAGCGATTACGCAGCGCATAGTCATCGCCGCTACATCGCGCCCACGGGCTGGCCTGGTCGGCATCCGGAGAGTGGGCGCTGGCGCTGTCACGCAGGCGGTCCATATGCGCCCACTCCAAGCGGTTCCACTTAGCGTGGACGTCGGCACGGCTGGGGTCGAGGAAGGCGGGATATGGGGCGCCATCCGGGGCACACTCGCCGTTGGAGGGCGTGCCGGGCACCGAGGCTGAGGCTGAAGAAACGAGGTTGCTGGTGCTAACGCTGGGCGTGCGAGCTGCCGGTGTAGTGGGCGATGAGGACGGGTGGGCAGCCGAGAGGGCGCTGTCTTTGCTGCGCGAGCGCTTGGACGACAAGGGCGACACGGCGGTGGCCGGCTGCTGCGCCATAGTGGCGTCCGGGCTGAGGGGCGCGCCCTTCAACTTGACCTTGAGGCTGAGGGCGCGCAGTTTGTGCAGTTTGGACAAGGTGGTGCCGCCGCCGGCCGTGGTGGGGCGCGTGTCTGGTGCTGGCCGTGGGCAGTGGGGGCGCCAGAATCTTGGGAGAGGGGCGGCGCCCATCACGTGAGTGGGCAGCCGAGACGGTCGCCGATGCTGGAGACGTGCCGGGACCGAGCCGGGCTGCGTAGAGTCGCGCCGGCTGTGTTATTCGAGGGGGTAGGCAGCGTGCATCGACATTTTTCAGGACGAAGCAGGAGGACGTGGGCATAAAGCGAGACAAGTCGCGTTGGGCCAAATTAAGGGAGCGTAAGTGGGCTGTGGCGGTGGCCATTTCATCCGCCGTCGTCCAACCAGAAAAGGGAGGCGTTTCCACTTCTCGTCCTACCGATGATCTAAGGGAATCTGGACCTGAGAATCCAGGCGCGTCGAGCTCGCGTCCCCGTTCCGCTGGCGCCAAGGCTGTTTTTCCGTAGTTAGTGGCGTTGCCAGCCATGCCAGCCAACTGCGCCATCAAGCAAACATCGCCAACCGCCACCCGCCACCCCCTTGCCGCAACGCCTGCGCGATATCCTACCAGCATGGCGCCCTGGTTTGCCCTCCTCGAGGTAGCTGGCATGCTCGTAACTACCGCCGAGACTGACTAACTGCTGTCCCAGGCCTGGGCTGTGGCACGCGTACGTCCCATCTCATCAGCACCCCGTCCTATCCATTGACACGAATGCACAAGCTGGTTCGCTCACCTACTTTCAATCGGGCTGTCCACAAGGTGTACCGCAAGATCAATAAAATCCCAGATCATGAGCCGCAGAACGGCCTGGGCAGTATGTCCAATTGCTACGGCAAAGAAATCCGAAGCCCCTTCTCTTACTCGCACTAGGAACTGGTCCCTCTACCTTCGACCATTTCAAGGACGAAGTCAAGATGCAATATCGACATCTTACCTGGCAGAAACGGCCCCCTAAATGACGGAGGCAATCGACCGCGCGCCAAGTCTCCATGTTTCTATTCCTTATTTCATGTACGTCGGTGTTTGTGAGATCACTACCCGACGCAGAATGGCCAGTAGGCATGCCCATGTCCGAGGCTGTCGTGCACTGGCAGCCATGGCAATCCATTCCCTACACATATACACCGAAAGCCTGAGTGGGGAACATGGCATCACCCAATATGTGACTCGCTTCACTGTCAGACTGCATCACGCTCTCGACCTGGAGACTCATTCAAAGCGTAGGGCTTATCGTCCAGGAGGCTGGACGAAGGAAGCTTCCTCGTGGAACTTGGTCAAATGCTGAATGAGAACAATCGCATATTTCCAGAGCCAACAGAACAACTCTTCTCGCATGCTTTGGTGATGTTAGTAGGGAATGTATCCATGGGCCCAGTCTGCCATCTCACAAAGCAATCCAACATTGACGGCGTCTATCGCCCCGACAAGGAAGTAGAGGCGAGAAAAGTCTTGTCGGTCCAGGTTTTTGGAGCAGAAAAGTTGCGGGAGTCATCGGTTCCCGGACAAGTGTCAGGCCAAGTACCTACTATGTAGAGTGCTCTTGAACGCCCCATCGACATGCGTCATCCCAGTTTTCCTTCATTTCCCCCATCCCCTGCGCCTCTCAGCCCACTCGGACACATCGTCCCCGTTCGTCCGGTCTCGGGCTGTCAGCATCCCGTGTACCGTATACGTGGAACAGTCGAACAGCGCCTCTAGGGCCCGAACCAATTTCGGCAGATCGGCGGACGGGGCGCGGATTCCTTGATGTGCGAGAGCGAGCAAGCATGTGGGGGGTTTCGGCCTCGGTAGCGGCCGAGCTCCGAATGGTACGTATTCCCATGCAACAAGCACGTCACGTACAAGTAGGTGGATACGAATACCTAGCATGCCCCACCAGAGTGAGTAGGTAGTGCCTTGGTACAGCCGGCTGTCGGGTCGAGGGTGTGCGTGCAGTACATGGGCACTATCCCTCCCTCGCATATCATACCTACTCTCCATCGTACGTGGTGTCCAGGACTCTGCCGTCTCCGCACAACCCCCGGTTGTGCTGTAGTGACGTGCTCTCAAATGCAAGAGCGGCACATGGGCTAGTATGGTAGCTGTAGGCGATTGCGGTAGAGTATTGAACGCGGCTGAGGCTAGAACGAGGGGCGCTGGCTAAGCGGTGAACGTGGCATCAATCCGTCCCGTCTCCATTGGCACTAGAAAATCTATCGATGTTCGTCCCTAATTTTCCACAACGAGAATGTCGATAGCGTTCAGGTCGTGTCATTACCGGACTGTGGTCTCGATAGCATTTTTTCCTCTCAAATGCCTTGCTGTGTCGGCGCAGACCCTTCCACTGTACTGGTACCGACATGTGATCTGCAGCGGGGCGATCCTCCAGCCCGATGACAATGACGCGGATTGCTGCTGTCATGCAAAGTGATGAATTGTGCCAACAATTGTGATACGGTATCTTGGCTCACGAGTTGTCTTGTATCTCTTTAGTTCGAGGAGTTGAAGTGCAGTTGGGATGGATCGCGATCGCACGCAGCACTGTAGAAAGCAGTAGTGATCTCGATTGTAAGAACCGCGATACTGTAAATGCATGGCGCGCATACAATTCCGGAGGAAGCTAGAAGATTTCTTTCTTCGAGAATACAACATTTGCCTTGTGTTCAGCCTGAGCCAAATCTCAACACATGGATGGAGGTGCGGCTCTTGACACTAATGGCATGGGAATCAGTGTAACGATTATCCGTAACCACAGTACCATAATATTTTCGACCGACCGGGAAATGATTCCAGAGGGTAGGAGGAACACGCAAGGTATGACGATCGGGAAGGCACACCCAGTTTTTTTTTTTGCTGAATCCAACTTGACGTCAGTCTCCGTTGACTAGGTCCTTATGACGGAACAAATGTCAATCCAGCAAGTGTCTAAAGCTTATGTTATCGCCAAAGGACAGTAAATCATTAGGTATTCACAACCAACTTACTACCCAGTGGTGCTAATCTGATACGATAATTTGGTTCCAGTCCAGATGTGCACGGGGGTGGCGGGGGCGCGGTTTGGTGGACACTGAGACTTGATTTCCAAGATCTCGCATGGATAATGGATGTTGGGCTGGCCGACTGATCGCGGCAAATCGTCCTGCATACTAGGTTGCAAATGGATTCGAGACAATACCTATGAATATCAAATACTAAAACGCTCTAGTGCTCACATGTCACATGGAATGTGCATACAGCATGAGGAGTAAACGTGCAATATTTCATAAGAGTACATACAGTACTTGGACTACTATCAGGGGAAGCACTGCTGGTGACGGTACTACACTCAAGAACACAATGCAGGTCTAAGCCTGCCAGCTCCGGTAGGAAATCCTGGACCCATACTTCTCTCCCTTCTTTAGGAGCATAGTGTGCCTGGACTCAGGTATATTGATTGCATTGATGCAGCGACTGGGCTCCACGCAGAATCCAGAGCGGGCACCCCTTGCAGGTAGTCCGTCAACAGCGGGTACATCAATATACTTGCCTGTGTAGAACTGGAAACCAGGTTCTGTGCTGTATATCTCGAGATGTATCCTGCTTTCAGGGTGGTAGAAGGAAGCGATTCTCCGAATTGGCAATGTGCGCGTGTCGATGGGGATCGTTTGAGCGTCGGTATTGACAACAAAACAGTTGTCAATATCAGGTTCTTCTTTACCTAGAGTGAACGTCTTCCTGGGACTGATACCGGGATATTCCCCAATGAGACCAATAGGAATGCCCCGATCATCAACGACTTGGTACTTGTTAGTGATCAGAGTGACCTCAGTACCGGTGATCGAAGCTGTTCCAGTCAGGTTGAAGTAGCTAAATCCCTGTTATGACAATGACTAGGTTGACTACCATCAGCGTGGTACGTACCTGTGGTTAGTCATGTTGATCGCAGTCTCGTCTACTCCATCCCCGATCAGCTCAGCCTCATACTCGATGTGAAGAACCTCCTGTTCGATACCATCAACTCGCTCCTTCTCCTCGATATACCAGACCCGAGCCTCTACGGTACCCGGGTACCCTTCCTCGTTGTCTGGACTTTGGTATTTAAAGAACGTTGCCGGTCTACCATTGCGGTCAACGTTGCAAGGGCCTTCGAATTCGCGCTTTCCCCAACCTTGATTTCCACCATGGAGTGAATTAGGCCCATTATTGATGGGTAGCTGGTAAGACTTTCCGTTCAAGTTGTCAATCTTTCCTTTGGCGACTCGGTTGGCGATCCGGCCAATCGTTTCTCCAAAATATGGGGTATTGTGCTGCTTATACAACTCTGCAGTCGGAAAGCCTTGCACAATGTTGATCCCCTTGACTTCAAATTTCTGGATGATGGCTCCTAGAGGAAGAAAATTACATGCCTTTGGGGAAGTCATAGCTTAGCGTCTGCTTTTGAGTTCGGCTCGCGTTATGGTCGTACTCGTTGGGGTCTGCTTGCACTGCGAGGCTGTTGTCAGTGAAATGATCTGGCCATATCGGCAAATGCCGGTCGAGACCATGAGCGATACCTAATTCGCGCAAGGTCTTGCAATTCGTGCAACCAAGAAAAAGATATCTTCTACCACAACTTATAAAAAAGCAGTCTTGAAAATCTTAGTTATGTCTCAGAGCTCTCTTAAAGAAGAACTTGCTTCTATTGTTCTACTGAAAATAAAAAATAAAGTCCTCAGGATGCATTAAAAAATCGATTTAATCAAGGTAACACGATACCCCACTAAAATCTCGCTTTCGGCGACTAGGGACATTGCCTCAAAAAAAAGGGGGGGGGTAGGGGTACTGTATAATGAGGGGTACCTACCTAGATGGTCGGCGAATACGGAATATGGGGTCAAGCAGAATCCTTAAAAACTCGTCTGAATTGGTGACTTGGTAGGATTTAGTGATCTAGAATGGGCCATGCAATCAAGTATGCCGGGTAGTTCTGAGAGGACATGGAGAGCGATGCGCGCTGCGAGCGCAAAGAAATTCTAATTAATCATCATGACGGGAGACAGGCCGAGACAAACTGCATGCTGATTGCAAGGCTGACCCATGGAACTGCATTGACGCTTTCGTCCCCCGGTAAGGACAATAATGGGAAGAGAATTTTAAGTTGGGAGGCCAAGTCCGGCAGAGTTCGTCCGCTGAGCTCAGAGCTGATTGGTAAGCATGCACGGTGGGGCTTGTTTCGTACACTGAAGAGTCGAGGACACTCAAGGACACGCGGCTAATTAGGTGGGAATGAGAGCTGTGGCCCTTTTCGAATGGTTAATGTCATTTGCTTTGAAATAACTGCTAGGAAGTCACTCTCTCTCGAGTGGAGTAGCGTGCCCTTCCTTCATCATGATGAAACATTGACTTCATTGCGTTGTTGGTATCCAAGAAAATAGCAGGAGAAATGATGTAATGCGACAGCGTGCCAGCAATGCCAATAATGATCGAACCCATACCTAACGCCGTTTTGGAACAGCTCTACCTGGAATGAGCGCACGCTTAAAAATCGCTAGAGGGAGAAACGGACGGAAAAAAAGTGACGGAGATAAGCACGGACGAATCATGCGCCGATGGGGTTGTGGATGAAGTTATTGAAGTCCAACTCGTTGAGAGGGCTCCAGTCGGGCAACATAGGGTCATTTATCGTGATAGGATCAACCATCATCTTGTGGTCGAAATTTCCGAAGGTGTCAAACCCGTAAATCGGTCTGCTGAAATCGACCGGTTGTTCGTCGATCATTAAAGAGTCGTTTGTCCAAGCCGCTCTCGAAAACGACGATGCATCCAAAGCGCCTGGCGTCGTGAAAGTGGGTGACACCATTCGCGATTCCTGCTTTACCGGAGACACGGTCTGAGTCTGTCTTGGAAACGGACTGTTCATGGGCGGTGTTGGTGGTGCGTTGTTGCGCGCGAACGGGCTCGTGAAAGCAAATGGTGACCTAATAACAGGTGTCTCTGTCTGCGATGAGGGGGACGAGGTATGGCCATGCTCGGAATCTGAGCTGATCGATCCCCCTCTGTGTGTAAAAGGCGCCCCGCGCTCGAGAAGCTTTTGTTGCATCCGGTTGCAGTCATCCTCGAAGCCGTCAAGGTGATGACTGTCTTCGCTTGAAGGGTGTAGAACATCGAGGCGTTCAAGAATGTCGTGTGTCAGAGGATGTCCGCCTGAAGTTTCCCGCAATGGCTGCCCAGGCCAGCTCTCGCCTCGTTGCAAACGAGTGTAAAGTTCTCGAAGGCCAGTCACAAGTTGCGCTTGTTGTTGCTCGAGCATTTCCACATATCTGCAGCTATCAATACTCGTTTCTCGGATCATGGGAAGTGGCAAGCATACCCTTTTGGGTAAATCTTGTCTTGTGACTTCTTCCTCTCCCCAAAAACACAAATGGCGTTGTCAGCTTTACATCGGCTGCAAGGACTCGCTCCATCGCACTACCAACGAGAAGGATTAGTTCTGGGAATGTCACGGTCATCGTGCTGTGTAGGCGTACCTTTGACTTCTTTAACCGGCAACGATCACAAGCTTTGCAGACGCGTTTCCTGATCTTGTCTTGTGTGTCCATTGAGTCTGATCTATGTGGCGACATGGGGGTTGTCAGTAGCGGTTGGTAGGGGTTTTGTCAGGCGAGGGATTTTGAACTGTCTTGGAGAGAAACGCGTCGTGGGACCTGGACTCTAAATACGGCCAGGCCTGGTATGGGCAGCAAAGTATTGTAACTTTGGCGTTAGATCATAGCTCCAGACGGACGCTCGGCGTTACTGTCGCGCGAAGTGAGTCCCGCCGATCCCTGGTAGATAGCACCCCGGGATTCTACGAGCAACTCTCCGTACGTTGGATTACCTTTAGTGCCTTGCAGGGGGGACACGCATTGGCACCCTGCGCCAACCTTTAAAAAGCCACTGGGCTCGGGTCGGCAAGCATCAAGTGACAGAGTGAGCGCGCAGAGTCAGCCAACCGTGGGCATGGAAATTGCCAAAATCTGCTCTTTTTGCTCGTCAGTCCGGCAGCGCGTAGCACATGTGACGTTTTCTCGGTCTCTTGCCGGCAGCAATAACTGCCAAAGGCTTTGGAAATCTCATGAGATCGGGCATTCGGGCTGGCAAAACACCCGCCCGCTCGCCCGCTCCTCGACGACAATCCTGCCAGCAGTGTACTGTACCTATCTGCAGACACACATGTGCGCCCCTGAAAGCACTCAAGACGAGGTGTGGCTGAGTTCGCAACCGTTGTCTACCATGGCGCCCCCCTTTCGAGCAGACGTTGCCGGACATGGAACAGCCATTTGCGCAAAGGTGCGCAACCGTTCATCATCCTACGTGATGTACTGGGCAGAGCTGTGATGACCAAGCCGTCGTGGCTTAGAGGTTGCAGCCCGCCAAGCAGCGTACATGTCAGCAATCTGGGCGCAGCGAAAGCGTATTCCTCTGTGTAGATACGTAATACGAAGCGTCGGAGCGAGGTCCGCCCAGCAACGTAATCTCCCATCTCATCGACGGTATTGACTCTTGCAGCCTCTTGAAGCAATGCGTAGCCGGCGATAATAACGCGGGGTCCCTGGAAACCATCATGCCACAAGAGGGCCGTCCTTCCGACCCATTAGGAAATGCTTGAATCTAGGTAGTTTCGCAAGCCCAATCAGTCGTCCACATACTTCATTGAACTGGTAGCACGAGGACCGAGCTGAAGCCGTTTCGCGGTATTCTCCGTAAACCGCGTACGTGGTTTTGCGGCGAAGGTCGTTGGTGTGCTGTTGGGCTACCCCATGCTGTCAACGGGCCTGCACACACTATTACCTGGACACGCGTGTACCATCCAGGCGCTTCAAGGCTGCTCCAACTCGATCGACGTGGTCAACGGCCGTCCCCGTCCATGGCCACCTGCACCAGTATGCAATGGGCCAAGGTAGTGCTCCCTGCTTGTATGGCACCAGTCCAAGAGGCCTTACGAGCGAACCCGCTCTATTACGATGCGGGATACCCACAGAGGGTAGGGCTGAGACTTCGATTCTTCATTTTTTCTCGGCTGCCAAGTCCCAGCAATCGAGCAATGGGATCGGCCTAATGGCCAAAGGACCGCAACGAGAGCTGTCAGGGGTTACCGGACGAAAATTCTGGGCTCCAAATGAACTTCAAGCCGATCTGCGACCGACTAAGCCACAGGTCGGCGGATACGAAACAGACAAGGTGTACGACTGCGGATGCCAAGGCTGGTCGGGGATTCGGATATGCACTTTCCGACCTGAGACCATACGTGATTTCGATTCCGATTCCGATTCCGCAGCCGTTTTATCAACAGCCAAAGTTTCCATCAGTCGAGGAGTCCATGCGTACAGCCATCACCGTAGGAGCACGACGGTGATGCAGATACAAACTGCCAGCGACCCTCCGTACCGCCAAACTTTACCCAACCGTTGCCGTTGGGCAAGGGCACCGGCACCGGCACCTGTCACTTCCCGCCTCAATAGTAGCTAGTTCCACTACCTCGCTACTACCAGGATTAGAGCACAACGGGTCCGTCACTAGATCATGGTAATGGTCTGGCGATTTGGTCTCTATTGCTTTAGCAAATATTGTTTGATTAATAGGGTTTACAGGAGTTGAGAATGTTATACTGCTTCAGCTGCAGAAAAGAGTGTGAGTTCCCATTGCGTTTGCATCCACACAAAATAACCATCATCTTGAATGCCGAAAGAGACAAGAATTGAGTTTGCAAAAGTAGTCCGGGTCCAGCAAGCCCAATACTTTCTGCGCTGCCTGGAAAATACCGGTTGATAATTACTAGCTTGGATAGACGTGGAAGGTTTCACCTCCATCGCCTGTTCCTCGTCCATGATAACAAGCCGATACATCCATTATAGTGCAGCTACAAGATGGTATTGGTAGGAGGTATAATGCTCTCACATGCCCCTTGACGCCTTATGTGCGTTGTTGCCTCGGACCTTATTACCTTCTTCCTCGTGGCTAGCAGGCGTCAGTTATGATTCACCAGTTACATCATGCAAGGTTGACTTCGCAAGATCTCGGTTTTATGAGAATGGTATATTACAAAAGCAATCACCTGCTACCAAGACCCACTTGCTCCTGTAACGAAACTTCTTCGATCCAATTCATGAGAAACCCCACTTGTATAAATGCCAATACTGGGTAATGGGGATGGCCACTTGAAATAACACCGACCAGCCGGTTTGAATCTTGAAAGACGGGACCACCGCTATCACCATACCACGCACTTGTTCCAGGGCCAGAACTACAAGCATGTTGGGGACCAAGCCACTCCCACATTTCACGAGAGCATTCGTCCACAGTCTGCTGTGTTACTTGAAGGTCCATAGTCGTTCCTGTAGTGTCAATAATTCCCCTAATCATAGCAATGTGAGTTACGGATTGAAGTAACGGGCAGGAAAGTAACGCAGGATACGTACCAACCAACGAGGAAAACAGTAGATCCACGACGAACTCTATGTCCAAAACGAGGTAGTATGGCATAACCTATGTGAATGCCACCGCGATAAAAACCTGCTCTAAGTTCTTGGGCAAGTATCAGAATAGCAGCATCCCAGTCATGTATAGGAGAGAAGACGATCTTATGGACGCCGACACGAAAACCGCCGCCGTTAATATTCTACGTGGTATGTTAGCTTCCAAGTGTGTTACTATCCTATGACTTACTGTAGCTCCAGCGTAGACCGCGATTGGGTTTCTCAAATTTTCAACACAATGACGGGCTGTAAGAACAACCTTCGGGCCTATGAGCGTGCCCCCGCAGAACGGCTCGTCTCCCGGATATCGTCGGCTTGGCCGGATGAGGGCTACCACGTAAGGACCCGGGTAACGCGGATCGACAGGTACGCCCCCTATAATAGGGGACCTTGGCTCGATACCACCATGTGCTGTACTGATAGAAGGGATAGTCGCTGCAATGCTGATGGCAGGTATCGTAAAACTAAAAAGATGTTTGATCCGCATGATGTGGATACGTGTAGCAAGGAACCACCTGATCGGATACAAGAGCTAGGAATGGCCTTGAAAGGATATCGATATCTTACGATGCGCTTCAAGGCTACGTCCTCCTTTATATCGATATTTCTGTGGATCTTCGTAGATCTAGCCCTACGGAAAATTTCTCGTCCTTGCGCAAGTCGGGTTAAAAATTCCAAGATTTCCTAAAATAAGATCTATGTAGACATGCATAAGAAAAGGTCGATTTGAGTGGGGCATATCAGTAGGGCTCACCACCCTGGGCTAAGCATTCCAGTATAATGTATATTGATGGTACCTCATTGCAAATATCACTAGAATCGTATCGTATATACAGCAACATGGTTGGTAAGTAGGTATGGAGGTGATATTATGCAAGTGCTGGCAGTACTTTTCTGTCGGTAGATGTTCATGTATGTCACGCACGAGATTATCTAAGCTTTCGTAGGTAGGTATTCCAACATTGCGAAGAAACGCCGAAACAATGTTCCTCGTGGCTGATCGATTCGGGACTACTTTTCAGACAGGGGAAGAAAAGACCCGCTGCGCACACATGGCTTAATGTATGCATATCTCAAGTGAAACATCCAGCACCTGCATATCATGGTTTTGCTACTGGCACACAAACATACACCGTACTACACTAGGTACACCATATCACTTCTATACAAAATGAGTAAGTCTAAGTGACTGATTGAGTAATGTATAATGCTTTCAAACGAAACATGTTCCAAGTCATGCTACCTGCAATCTATGTGTATGCATAGGTAAAACGGTTGCCACGCGAAGATTGCAATCGGTATTTGATCCGTGCGTTTACCAAGCGCAGTAGCTAGGTAGGTATCGGTAGAAAATTTGTGCGTACTACCTACCTATATGGACGTGCATAAGATGGATCATATTTAACTATCCAACCGTACAATGATATGCCTCATAGCCAGGGACCAGGATTCATTTCATTTCCCATGCGGAATTTTTTTTCTTTGCAAGGCAGATGCAACGTGCGGAATTGATATGAAACCATGGTACCTAACATTGCTGTTCTAGCATGGAATAAAACTTCCGATTCCGAACTGCTGCTCCCAGTGACATGTCAATTACGCCCTATGAAGTATATTCACTATGAAGAAAATGTGTGGACATGTGAATTATGTGTCTGGCGAGGTTGGTACATACCAATCAATATATGCTCTACCGATAATATTTCGCATTCGCCAATCTAGGTAGTACACATGTACCTACAGTACACACCACACGGGAAAGCCGGAAATCCTGTACCTATAGCGATGGGGACTTGGACTGCGGGATTTCTGACTTTCCAGTGTGACTGATATAGATCAAGAGCCGGCCCCGTGACTACCTAAACGATGTAAGCGAAAACTATCCCTGTACATGGGTAAATGGCTCTACCAGCACCTGTCGCGAAAGCTGGTGCTACACTATAATAACATACCTGCTAAACTGTTCTCAGGTTGATAGAGCGAATATCCCGAATTTCGCGCCGGCGGTGTTAGCGACCGGGTGAATGAATATATATGGAAATCTTCTATTATTGAACTACACAAGTTGACATGCCTAGGGGGTGAAGGGAAAGGGGTTAGCAATGGAAAACTGAAGCCTTGGATCTGAACTAGTTTCATTTTCCAAAGAATGACCAAGTGAAAAGAAGTTTTCTTCTTCTCTCCATTCACTCTGTTCTTGCTATTCCAAACCAGACGCCATGTACGGAGACATGACTAGAACTTGCGCGTCGGTCTCATATCCACCACTTCTAAAGGCGCATTCATGAGCTCAATCACATGGCCCGGTTTCAGTGCTTCCGTGTATATGTTGTCCACGTCGTGGGGGTGGAAGATACCAGGGCGACTGCAATTAAGTATGGTTTGTTTGCCAGGGGGGTCAGTGAGGCGAAAGCAACCCCAGCTGTTGGTCTTGTTAGTGGGAGGGGGTTCCCCGTTTTCGATGCACGTAATTAGTAGCCAGTGCTAGTATGTGTACAAGAAGTAATGCTGTAGTAAAGAAGGGGGTGAATACAGGACATAACATACCTGGGACTCTTGGTCGGCGCACATACAATCGCTATACTCTCCGGCATCATAACTTGATAGCCCACATGCGTATGTAAGTCCCGACTACTCATAAAGCACGTCTGCGTCGGATGCGTATGTACCCAGCCCAGAACCATCAACTCCTCTTTGTCGCAGTAGTCAAACAATTCCTCCTCGTTGAGCGTCTCGCACGTGTCGCTTGTGCTGGTTTGCTCGGGAATAAGGAGTCGTGTGATGAAGAGTGCATCGGATTTGAGGATGCCGCACAATATGCCACAGGTTTCGAGGTTGAGACGCGTGTTCGTCGAGGCGGAGGAAAGGAATTGCTGGCGTAGCTGTGAAGGGAGGAAGACAGGGCGCAGGGGGTCGCCGTTCTCAAGATAAGCAGTAGGCTGAAAGGTAAAGGAGTCGAGTTCGTTTGAGGGCGTCAGGGGGCGATCTGGAGAAATCTTGCTGGGCAGGGGTGGGGCGTCGTCTGATTGTTTACCGGGAAGGGGTGGCGGCTGGGTAGGGTCGTATCGATTGTTTTGAAATGGTTTGGGAGGCAGAGGTGGCGGTGCCGTTGGTGTTTCTGATGGTGTGGCAAGTTGCTCCTTAGGAGGACGGGTGGGTGCGATAATCGACGGCTGTTCTGGTCGCGGTTCGGCTCCCCCTTCTTGGGCCAACTTGTGCGGGATTGAGGGGTAGCGATATGGCGATGCAGAGTGAGAGGACGGCTCCAAACGTGTCAGTACCGATGGCCGTCCACTGCTGTGAAGAAGACTTGGCGAAGAGCACGCATCACGCCCCCCGCGGTGCTGCAGCCTCGCAACCTCCTGTAACTGCTCCGAGAGACGGCCGGCTTCAGCTACGTGATCTGCGGGCTCATGGCCCTGCCTCGCCGCATCACGTCGCTGCACTTCTCGCTGAGCAAGGCGTGCAGCTAGCGACTGGGTCTCATGGGCACGCGCATCCAGCGTAGGCCTAGCATCGTACTTGCGCATCTTACGATCCAGTATCGACAGCCCGTCCAGTTCCTGCGCCAGGCCAAGACCGCTCTCGCTCTCGCCCATGCCCTCAATTTTCTGCAGGGCGACCAACTGGCTGGCCCGCCTCTCGCAATAGTCGTCGTGGCGCTGCTTGATGCGTGGCGCAAGGCCCTCGAGCTTGCGCAAATCGCTCATGACCGTTGCTGTCGCGGCTGCCAGCGCGCGGCGGTTTTCGGGTCTGCTTTTGTCCGGGTGCGCCTGCAGCTTCTGCAGCACGAGGTCGGCATGGCGGTAGAGGAGCAAGTAGACTTGCTGGTCATTGCCTTCGGCCTCGTAGACTTGGGCCTGGGTGCGCGGTCAGCATGCCGGGGATAGGGACGCGCGGTGCCGGGAACCTGAGGGCCGTGTACCTCTTTCTGCATCGTGCTGGCAGTGCGCAGCCAGTTGGCCAGCGGGATGTGGCCATTGTAGGTGTAGTTGCTGGCCTGCGCAACCACTTGGGCGACGCTCATGGGCACAGCCATGGCGGGGACGGCGGCGACTTGTCTTGGTCGCGTTTGAGAGTTCGCGGCCAGTGTGTGCGGAGATGACGCGTCTTCATCGGTAGCGTCCAAAGGCCACCGTGGGGGGTGGCTGGAAGGTGGGTGTCTTGGACATGGCTTCCAGGCACGTCGCGACGTCAGAGGTTGGGATTGGGCCGCAGCGTCTGAAGATACTTGGGTACATTACTACATAGTATCTAGCACAAGAGCATCGCATAAACTGCATCACATGGAAGGAAAAGCCGCACATTTCTAGCGAGCGTCATGTTACAAATACCATCACACACAGACATAGAGAGAGCTCGCTCCATGCAAATCGCCTCCATGCACGTTTAGTCCGCAGATATAGCCGTGGAAAATGCACAACCGACCATCTCAGTGACTGCGACTGACTGCGATGCCCTCCTATCGATCCTCCGAGTCTGCAGACAACTTCTCCCATTCACTGTCCGTGCCAAGAAGATCGCCCGTCGAGT
>Ga0182211_1000300_pt1 | contig 15857 bp, 20 predicted proteins | sample G5R1MG_20_FD_129660 | JGI IMG/M metagenome (GOLD analysis project Ga0182211, IMG submission 129660) | Switchgrass phyllosphere microbial communities from Michigan, USA - G5R2_MAIN_03OCT2016_LD1 MG | ecosystem: Host-associated > Plants > Phyllosphere > Phylloplane/Leaf | place: USA: Michigan... | reverse complement strand
CTTGCCCGCCGCGACCTGCCGCTCCATGGCGGAGCCCGGCGCTCTGCTTTCGCCGACCACACCCAAACTTGGACAGCAATCAATTCCTCGTTCTTGGGCCAACTTCCTCCCTTGCTAGCATTAGGCTTTGGCGTGACATGGCGCTACTCTGATCTTCGCCACGCTTATCTAGCTAGTTCTTCCTGTCAGTCTGGGCCCATTGAACGCTATACGCTCTACTGTAGCCAGGCCCGCTCATCCCTGGGTCGAAAGGCGTCGCGTTGCTTGGCTTTACGGCATCGCATGACCCCCCTGTGACTTGTCCCAACGCTGCGCCTAGCACAGTACTTGGTATACGCTTGCTCGACCCTAGATTGGGCTCGTTTTTCAGGCGGCTGGTCGGCAGCTGCACGCCTCGGTACAAAAGAGAGTGCGAATCTCTCCCTCATCGAGAGCTGTTTTGTTTCCGTCACGACCACTACTCCACAGACAGGGTCAATCGGGCATCCCTACACAGTACATTCGTCTGTCCCATCGGTTGCATCCGGCGCCGCTTGCCTCACGCCTGACGATCTCGGTTACCTTGCCTCAGCCCTACCATTCTCTCGGATCCGGTGCCACTACCTGATCGGTCGACTCCTACGTACCCCTACGCGTCCCAAGCAAGGTTCCTGACTGTCGTGACGGTCAAGCTGTTCATTTTACAGTTTCGCACAAATACCACAAGAACCCTCCGGTAGGTTTGGCTACCTCGTTCCAATCGAGCTCAAAACGCCTCATCCCACGTCTTCCCTTCACACATCAAACATTTCAAAATGGACGGACCCACGGTAGAACTCATGTCCGCGTTGGCATCGTAAGTAATTCATTCCTTGCTTTTCATGGGCTTCTTGCTAAGTCGTCTCTTCCTCAGACTTTTCCTAACCGGCAATTACTCGGATCTGACCATTGTCTGTGGAGCAAAAAGATACCCAGTACACCGAGCACTGCTCGCCACTCGATCGCCATTCTTTGAAGGGGCCTGTCGCAACGGTTTCCGAGAGGCACAATCTGGCCTCGTTGACCTCAGTGAAGATGATGCAGAGGCCGTCGAGCACATGGTGCATTGTAGGCATATGAACAACATGATGTGCATAAGCCGAGCTCATCGATGTACAGATTTCTATCATAACGATTATCTGAATAAGCCACTATCTCGCCATTCTTCAAGACGGTCGTCTCGGTCTGGCTCGTCACCTTCGTTACCCCCGTCGATGAGAAGGTCTCCCCCGAGGCAGCTCAACCTTGCCCTGTCGGCGGACCCGTTGCTAGCCCAGGCCACTGCCGCTAACAACGCGCCCATTACACCTCCGGCAGATGGCCCAGCCTTCCAGAACTTCGACCTGTCCTCGAAGCTCTCCGATACGCCGATTGCTCATCAATTCGAGGATGACGACGTGGAAAGCGTCGGATCCGAGCCTGAACCCGCCATCGAAAAATCCCATTTGGTTGTGCATGCCAAGGTGTATGCGATCGCCGAGAAGTACGTATATTCATTCTGTTGGCTTCTCCGATTACCTACATCTTTGCCTGGGATCACGCCCCTGTATCCCAGGCTCCTTCCATTTACGGATACATCTTGTTCGCCGCGCATGCATGCGCTGTGTCGCACGGCGGATGAGCTCCGATTAACCCCGCGATTTGCGTCACTTGCACTTGCCGAGGGCCAGTCACACTGCACGTCTCGTCAGACTGCAAAGCGCACCCCCAATCAAGTTTCAAAATAAACAATCCCTTTCGTGCTACCGTGTGGGGAAAGACGCGTCACGAGTACCTCTCATGCGTTCAACGACCATGTGCTAATAGTTCACAACCACAGATACGGCATCGTTGGCTTGAAGGCACTCTCACGCAGTAAATTCATCGATGAGATGGATGTGCACCTTGGTGGCCCCGACCTCCCAATGGCATGTCAAGAGGCATACGAAAGCACATATCATACAGACCGAGGTCTGCGGGACGTCATTATCCAGGCTTTCCGTGCAAACCCAGACCTATCTCGTCGCCCAGAAGTCGGAATGGCGGTCAGAGAAACACCCGGCCTTGCTTGGGAACTCTATCAAATGGCATCTGGTCTTCCCGTTGGCTCCTGAACGATTGACCATTCGTCGACATGCCGGTGATCATCCTAACGATGCGTGACGACATACGCCCCGCAGTCCTCTCTGCAGTCTGTATAACGGTCGGCATATATGTCCACGTATTCTGGTCACGGCGTCGTAAGCTCATCAACCAGATCCTAGGCCAAGCCTTCGAGGTGTTACCTTTCAAGATCCTGCCGAACTATTGGAGTACCCCGCCATCGGCGGTTATCTTTCAACTGTCCGATGTTGATGGTCAGCGCGCACAATAACCGTGTCTCACTATAGCTGCAGTCAGCAAATCCTAGCCGCCCCGGTCTTGGCACGCGACGCTGACGACGTAAATTTGCTTGGTATCTAAGTGTATGTCTCGCTTCATTGGGGAGCAATTCCCTGTCCACAAAATGACGCGTGATCAACATGGTGTTCTATCTCATTCAGTCACACGCACAGATTTCTCATTGCTTCATCGCGTTTCAGCCGATGATACCCGAACACTTTATACAATTCCCACTCAATTATTTTTCTCGAAATGTACAGAACCTATGCCCTATGTAAAACCCCTCGCAATCTACAAGACTTCTTGAAACCTCTATCCAAGCCCCACTCATGGCCTCTGCTTCCCACTACTTGAAACGCCTTTCTCTTTAGCCAATAAATGAACTGTACCTTGTACTCATTTGTGCATGTGTAGCTCTCTCTCTATCTCCCTCTCTCCAAGTGTTAATTATTGACCGCTTCTTGCGCACTAGTTCGTATCATACTCGCTGTGTTGATCTGCAGCATCGAAGCTTAATGGCTAGCTGGAATCCAGTGCATCGTTTTGTTCAGATCTCTATACCTATAGAACTCCCTACCCAGGTGGTTATTATTTCCAGAATATGGAACGCCATTTTCTCGTGCCAAAAGCAGGCGCTAAGGTGGGTGGGTGCCTGGTGTAGGAAACCAGGTAACCGTGGTGCACGGACAAATCCTATTTCCAATCTTGTTGGCGCTTGGCAACATGACTTGAGTAGGTAACCTACCTACTTCTTTCTGACACTTCTTTCTAGGACGCAAAATGTCTGTATTTGGGCTTGGTCCGAATACTGGCAGTGCGAGGCCAGCGGCAGCGCCAACCTCAAGCCTCTTTGAATCTTCCGCTTCGAATGCAGCACAACTTTTTCCAACAAATGCATCTTCGAGCAGATTGCAACCCTCTACACCAGCTGCTACTAGCAACAAGGCTCTCAAACCCAACCCGGATCTATCGTGCAACAAACCTTGTCCACTGGCAGTACTAAAGTAGGTGTTGTGATATTTCACTGTTTCCACGCTTCTCACGCTATTTAGATCCTACAAGTCTGGTAAATTCACAGACTTGACTATTAGCTGCGGACCCTTCCGCTTCAGCGTTCATCAAATCATTGTATGCTCGGCGTGTGAGTTCTTTGAGAAATGCATCACGTTCGGAAAGGTCAGACACGTCTGCTTGCTTGTGTAGAGAATTATGCTTCTCACAATCCTTCAGGAGGGAACGGAGAAACACATCGACTTACCAGAGGATGATCCAGAAATTATACGTCGCCTCATCGCATACTGTTATCTCGGTAACTACGACCCGTGTAGTAGTGTCGCACTCGGCTCTTTCAGCAACCTCAAGGAATACACGTCTACGACACCAGTTGTTTCAGTTCCCCATTCGAGACTTCAAGGATTGAGGGCATTCTCCGATCCTCAACCATGCTGCGCATGCGCATGTCTCATGCCGAATACACCGAACTTGAAGCAGGCTACTGCCAAGTCATCAACCCCAAGCATCGGTCTCCTTAAATCAGCCGTAGGAGTCGAGGTCGCAGATCCGCTCGAAATCCACGCCACCATGTACGCCCTCGCCGACAAATATCAGGTGAACGGTCTCGGTTCGCTAGCTCGCGCAAAATTCGAAGCATGCCTCAATCACCACGTAAACACGGAAGATTTTATCACTGCCGTACAAATCGTATACTCGACCACGCCAGAGTCGAATCGCGGTCTTCGTGACGCAGTCGTGCAAGCGTTTTTGGAACACTTCAACGTCGACCTCGCGTCCATCCCTGGAATTGAAGATAAATTGGATTGTCTCGACGATCTTTCGTTGCTACTCTTGAAGGCATGGCCATCCAAGAAAGATCCCTAAAGGTATCCTGAGACACCTGTTTTTAATAGCTTGGACATGCCGGCACTCGTCGACCCAATGGGTAGCGCCTACCAGCAAGGTGGTGCGCCGCTATCTTCGCGATTCAGTAAGAGGGGTTGGGGTATTTCCAAAATGAAGTGGACTATGCGGAGAAATGATGTGTTTGGCGATTTGGGGGTAATGAGTTTATTTGAATACAGGATGGGTCAGATCGCTGCTTCCGGTCATCTCATCGATCACCATTCGAGCAACGAAAAAGTGAGTCGCTATCAGTTTCCCCACTTTCCCAAAAACACAGATTACTATGAGAATAATCAAATATCTTTTACATCGTGCATTCGCGACATGATTCCATCGAGGCGCTCGCGCCGTAGACGTTACACAAGCACGTGCTGAACACATTCCAGACAACCCTGGCTTTGCTCTCCTGACTGCAACCGACAGGCAGTTCTTGCCTCCCGTAGATTTGCTCCACCGCAAACATCGCGACAGCCGTCTGCAGTTCATCAGTCTATGCACGTACCAACTTTCCCCATCATATACCATCATGACTGTCACCGACTCTACTCCCTACCAGTCTGACACGCACGGAAGCTCAACCTGTCGTAAAGTCACACCTTTTGGCGTACTTTTGGACCACTTCTCAATACAAGATAGTATAGCATACCCACATTTTCTTTTCTTTCCTCAACGTATTCCAGGAAGCAATAAACGTTATGGCGGACCCAGACAATAGCCAAGACAGCATTCTGCCCTATCTCTCTCTCTTTGCTGGCTTCTGCAAACCTGCAACGGACACTCGCAGACCAGATTTGATGCGCGATGGCAATTTACGAAACCCAAACCGCGACGGCAACATCAATGCAATGAGTCAAGCAGAATTCGATGCACTACCGGTATGGTCAGATAATGACAACGAACCAGAGCACGACCAGCAACGGTGTAGACGTGCTCCACCAAGATACAAAGCATGTGAGGACAGTTGTCTAACGCCTCTGCTTCCACGCAGCACTGTTGACAAAATCTACTATGACGAGGAAGATTCGCAGGGCGGATTCTGGGGCGAGAGAGTGCCGACGTACGATAGTATACTCACGTCGTTTCCGAGGTTACGCGAGAGCTATCCGGTGGAAAAACGCAAAATCAAGAAGAGAAAAAGCTTATGGGCACTGTACTCTGTTTGGTGCGCGATCACCGTGGGCATGCTGGCTGTGATTGGAGTAGCATTTGCGATGGATCTTGGCGCGAGTCGGTATGGCTATGGCACAGGGGTGGCGGCGCTCATGCTACAAAGGCTGCCAAGTATGTCTAAGAGTGGACAGCAACACAAGGCAAGTCATTCTGCCTCCACGTGTACGCCCTTTTGTCTCTTTGCGGTGTGAAGACTGACATGTGTACGGTATAGATGAGCTTCTGTCTCTCGACCCCTAACCGCTCTGCGCCCGGTTCTCAAACGTGGCACTATATCGCGCCCAATACTCCCGCTCAATGCACCACCGAGATTGTCACTCTGCTCGCGGACTCGGCGGGTCAAGGGAAACTGCATACCAGTGACCGTATTCGCATTGGAGATGATAGGGGGACTCGCGACACTAAGCGAGAGGCGCAGACACAGGAGACGCAGGAGCCTGTGACGGTGGAAGAGAGGATCCGCGCGCTCGACCTGGGCGATAATATCGCGGAAGAAGGTGTGTTGAGGCAGATGGCTTGAGAGAAGTGCGAAGGTGGATGTAATTTGGCAGGCGAGAGGGTGTAGGCAGGACCGAATACCTATTCCAACAAACTGGTTCTTGCTTCTTGCTCCTCTAATCACGTGTTTCTCTATTCCTGGTCAGGGAAGGCGCCGTCACGTCGCGTGAACAGCTTGGACGCGGCACGACTTTCCGAACCTATTCCTACTATCCCCTCACCACTGCCATCGCGTTTAACCAAACGAGTCTTGTGTTTATCATTACATATTCTGGTTTGATATCATACAGCGTCATGCTTCCACTATCATGTCCTTCCTGCATTGTGCATCATCCATTCCTGTGCTGCGCTTGGTCCATCGCGAGTACCACGCTCTACGCGGGGGGAGAAGTAGGTTCCGGGACGCCAGGAGGGCAGTGCCTGTGAGGCATCAGCATGCTTTTGCCTTGCTCTTTGAGACCAAATTCGTCGGAACTTACCAGTGGTCGTTGTGAGGGGTGCAAGCCTCTTTAGCCTGAGAGGGGCTGGCGACAGGAGCAGCAGCAGAGCTAACAGCCTTCGATGTGATCGCGGCATCAGTTGCGGCAGATGAAGACGCGCTCGCCGATGGAGTGGGAACAGCCGAATAAGTGCCCGCGCAGCCAACGCCCGGGACAGCAACGTCATGAGCGTACACCTCGAGAGCAAAGTACTGTAGCGAATCACTGTTTCGTACCGCATACGTCGAGTTCTCCTTCGCTAATGCGAGAACACCGGGGTATTTTCCCTCATGCCCGTAATGCTCAACGACGCCCTCGCCGACTTTGGGAACGTGCAGCAGACGGTGCAGCAGATCGGACCCCCAGTAGGTGTTGGTGGCGCCGTTTGCGACATCGTAGCCGAACATGCAGAGACCCTCGAGGGGCTTGCGGAGTTCGTACGAGAGATCGCAAATCACGGTCTCAGAGGTTGCGTTTGAGCCGCGCCAGTGGCCAGCCCAGCCTGTGTTCGTCTAATCAGCAGTCATATCAAACTGGCTGGGCTTTGAGCCTTGCCCTTCTGTCCACAGTTGCCATCAATGTTGTCGCATCGGAATACTATATCGCTCTTGTCACCATCGACAATCTTGGTATACCAGCCCAGCGGCTCGCCAGTGGGTGCGTTGCCAAAGTATTTGCGATAGATATCTGAGGTATTCCCCCAACGCAGGATGTGGTCGCGAGCTTGGCCGCAGAGAAGAAGAGTCTCGTCGAGTCCTTTCTTGATGTAGGCGTGTTGGGTAGCGTTGCATGATGCGTGAATGGGGTATTCATGGACAGCGCCATCATCCCAAGGTTTCGGGGCTGGCGCTACAGTGGGTTCTATGGCTTTTCCTAAGCTCGGCGGAGAGGCGATGGGGCCAGCAAAGGCAGTGGAGGCACCCAAAAGGAGGATAGAGAGGTGAACAACCATTATGAGACAAAATTATGGAGACAGGATTTACTAATCAGAGAATGCCCCGAAAGTTGCGATGTACATCGAGTAGATTGTGCAGACTACTCTTTATAGTCCCAGAAGACATACCCTGCGTAACATTCAACCGTGCCTAGTTCTCTCGGTACTCTGGTGCCGGCTCATTGTCATCTTTTCACCGGCCAGTTGCAAGACTTCTACGCCTCGTCGATCCAGCGGCTTACACATTGCCCGTCCCAAGAGCCGAATACAACACCACACAGCTTCGGCAGATGACCCAAAAGCTTGGCCTGATGTAGCTTGGCCTTGGCACGCGGTTCTCTGGGGGTAAAATTTGACATAGATCCGCCTCGTCAGGCCCATCAGCCTCAAGTTGGTTGGCTGGATGTCTCCTCGAGCACCATGATGGGCCGCCAATATTGAAAAGTTCCTCACTTGTAAGAGGCGGGAGGTCGGGAGGTATACCTGCATCGGAGTAGACCGAAGAAACCATGAACGGGACGGGATGGCCGGCGGCGCAGCTTAATCAACAAGAATCGCTCCACAGTGTTGGTATACCAATTGCCGTATGATTGGCGCGGCTGAATTGAGGAATCGTCGGCGCACGTTGACGGTGTAACACAGGATCGCTTTCATCTGGTACATTGATCAACTGTACAGAGCCGAACCGCATGGCCAACTCTCCGAGCATGCATCTGTTACCAAGCACACGACAACGCTTTGGGTCGTATGGAGTATCATGGCAGCTACTTTAGGGAAATTCATCAATATAGTACCTAGAGGCGAAATCCGAGCTAGCTACCCATGTATACCTGCACAACCATGTGATTCTTTTCCACGCCAAGAGTTCCGCCACTCGAGTAGTGTACTACGCCGCTTACCTTTCGCATAGCCTCAGCAAATACGGCCCATAAAAGTAAATGTCTCGGCTCGGTGATTCGACAAGCATGTAGAATGTGGGCTTGCGCCAAGGTGAATCGTCCAGCATGGTACTCAATGCCACGGAAAGCCAAGCAAAACTATCTTGGGGGCTGAACCAAGTCAAAAAGCCTTCGTGGTAGTTGTAGCCCCATCACGGTACTTGCATACCGCTCTACCGAGGAATTGCCGTAAACTGACGGGCGATAAAACTAGAGGTTACGCTGGTGGGGTGGTTCTTCGCATTCGCACATCTGGCTCTCTCATTCTAGCGTCTCTCAAGCATGCTTTTATCCGTACGTTCAGCGGGTTCAACCGCGGTTCTGGTCTTTGCTGCATCGATTGTAGCACAGACGACTTCACCACCATCGTCAGCATCGGCTGCGGCTCCGACTATCACCTCTGTGTCGGACTGTCATGCCCACAGCACTGTCAAGTACGATTGGATGTTATCAAACTCGATAGTAGTAGCTAGTGGATGACACTAACGTACCATAGTTGGTGCATGGTTGGTACAGACGAGTATCAGATTGTTGGACCGACTGCCACAAGCCAGTTTCAGACGTCGTATAGCGATTGCCATACCCACGGAACCAAGACGTAGGTACTCATCCCATTAGGGAGGAAAGGTTGCTGACCGAAAATAGGTACTGTGTAGATGAAGCAGGCGAAGATGTGCAAGTCTTGGTCGAACCCACCGCAAGTGGGACGACTTCCACTACAGGTGAACATGCCAGTGAGAGCGCCGCAGCAGAGCCAGCAGAGCCAGCAGGAGCCGGAGAGCATTGCCACTCTCACGCAGGAGTTGAGTAAGTAACTATAGATATATTCATACAATACTCTAATACTAATATACCATAGACACTGCGTAGGGGGTCACGCATCGGAAGAAAAACCAAAATGTGACGCCCCAAATCGAGATTACAACATCCCGCTGCGTATTGGCCTCCTCTTCGTCATCCTCGCCACGAGCGGCATTGGCGTATTCACTCCCATTCTGACGACCCGATTCAACATCATTGGACACAACAATGTTGCCTTCGTCGTCCTCAAGCAATTCGGAACTGGAATCGTCATTTCCACTGCATTCATCCACCTCTTCACCCATGCAGACCTCATGTTTGGCAACAAGTGCTTGGGTGAGCTCAAGTACGAAGGTACCACCGCTGCTATTTTCATGGCCGGTCTTTCCTTGTCCTTCATCATCGACTACCTCGGGGCGCGGTTCGTGCAATGGCGTCAAAAGAAAACTGTTCGTTCCAACGCTGAAGTCGCAATTTCCGGCGCTGATACGAAGCCGGATAATGGATCTACGCCGTCTCTAATTCAAACCCATGCCCCCGATATTCATGGCCACGGACCCATGCGCGAGGCTACCCCCATGGAGGAAAAGATCAATGTGATCAACCTCGAGGCCGGCATTATCTTCCACTCGATTCGTAAGCCTCATCATAAGCCTGCTTGCCTTTTGCTCATCTAACACTACAAAACAGTGATTGGTATCACCCTTGTCGTTGCCAGTGACAGTTCCTTCATCACACTCTTCATCGTCATTCTCTTCCACCAAATGTTCGAAGGCATTGCCCTCGGCACCTGTATTGCAGGCCTCCCGAGCGTCGCAGTCTCGACGCTGCAGAAGTGCATCATGGGTGGTATTTTCATGCTCATCACCCCAATCGGCATGGCCATTGGTATCGGCGTACTTCAAGAGTTCAATGGGAATGATCCTAGTACTATCATTGCGATTGGAACGCTTGATGCGCTGTCTGCGGGTATCTTGGCGTGGGTGGGTATTGTGGAGATGTTGGCGAGGGATTGGCTGCATGGAAAACTGCTGACGGCGGGTCTGGTGCGGACCGTGCTGGCGATGTTTGCACTACTGACGGGGATGGTTCTTATGAGTGTGCTCGGGAAGTGGGCATAACGCTGGGTTGGAAGGGGGGTCTTAAGATACCGAGTGGGGGGGTATTTGGGGGTAGTCAGCACCAGCCTTGTGAAGGCCATTATTATCAGCGGCAGGTAGAGCAAAAATGTCAACGAAAGCACCCCACACTCTAGGAAATTGTTCATTCCAGAATCTTCGCCTTCATACTCTGTTTCCCAAAGTTATCCCAGATCTCCGCCTTCCAATGTCCAGATTCGTTCGCCGTATCCTTGCCATCTTCCAGTAGTAAACGATACGGCTCACCGACATACAACGGCGACATGGCCCTATACGCAATCGACTTGGGCAGCGCCTCCATGTCTCCGCCCCTCGCCGTGTCCCTCCAAAAGTCGAGCATATGGATTAAATTCAACGGGCCATGCACCACAGCGCCACGATGCCCTTCCACCTCCCTACACCACTCGGGCAGATAATGAATCTTATGTGCATTGAACGTCAACGCCGAAAACCGAAATAGCGTCGTCGCACTCTGGCAGAAATCGCGCTGATACTTTGCCTCCGGGAACGCGCGTGGCGCAGGCGTGCTCGACAGCGCGCGGAGATCAGGACCCGGGGGCGTGATTTCCGCTTGGAAGACCCAGCTGCGCTGGTCGACGAGCGCGAGTCCAGCGCCGTTGGACGAGGTCTTTTCCACGCCCACGACAAGCATTTCTCCGCCGTTTTTGAGCGTCTTGGGCTCGGCGGATCGTAGGCGCGTCGTCTCTTGGACGTGCTGCCCCACTCGCAGGAGCGACTTGGGATCCTGCGTCCAGGTGATTTCGCCGCCGGCCCACATGCGGCGCGTGAATGAATGCAACGGGTTGACGATGCGGTCCGTGCCGTCAAGACCGAGTTCGGATTCCGCGATGCTGGGAGTGAAATAGACAAGGTGGTAGCCGGGTGGGATGGGCGCGCCTTCTGGTGGCGGGTCCAGGGATGTGGGACTACGGCCCAGGGTGATGCTGAGAAGGTGCACTTGGTTTGCGTCGAGGGTTTGTTTGCGTATGGAGAGCGGTTTGGAAGGGGGAAAGCGGGTGGAGAGCTCGGCGCATGCTTGGCTTGCTGGTGTCTGGAGCCAGGGAAGCGTTGTGGAGAAGAGGCGGCGGGCTATGGGCGGCATTGCGGTGCTTTTTGGGGTGGCAGATGGCCTTAGGCAACAGTTGGAGTAATGTCATGATATTGATGTTGCTCGATTGCAAGAAATTGACAGATGTTTCGATAGCCAGGCGAAGATAGAGAGGCCGGCGCATAGCCGGACCCAAGAGCGACGTCACCCGTAATTCCGAGCGCGTCACTGGAATAGTGTGAAGAACTTCATAACCCACGATAAAATTGTCTTTGTTATGCATATCAAAAGATAGCGAAGCAAATTTCTCTCCGACTCCAGGGAACAGCTAATTGTATCAGAATAATCTTCAAGAACCAAGTTGTAGGCAGGTCGCGGGGTTTGTTTGGAGCATCTGCGGGCGTCGGGAAAATGAATCATCGAATAGGAAGCTAACGTGCCTCGCTTCCCCCCAGCACCTCGAAGCAGCGTGGGTGGCATACAGTTGTCAAGTTTCTTTGGAAGTCTGGAGTTTCCACACCAACACTGGTGTGGAGATGGTGGACGAAACAGATGGGGCTGGATGATCGAATTTCACTAGTCGCAACAGTAAATGTTTCACGTGGGTAAATGTGCTGAAATGCAATGACAATGGGTATTGGTACTATGAGCTACGAATACATGTCCTGTCCGAATATTCCAGGCCTCCCCTTAGCCAACCTTCATGAAAATTAGATACTGATAGTAAGAACTGAGGTAGATCGTGTAATTTAGATGGCGGAGAGAGCGCCGGAGTCGGCGACAGCCTTGGCAGTGGCAACGCCAACCTTGACGGCGATGGAGACAACGAAGTTGATGAAGTCGGAGACCTGCTTGGCAGTGATGGTGAAGGCGGGGGAGCCGTCAGGGCTGTCAGCGCGGGCATTGACCTTGTAGCCGGTAGTGGAGTTCTGGGAGCCACCGTTGATCTGGTTGTAAAGAGCAGATCCGGGGGCAACGCAGTTCTGGAGGCCAGTGAAGAACTGGTTGACGACACCCCAGAGCTGGGTCTGAGCCTCCTTGGAGATGTCGATGGTGAAAAGGCCGGTCAAGCCCTTTGCCAAGTAAGAGTCGACAGTGGAGAGAATGTTACCGAAGCCGAAGTAGCTGAAGAGGGTGGAAAGACCGGGGATGTCGGCAAAGGTGCGCTTGGTGAAGCTGGTGCGCTTGGTATAGCCAGAGCCGACGGTGCTGCTGGCAGCCTTGGCAACGGGGAGCTTGGAGACATCAAGAGGAATCTTGGAGGCGTCGATGGAGGCGTCTCCGGTGTATGAGCCGAGGGCGCTCTTGACTTCAGCAGGAACGTTCAATGGCTCAATGGGGACATTAAATTCGCCGAAGGCATTGATGGCGCTCTCAATGATTCCAGAAGCGTAGGAGCCAAATGGGTAGGCGCTGAAGGCGTTCTTGGCCAAGCCGGAGACGTCGACGGGCAGCTTGGCAAGGTCGCCAATGGTGGCAGAGCCTGCGTTGAGCTTGCCGTAGTTGACGTTCAACTGGTCCCAGGGGAGGTTGGGAATGCGAGAGAGAAGACCGTAGGGCACGGCGTCGAGGGAGACGGTGCGCTTGTCGAGAGCAGCGGGAGCGCTGATGGGAGTGCTGGCGGCGAGGGCAGCGAAGCCCGTGGCGAAGATGGAGAAACGCATGTTGATGAGATTAGTGGTTAAGAGTGAATGAATAAAGATCGACTTTATTGAGTAAATGAAGGAAAGACTGCGAGCAGCTGAAGGAAAGGCTGGAGTTGGAAGATGCTTTGGGTTGGATGATACTCTCAACGGCAGGCCACTGTCCTCCTTATATACGCCTGTCACTACCCCAGCCTCTTTTCCACCCGCAAGGTCTAACGGCTCCGAGAGTCAGGAGTCAACAACATGCAATCTCGTCATGTAATGTCAGGATCGTCACCTGTGATGGCTAGGATCGCGTCGGGCACCGCATGTACAATTGTGGTGTTTTGGGCGAGTCACCAGCTGGCCATATCCTGGTGGATCAATGATCAACGGCTGTCGGTCTGGCGCACGGCCGTTGTGGTGGTGATCGAGTCAGGGTTGGGACGGATAGGTCTTACTCGGCTCCAACGGCTCTCTAAGGTAATCGCTACTATTGCCGCATACGTTCTCGGATGCTCCCCATTCGATCGCCTGTACGACCACGTTCTTGCTCTTCGGTGTGCCTTTGTCCACTGTGTTAGAACATCATGGTGGTCTTTTATCGTGCCACGGTCGTTTTACTCCGACAGGTGTCATGGTACTATGAATGCCGGGGCCAGGGACCCAAAAGCTGCCCTGTTTTCACTAGTTCTTCGAGTGCTGTTGTGTGCCTGTCAGTGTCTGCTCGATCTGGGTCAGCTACCTTGCCCGATTTTTTGTCGTAGCGTGAAGGCTGCTGATGGTGATCGGCAGCAGTGGAGAAGATCCACCGTCGATCGTGGGCTGTTTCACGCTACAGACGGGTAATCTTACCGTTAGGAACACTGTCAGTTGATAGGTACCTATGTAGGGTAGGTACATACTATGTAGGTAGCTAGATCATGACCGCTTATGTCAATAGCCCCTGTACAACGAAAACGCTTGCTCTGATGCCCAGCATGAAGCACTTGGACCCTCAGGGTGCAGCATGATGGCGCTCTCTTGTCGTGGAGACAGCGTATGGAATAGACATGGCAAACGATGCCAGAGCACAGCTACCGTCCGCATACAATCAAAAGGGAGGGCTGCCTTGCTCAGTACCCGTAGCCTCTCATCTCGAGCGAAGCGACAACGGATCTAGCATCTCTGAATCGCCGTCGTCACGTCAGGTCCTTGCGGCGAGGACTTGCACCGTAACTCGTCGAGGCTCCTGGGACGTCTCGGACCTCTTGTCCGAAACCATACTAGCGTTCCCGCCGCGATTGGAGAGCTCATGTGACTTTCCCCATCCTTGCCCCGCAATCGTTCGACACTGCGGCGCTGGGCTTCTTCATCCAGTAATCCTGCACTCGGCTCCAATACTATCTGTACGTGCAGCGCGAACTTCACTGCGCGGAGATTATGCCGTCGCATTTGGACAGCCGTTGGGCCCGAGTCGACGAGGGGGAGCGCCGGCGCTGTATCACCGTGAGGCACTGGGGATGCGCCCTGAAGGTCCTCATTTAGCCTTGGCACACGCACGTGGGAATGTCACCGTCGCCAGGAGTCACGTTAGTTACTTGTCAAATGAGTCGCCTCCACGACCATGAGTCGCCCTCTCACCGCCGTACGCTCGGCTTCCCGAGCTGTCCGTGAACGGCGAGGCATGCCAACAATGACCAGCGACGCATGCCTCTTGGCCGTTGCGCGTACTAGGTAGGCACTCGTCGCTTCGAAACATGACTCCCGTGTTTCGGCCTGGTAGCCGCACGTGACGGGGGCAACGCTACCTCATGCAGGTACCCACCCACGTAGTGGTGTCGATCTCGCCCTGTTGGTGACAACAGGCACCCCCAGCCGGTGCGACCTCAACGGATCGCCCTTTCTGTCGCGCACCTTATCACGATCATCTTCGTGCGTCTAGTCGCGACGGAGCTCCCACGCCAACCTCGGCACAACCACACCTTTTTACATACATACTATTACACGTCCGTTCGTTTCTGCCATCACCTCATGCAGGAATCGGCATGGAAAGCCGGGGGGTTTTCCCTTTTCAGCCACTGTACGCACGCAACTAGTTTTTGCTGGCCAGCCAGTGCTCACGATCAAAATCATTGCATTCATCGTTTTGCCCCCTTGACAAACAATCCATGAGCTGTGCGATAGAAATTGGCATTGTGGCGTCATACTTGGCGTGGGTCTTGCGCACTCATGCACTTTGAAAATGCCGAGGAGGATAGATAGGATAGGATGGTTGGTCAAGTTGACGAGGGCGTAAAAGATTCGCAGGGTGTTGTTAGGACCCAAGTCTGTCTCAGACAAATGCACTCGAGGGCACTGCGAACAGCAACACGTAGAGGACGTTCGCGAGTTCGTCGCACACCATATCCCAACCTCGTATCCCACACAAGAATTTGGCGAGGCTTAACATCTTTGGACAGAGGGTCAGTATGATGGCTGTGATAGCTCTAACCCAAGCACGTGCTTTATCCATGTATTCTCTCTGCTCCATCTCAATCACCTACCCAAGACTAGGCAGCATATAATGCAAATCTCGGAATCGCAGATAGTCTCTAGAGGATCGTACCAGTGTCACTATTATGGGATCAATTCACAGCTCGATATCAGAATATTGAGACAAGCGTTGGAATTGTCGCCGGGAATGATCTAGACGCTTTCTAACTTTAAAGAAGAGAGAGCAAAAGGACCTCAGTCACCGTCAAATTGCTATAACCGGAAGCAGCTCCTTGCGACAGTAGCAGACTGCAAACGAAGACCTAGGTGATTGATCCTCTTTGATCGCAAGCTTTCCACGGGGACGCTCAAGCGTGCCACAATTTGCCGAAGTCAGACTTGCATATGCGAATTTATCATCATCACCCACATCTCCATGTCTCCATGGACCATACTCCGACATGCTCGATAGCCTATTGACTTACATGACGCG
>Ga0182211_1000299_pt1 | contig 15870 bp, 37 predicted proteins | sample G5R1MG_20_FD_129660 | JGI IMG/M metagenome (GOLD analysis project Ga0182211, IMG submission 129660) | Switchgrass phyllosphere microbial communities from Michigan, USA - G5R2_MAIN_03OCT2016_LD1 MG | ecosystem: Host-associated > Plants > Phyllosphere > Phylloplane/Leaf | place: USA: Michigan... | reverse complement strand
TGGAGCGGAACAGGCCGAACATCAGGCGAGACCCAGCGCCGAACGATAGGTGTCCAGCAGCATGTCCATCTCGCGGCGGTCATCCGGCTTCATCTTGCGCAGGCGGACGATCTGCTTGACGATGGGCACATCGTAGCCAACGGCTTTCACCTCGGCGTACACGTCCTTGATGTCGTCCGAGATGCCCTTGGCTTCCTCAGACAATCTCTCAATCCGCTCGATAAGCAGACGCAAACGATCATCAGTGTTCTCGGTCATGCTACATGCCTCCAAATGCGGTTGTGTCGGATCAGGTGAATGGTTGACGTGGACACGCCGAAGTCGCTGGCGATCACCGGGTTGCGTTCACCGCCAGCGATGCGCTTGCGGATCATCGCCACGTCAGTTTCGGTCAGCTTGGCGCCGAACACGTCTTCGCCACGGCAACGCGTGCCATGGCGATCAACGTCAGCTTGGTTGCCGTAAGCCGTGTCCCAGCGCAGATTCACCAAGCGACAGTTCGACGTGTCGCCGTCGTTGTGACAAACCTGCGCACCGGGGAATGGATCGGCACCACAGAAGGCCACCATCACCATGCGATGCACGCGATGGTTCGATACAACCCCATGCTTAGACAAAGAGACGACCGGGTAGCCGTGCGTGCTGTTGGGCTGTAGCTGCTTGCCAGGAACCCCGAGCGAGCGTGCAGGCGCATCTATGTCGCGGCGGACGTTTCCCAGATTGCTGACCTCGTAGAACCCTTCAAAGCCGGGGACTGGCAGCCAGACTTCGCGATCGCCCGACATCAGCAGCGCGCCCGCAGAGCGACGACTTTGCTGTCGAGTTCTTGGCGCTCGCAGGGGGAAATCTCCCGGCCACCAGGGCTATCGGGATGGTGAGCCTTGCCTTTGGTTGCGAGCAGGTCGCGGCAAGCCGTCTCGATCTCGTCGTGGTCGAGTTCTTCAGGGACATGAACGATGCGAAAGCCATCAGGCATCAGCAGCGACAGCAATTCGGGAGGTAGCGCCTTTGTGTCGAGAAGGCGTACCAGCGCGGCCACAGACATGGTGGCGGGCTCACGGTCGGCATCGGCAGGAAAGTACGAGAGGATCGTGGACGGTGAAGTCCAACCGCCATCGTATTGGACTTGCTTCACAGTGACGCGACGAGCATCCATCTGGCGACGGATCGCACCCTGACGCTCGCGCACGATCTTGTCGTAGTCAGCCATGATTATGCTGCTCCTGCGAAGTAGATGTCGCTGCATGAGCGAACGATGGATCAATGAAGGCGCCGGCTGCTGCTGGCAGGGGGGAGGGTTGGGCAGCAGCCGGCGCAGTGGTGCCGCCATGGGAAGCGGTCTTGAGGCGCGCTTGAACGACGCGCGTAACTTCGGTGATGTCGCCCGACTGGTCGTGGGCAGGGCAAGGCAGTTCGTTGACCTTGGACCGGTCACAACGGCGGATGAGGATCTGTGCGTCAGTGAGGGGCATCTAAGCGGCCTCACTCTTCAAGCGCTCCAATTGGACGGCGACGCGGCTTGCGAGAGAGCGCATTTTATCGCGCGCTTCACGCAGGTTGTATTCGTCCCAGTCCTCGATATCGTCAGCAACGCGAGTGATCTCGCGCTCGATATCGGCCAGCTCGCTAACCAGAAGCGTAGCCACCACTCAGGCCCTCAAGCCGCTGGTCTGGCCGCGCGAGTAATCGCCAAACAGATCCGTATCGAGAGGCGCAATGATGCCAGCTTCTAGCATAATGCCGATCGAGCGTCGCCCAACCGGCTTGCCGCTGGACCACTGGATTTTGCCGTTGGCATCGCGCATGATCTTCTCGCCGCGCTGCATGCGCGCCGCGTACCGATCGATTGTCTTGAGGATGCCCTTAGGGATCTTACGAGGTTCATCAGCCATCGTCGTGCACTCCACAGTTGCGAAGGATGCGTTGAATGTCGGGAACTGGAAGGTCGTAGGACCGGGCCAGGCTAGCGCTGCTAGCGGAGGGACGACCTTGCACGGCGGCGATCACCGATTGCTGCTTGCGGACGGTCAGCAAGACCGCATCGGATGCCTTCTTGCTCACGCCATCACCCCACGGCGGTCGCTTTGAAGGTGCCGCTCCAACGCCCTGGCATGAGCGCGTGTGAGGGACTTACCTCGGTAGCGTACAGGATCAGCAAAGGGGTTTGCGTCCAGTGCTGCCTTGATCTGTGTGAGATCATCAGAGGGAGGGGCGCTCATGCGGCTTCATCCCGCTCAGCAGGCGTGTTGCGCTCGATGTGGTCGCGCACCTTCTTGATCGTCTCGGGCCAGAGCCGCCGATCGTTCCGCAGATCGCGCACGAAGTGTGGATCGCTGAGCGCATGACGCCCAAACGTGATCTCGGAGATGCCTTTCAGTTTGACGAAGGCTTCGATCTCGGTGAGCAATTCGGGATGGTGCTTGGACATGACCATCCTACTACAGTAGGACCAGTCCTACCGTCAAGCAAAGAAAGTGGGATAAGTCCTAGCCTTCTCGGAAATGCGAGAAGGTGGGATGCGGCCTACATGGAAGACTCACCTTCGCCGCTACAGACCCTCATCCGGCAGCTTGTCGCCAACGCGCCCGAGACGCGCGACTTCTACGACAAGCTGCTGCAAACCAAGCTCGGCACTAAGGGCAAGCCGATCTACGACATCGATCGAGGCAAGAGCCGTAATCCTGGACGCTTGGTGATCAACGAGATAGCTTCCATGTTCCATCAGCCACGCGAGGTTCTGGAACGCGCGATCGCGGGCGAGGAGGTAGAACCAGTCGCGCGCCCAAAGCCAGAGCCTATGCCCAGGCCTTCGCATCCCGAGCAGCCAATCACGCGAGATGCCAGCGCGAATGACGACACGATCGAGATTACTTCGCTGGACCTATCCTACTCCATGGGGCCGGGCACCGAGCTGGAAAGCTATATCGAAGAGGAGCCGATCCGCTTCGATCCGGTCTTTCTTCGCCGGGTCACGCGAGCGCCATTCAGCCGGCTAAAGCTGGCGCGCGGCGTAGGCGATAGCATGTTCCCCACGCTGCTGCCTGGGGACGTGGTGATGATCGACACTACCCAGAACCGCCTTACGATGTCGGATCGCGTCTATGCCGTTGCCCTCCACGGCGCGGCGGCCATCAAGCGTCTGCGGCTCGAAAAAGACCACCGCGTGCTAGTGGTATCCGACAATCCCAATGTCGAGAATTACGCGATCGATGAGGATGACGTGATTGTGCACGGTCGGGTAGTTTGGTTTGGCCGGGAGCTTTAGGCAATGACGCGTGCTGACTTCTGGTGGGGCATGGTGTTCCTAGCCGCAAACATGTGGTTGCTCGGAACGGCACTAGAGCGTGAGTTCATCAAGCGAATGAACCGGTTGATTGACGTGATTTGGGAGGCGCGCGACCGAAAGTAGGACCAGTCCCACTTTCCTAGTTGACGGGTAGGACAGTTCCTACTACAGCTTTCTCCATCAGGGCGCGGTGCCCTGCATGGAGATCCTTCCGTGAACGCCATCTCACAAATCCGCCCGCCGGACCTATCCGACACTGGGCATGAAGTAAGCTTCACTGATTGGCTGAACGCTAACGGCATCCTTCGCGCGGCTTGGAACGGCCGGCAGTGGAACGTGAACCTCCGGGGCGACCGCTTCGCCACCGGCGCGACGATCGAAGAGGCTCTGATCAGCATCGGAGCCGATGCATGAACCGCGTCTATCTCGATATCGAAACCATTCCCTGCCAGTCGCCTGAATACCGTGCGAAGGCGCGCGAAGGCATCAAGCCACCGGGCAACATCAAGAAGCCCGAGAGCATCCAGGCATGGCTTGATGAAAACGCGGACGTCGCTGCTGCAGAGGCGGTGGCCAAGACCAGCTTCGACCCGGCGTATGGTCATATCTGCACCATCGGGTTCGCGGTGGAAAACGATCCGCCGACCGCGCTGCACGCCGACACGACAGACGAAGAGAAGCGCATCGTTGAAGCGTTTTTGACCAATCTGCCAAAGGTCGGTCTCTGCCAGTTCATCGGGCACAACGTCGCTGCGTTCGACCTTCGCTTCATTCTCAACCGCGCGATCGTGATGGGAGTGAAGCTGCCCAGCATCTTCCCTAGGGATATTAAGCCATGGGCAGATACCGTGTTCGACACGATGATCGCCTGGGCCGGGACGCGCGGCACCATTGGCCTCGACAGGCTTGCCCAAGCGCTTGGCCTAGACGGCAAAGGCGACTTTGACGGCTCCATGGTCGCTGCGGCTTGGGCTGCTGGTCAGCACGACAAGATCGCGACCTACTGCAAGCGGGATGTCGCTGTCGTGCGCGAGATTCATCGCCGCTTTCTTGCTGTCGGCTTCTGAGGAGGCGTTAACATGACTGAGACCATGCGCATCTGGGATAAGGTCTCAAAGACCAATCCCGCGAACACCAAGAGGGTCAATCAGCGTGGCGGCTTCACCTCGATCTGTGCGCAATCGCAGATCATGGAGGCGACCCGCGCGTTCGGTCCGATTGGAGAGTGCTGGGGCTATACAGCCAGCGACCCCATCTTTCACGAAAGCCTTGTGCTTGTCCAAGTGACACTGTGGCATGGGAACCGCGCTAACGCGTTCGGCCCAGTCACTGGCGGCGCTGAGTGGAAGGTCAAGGATCGTGTCGACAGCGACGCGCCCAAGAAGGCCACGACCGACGCGCTGACCAAGCTCCTGTCGCAACTCGGGTTCAACGCCGACGTGTTCCTCGGGCTATTCGACGACAGCAAGTACCTCGCTCAATTGGAGCGCGAGTTCGCTCCAGAACCTGAGGTCCCGGCCAGCGTGGTGGCATTCCTTGACGGCCTGCGTGAGGCCTACACCACCAACAACGCCGAGACCTATTGGACACAGCATTGGCCTGGCGTGCCCAAGGAATGGCGTCCGCACGCTCTACAACAAAAAGACCAGATCAAGGCTGCGCAGAGCAACGTCGCTCTGCTGCGCGCCGGATAAAAAGGGATCGACATGCAAATCATGACAATCACCGGCTATCTAAGCCGTGACGCTGAGCCTTCCACCACTAGCAAGGGCGATAACGTCACTCGCTGGAACGTGCCGGTCAATCAAGGCTGGGGCGATAATAAGCAGACCAACTGGTTCCGCGTTTCCATTTGGGGCAAGCGGGCCGATTTTGCTGGTAAAGCGCGCAAGGGCGAGTTCGTCACGGTCACCGGCGAGCTGACCATCGGTGAGTACCAAGGCAAGCCTCAGTACGAAATCCGCGCTAGCGACTTCACCAACGTCACCACCAGCAAGCGAGAACCTGACGGCAGCCAAGGCGCCCCTGACGCGGGTGGCGGCGGCAACTACAGCTCGGCTGCCGATGACTTAGATGATTCTATACCTTTCGTCTCGAACGTGAGCATCTGGTGATGTTGGCGGTCTGCAAAAAGTGCGGTGAGGAAAAACCGGTTGCGGCGTTCTACGCCCATCCGTTTGGCCGCAATGGCCGCTTGTCCAAGTGCGCAGACTGCACCAAAGCGGATGTGCGAGCAAACCGCGCCGCGCGCCTCGAATACTATCGTGCTTACGAGCGTGAGCGGGCAAAGCTCCCACACAGGGTCGAGGCACGGCAGCAATATGTTCGTCAGAATGGGCAGCGTGCGCATCCGGAGCCTGACCCTGTTAAGCGTTCGGCGCGCGTGGCTGTCGGCAATGCTTTGCGTGACGGTAAGCTAATAAAGCCGCCGCATTGCGAGGTGTGCGCCGCCCCTGACGAAGCGATCCACGGTCACCATGACGACTACACTAAGTCGCTAGACGTGATCTGGTGCTGCTCGGCGTGTCATGCACTCATCCATGCCTATTGGCGTGCCAAAGATCGGAGAGTTGCATGAAGGTTGATGTTCGCCCGCGTCACCGCAACGCACCCCGGCCAGCATGGAAGGTCGCGGAGTCATTCAAGCAATGGCTTCGCGGTCGCCCTTGCGCCGCTGACGGCCACGGCCTGTGCGATGGCAAGGTCCAGTCCGCGCATGTCGACCACGCTGGCGACAAGGGCATGGGCACCAAGGTATCAGACCGACACTGCATCCCGCTCTGTGCGGGGCATCATACCCGGCAGCACACAAGGGGATGGGCCACGTTCGAGCGCGAATGCCTTGGCGGCAAGCCCGCCGTCGCACTGGCCGCTGCATATTGGCAGGCATGGCCTGGCCGGGGTGACTGGGAGGCCAGCAATGTCAGCAGCCGATAAGCCGCCCCTGCTATTCGAGGTCCGCCTTGGCATGCTCAAGCCAGCGAACCGTGCCGCCGAGGAAGCCATGCGCGAGATCAAGGGGAAGGTCCGCTGCACCATCACCGGCGGCACTGCCAACCAGCGTCGGCGCGGTCTCTACTGGTCCGTCGCCGCGCTGGTGGCCCCATTGCTCAACGATCTGCACGGCATGACCCTGGATGAGCAGGATCTGCATGACATTACCCGCGACAAGCTGCGGCTCTATGATGAGCATGTGCTACCGTCTGGCGAGGTGTTCCGCCGCCGCCGATCGACCGGCAACCGGACTATGAACGAGGCCGAGCGCGCGGCCTTTACCGACAAGGCGCTGCATCTGTGGAGCGCGTGGTGTGGCGTTGATGTCACTACCCTGAGAGAAGAAGCGCAAAAGGCGGCTTGATCGTTGATATTCGTTGACCGTGGGATCGCGGTGCAAACGCATCACTGATATGCTGGGCAGTCCAGAGCAAATTAATGCTCTGGACTTTGCTCGGTGAGCCGCCCTCTTGTGCAAACCCGTTCTAGTTGAACGGGAAGATCGCGACTAGCCGAGTTGAGCATCACCTCAACACGTTGATAAGGCTAGAAAATACTATGAAAACGGGCTCTAAGAGCATCACCCCCCAGCAGTTCGAGTTGGACCTCAAGATCGAGGTTGAACGCGAAGTCGACGGAATCGGTATGGGCGTCCTGAGTGACGGCTCCCCTTTCCTTAACATTCGCGGCCTAGCTGCGATGTGCGGCGTTGATAGCTCGCTGATAACCAGGATCACTGCAGATTGGATCGCCACGCCGCTTAAGCCGCGCGAGCACAAGATCCGCGAGTTGGTTCGGGCTCAGGGCGCGGATGACAAGGTCGCTTTCATCGCGGTCGAAAAGAGCGGGACGATCAACCACATCATCCCCTCTGCCGTTTGCATGGCGGTATTAGAGTACTATGCGTTCGAGGCAAAGACCTCGAACGATAAGGCCGCTCAAAGCTTCCGTATTCTGGCGCGCAAGGGCTTCCAGCAGTTTATCTATGCGCAGGTGGGCTATAATCCCACAGGGGCGCCGAGCATCGCCTGGCAGCAATTTCACGATCGCGTGGGCCTGGCGTACCACACCGTTCCCGATGGCTACTTCAGCGTCTTCAAGGAAGTGGCCGATATGCTGGTGACCCTTATCCGTCAGGGCGCTGATCTTGGTCACTCGTTCATTCCAGACATCAGCGTCGGCATCGCTTGGTCGAAGTTCTGGAAGGGCGAGAACCTGGAAGTCGTTTATGGCCCGAGTAAGCAGTACGAGCACAATTACCCGGCGTACTTCCCTCAAGCCGCGTCCAATCCTCAAGCACCCAAGTGCTATCCTGATGATGCGTTAGGCGAGTTTCGTAAGTGGGTCCGAGACCACTACATACCTAAGCAACTGCCGAATTACCTCCAATCTAAGGTGAAGCAGGGCGAGTTGCCGGCACCGAAAGCCACCGCTGCGATTGAGGCGTTTGGTATCAAGAAGCTCGCCAAGGCCAAATAGCATACACACACCGGCCGCAAACGCTTGCGCCGCCGGAATACCTCGGCGCTGTAGCCGAACCTGCGCCACCTAGACCGCCCCAGCTCAGTGCTAGGGCGGTCTTTTGGTGTGTGGGTGGAGAGTGAAGAAAAGTAGGACCAGTCCCACTTTCCTAGTTGACGGGTAGGACCAGTCCTACTAAACCGATCTCAGCAGCCCCGGCACCCGCTAACAGCGCAGACCCAGGGCACCGTTGGAGATCACGATGACCCCCGCAAACGAAACTCCCGAAGATACCACTGACTGGTTCGCGCTGATCTTTGGCGTGGTCCTTGGTCTGGTCATTGGCGGCAGCCTGGGCCTGAGCTTCGCGCCGACCATGGTGTCGATGTGAACGCCCTCTCTCTCTATCGCGAGATCGATGCCCTCGGCGGAACTGCCGATAACGATCTTGAGCGCGGTTACACCAGCGCGATCACTGATGTTCTGGAGCTCCTGGAGCGCCGCGGCTTCTCGGAGCGTACCGATGCGCCTCAGCACAATGCTGAGCTGAAAGAAGCAAACAGCGAGTTGCTAGCGGCTCTGGTAAAGCTGGAGCGCGCTGGCCGAGAGGCTTGGCATTTTCAACATCAAGACACCAACGCGCAGATAGGCTTTTCGACTGCGCTGGCCGGTGCCCGAGCCATCATCAACAAGACGGGTGTGGCATGACCCGCCACGACCAGACCCAATTCAACGAGGCCCTGCACCTCACAGGCCCATGGTCCCCTAGCTGGCCCATTCGCTGGGAAGAAGCACGCGGCACCTACAGCGAGAAGGCTTGCCTGCTGAGCATCGCTGCAGAGGCCCGTGCGCAGGACATGGACATCTTCTGTGCGGCCTATGACGCGGCGGTGGCTACCGATGCTGACGAGCGCGCAGAGCTGATCGCAGAGATGGAAGCGCTGTTCGACGCGGCCAACGAGCATGAGACCGCCGGCTATGGCCCGCCTGACAACTACGATCCCGATTGCGGCGGTGGCTGGTGGCCGTCTTCGCAGCCGGTGAGCTGGGGAATGGGAGGCGCACGTGGCTGACCGTGACGATTGGCAGGTTATTCCAGGCAGTAAGGGCTATGAGGTGTCGCGAGCCGGCGATGTCCGTCGCGGGTCTCGCATGTTGAAGCCTTATTCCACCCGGGGCGGATACCTTTTGATCGGCATCGATTACGAGGGCGGTGTTCGCCGCCGGCGGCTTGTTCATCAGGTCGTTTGCGAGGCCTTCAAGGGTCCTGCCCCCCTTGGACATGAGTGCTGCCATGAGAACGGTAACCGCTCCGATAATCGCGAAAGTAACCTCCGCTACGGGACTCGTAGCGAGAACATGGCCGATCAGTATCGCCATGGGACTCGTGTGTTTGGAGAACGAGTAGGCCGCGCGAAACTAACGCAGGATCAGGCCATCGAAGTCAGACGTCGAGTTGCTGCTGGCGAAGGGCAACGCGCGCTTGGGCGCGAATACGGGATTTCTCACACTCAAGTTGGCGCCATTGGTCGCGGCGATTTTTGGAAAACCGTCGAAACGGGAGTTGCATGATGGCCGATGATTGGACCGTGGGTGATCTGGCGCTGTGCGTGGCAGGCGGCATCGCTAGCAAAGTCGGTGCGGTCTATGCTGTCATCGACTTCCTGCCCGGTGACGGCGCAACTTGTCACAGGTGCGGCGACAAGAACTGGGGCACTGATACGCTTCTGCTGGTTGGGATCACGCCCGCCGGAACTTGCAAGGGTGGCTCGGCATCTCGTTTTCGCAAGATCCGACCACTGACCGACGAAGAGCAGATGCTCGCACGCGCCGAGTTCAAGGCTGATCGCATCATCAACGCCCCGGTGGCAGCATGAACGCGCCGCACCCCATATTCACCTTGGGCACCCGTTGCCGCCAGGCTGTTGCGAACACGCCTGAGCCGCCGGCTGTCGAGCCCTCCTTCACCTTAGACCGCCACATCGCGCGCGCACGTCGAGAGATGGGCGCGGCCAGGTGGGCACAACTCAACTCGGAGTGGGAACTGTGAGCACATACTACATCGATTGCGAGTTCGACGGCCATAATGGCCCGCTGCTCAGCATGGCGATTGTTCGCGAAGATGGACACAGCATCCATATCGAGACGACGACAACCGCGCTTGACCCATGGGTCGTGGCCAATGTCGTCCCGCTGATGGATCGCAATGACGCGACTACGCATCCGCTTGTACAGCCGTACATGGTCGGCCCGACGATCAAGGATTTTCTCGGAAGCGATACTGATCCAATCTTAGTGGCGGACAGCCCCGTCGATATCGGTCGGTTCTGCGCGCATATCGCCACTGCCGCTGATGGCGAATGGGCATCATGCGATTACCCGTTGATGCGCTTCGAAGTGCATGACTTAGCTTGCTACCCGACCGATCTTGAAGGCGCTGTTCAGCACAACGCCTGGTGGGATGCGATGGCACTGCGGCACAAGCTCACCGGAGTTCAGTCATGACCGAACCAAGTGGCGCCGTAGAGGCGGTGAGCAACCTGTACTGGCACGTACGCACCCATAGCGAAATACGCGACGCATCATTGCCTGCGCTTGTTGATGGCCGGATCTACGGTTGGCGCACGACTGCCGGCAAGATTTATGCGGGTGAGGGATACCCTGTAACGCCGCGCAACTTCTCACTCGATAACACCTCTTGCGCAGAGCTGATGATCCGCCGGCCTTTTGCGCCCACCCCCTCCGATCAGGAGAAGCGGATCAGCAAGTTGGAGGAGGCGCTGAAGGAATGCGCCCGCGTCCTCCGAGATCGCATCCCGCGCATCGGCCCAGAGGGGCCAAACACCGCAGCTGAGCAGCAGGAATACGAGGAAGTCGGCGGCGCTTGGTCAATGGCTGATCGCGCCCTCAGCCCCGAAAGGAGCCCCAAATGAGCCATCCCATGACCGAAGCCCGCCGTCAGCATGTGCATGGCTCTGTGCGGCCTATGGACCGAACCTACAAGTACCTGCGTCCCCGCAATGCCTTGGTGATCCTTGCTCTGGCTGTACTGGCTTGGGTGCCTGTCGCTTGGGTGCTGGTATGAGTGGGGTGGAGCAGGAGGCGATTGACGCATGGTTGGCGCAAAACTGCGGCACCGGGCTACCTTACGGCGAGGCAACTGATGATGCCGGGATGCTTCATGGCCTCGCCTATGTGCTGCGACAAATAGAAGGCACCGCCAGCTACAAAGTACACATCGGACAGTGCAATTCTGCAACGTCCGCAATTCGCAGGGCGCTGGAGCATTTCGCGCGTATCGAACTCGCCAAGACCGGAGGCGCAGCATGACCGATCATAGCAACCCGGCCGCGTTTCCCGTCTCTACGCAATGGCAGGCAGAGCCGCAGCTTGGCATGAGTTTGCGCGATTGGTTCGCAGGCGTCGCCATCGGCGGGATGCTAGCCGACCCGAACGTGCGCGCGGCAGAAGACGACGCTCCTTGGGCGCCGCATGCCAGCGTAGCTTACGCGATTGCAGACGCCATGCTCATCGCTCGCCAAAAGGTGTCGTCATGACCAATCAACACACCTCTCTTAGCGTAGGCAGGAGCGGGGAAGGGGAGGGCGCTTCCTTGCAGGACCGGGCTTTCGTGCCTGCGGCATCGAGCCCTGCGGTCTCGCCGGTTCCCGCTTCAATCCCTAGCGCGGTTGCCGAAAGCTTAGAAAACTCATTGGGCGTGGCTTCGATAACCCCAGGCTTTGGCAACGATATGGCGGTGTGGTCATCACTGGCGAGTGCTGCTCTAAAGGCGATAGCGCTACTTCGCTCTTCGCGCTGTAGCTATTGTGATGACACCGGCGATGTCCACCGGGCGGATGGTGAGTGGCTTGGCTTATGCGATTGCTCTGCCGCTGAGTTCAGTCGCTTGCAGGCCATAGCAGACGCAGCGCATGAACTGATCTATGGCGGCGGCTTGATCAATCGAGGCGTTGATCGCGGTCTTGTGGTTGTCGAGCGCGCGGACAAGTCCGACCCACATTACCGGCTCTGCGCGATGCTGGAGAACTACGCTCCCACCCAAGCCACCAACAACACTATATCCGAGGAGACGGGGAGGTGAGAACCTTGACCATCATGCGCGCCGAGGATGTCGCCGTGCGATACCTCAAGGTCCAAGCCGGCGTACGCTATTGGGAAGCCGCCAGTGTCAACGGCGTCGAGGACGAGGACGGATCGCTGATCCCCTGCCGAGATGGCGATACCTGGGCACCAGTGATCGACCTCGACACCGGCATCATACAGGATTGGCCCGCCGGCACGATCGCGAGCATCTACTACAAGGTGTGCGACGATGGCTGTTACGCGTTGCTCGATGCCAACCTCAAAGAGGTGAAGTCGATCGACGGCTATGTGCCCAGCATCATGTGCCCCGGCGAAAACGGCTATGGCGACTACATCATCATGACTGTCGGCCCCGATGGTGCAATCCAGAACTTCGACGGTGATGATCTGGATGCATTCGAGAGCCCGCGTTCATGACCCCCACCCCCCATAAGGAGCGCTCGGAATGACGGCGCAGGCAAAAAGCCTCGCTCCCTTGATGACGGAGGTACAGGCGGCGCAATGGCTATCCATCTGCACGCGAACCCTGCGAGCCTTGCGGCAGGAGGGCAAAATTCCGTACGTTCAGATCAGGTCGGGGATCAGGTACACACTCGACGACCTGCAAGCCTTTGTCGAAAGCCAGCGCACATGCCAATCTACCGCCGCGAAGGCTCCCCGCACTACTGGATGTCGATCAGCATCCCCGGCCGTCCTCGATTTCGAGGCTCTACGGGCGAAACGAACGAACGCAAAGCGCGGATAGCGGAGGCAGAGAAAGAGCGCGAGCTCAAGGCAGGTCTTGAGAAACCGACAGCTTGGCGCGTCAGAGAGTGCTTTGCCGCCTACTGGCAGGAGCATGGACAGTACAAGCAAACGGAAGACGATATCTTTCGATCGCTCGAGATACTCAGCGCACATTTCGGGGCCGACACTGAGATATTGTCGATCACCAATTCACAGATCATGGACTATCGCGCAAAGCGACGCGGCGGTCTGATCAAAGTAGGCCATAGAGAGTTCGGGACGGCGAGCCCTTCGACCGTCAACCGCGATCTAGCCTACCTCAAGGCGGCGATCACATGGGCCAACACCATGCACGGCCAGCAGGCGCCGGCGTTGGCGTGGAAGCGCTTGAAGCTAATCGAGCCTGAGCATCGCATCCGCTTCGCCGGCGAAGACGAGTTTACACGCCTCACCCAATGCGCGCACGCGAGCATTCAGCCGGTCATCGTTGCCGCCGTCACGACAGGTCTACGCAAAGACAATCTGTTGAGCTTGGAATGGCACCAGGTCGATCTAGGCCGATCGACGATTACTATTCCACGCACCAAGGGCAAGAAGCCCCTGGCCATCAGGATCACGCCACCACTTGCCGCCGTACTCGGACGCACTCTGCCGCCCAATCGCACCGGCAACGTGTTCGACAAGACCAATTTCCGCAAGCGGTGGGAGGCAGCTCGCAAGGCAGCAGGCTTGGTGGACTTCAAGTTCCATGACCTGCGGCACACGTTCGCTAGCTGGGCACGCATGAAGGGCGCCGATCTAGCTGATATTTGCGATGCTATGGGGCACAGCACCGTCGCTGTCACGATGCGATACGCTCACATCAAACCGGACACTCGAGACACCGCATTCGACCGTGTTGGTGACATGCTGCAGCCGCGAAAAACTCGGCGTGTGTCACAATCCATGGCACAACGGGGTAAGAAGTGATGGATTTCCGCCAAAAACCCTGCCATTACAAATCAGGTGCTCTACCAACTGAGCTAAGCCGGCATTGGCCTCTAAGGCCTGCGTTTCCGCTGTTTTCGCCTATGGCCGCTGATCGTGGTCGTCAAGCCAAACCGGAACAAAGCGGCAAGGTTCGGCACACGTGGGCACAGTGGTGTCACAATCGGTGGCACACACGAAACGGGCTGATGAGAGGTTCCCGCCTCGCACCAGCCCTGACCACGAACCCTGTGTTGGAGGCTTCAATGGCTGACGCGTTCCCTAAGAAGATTCTGCCGTTCCTTGAAGGAAAGATTGGCGAGCTGCGCATGATGCGCTTCTGGTCCAAGGTTGATGTGCGCGGTCCTGACGAGTGCTGGGAGTGGCAAGCCAGCATCAACAGCAGCGGCTATGGCCGGTTCAAGCTGGCATCATACCGCATGGTCACGGCAAGCCGCGTGGCGCTCATTGGCAACAGCAAGTCTGAGCCCGCCGGCCTGCACGTCTTGCACACCTGCGACAACCGCCGCTGCTGCAATCCACATCACCTCTATTTCGGCACGGTCGCACAGAACAATCAAGACAAGGTGGATCGCGGCCGCGCGACGACGGGCGATCAATCATGCGCCAGCAACGGTGGTGCCAAGCTGACCGAAGCGCAGGTTGTACAGATCGTCGATCGCTTCCGCCGAGGCATGAACAACAAGCAGATCGCCAGTGACTTGCCCGTCACGCACCAGATGGTGAGCAAGATCCGGCGCGGCCATATGTGGCGTCCGGTCACAGAGCGCCTTGGGTGGTCGCCGGCGCAACCATACCGGCCCGGGGAAGCCCCCACCCGCCTGAACGCGGAGGGCGCAGATCGTGGGTAGCCTTCCCTTCGTCGCCATCGGCTTGCTCGCCGGCCATGCCCTCGCAGACTACCCGCTACAGGGCGACTTCCTGAGTAAAGCCAAGAACCGCCTAGCGCCGATCCCCGGCGTGCCCTGGTGGCAGGCTCTGGGCGCTCATGCCATTATCCACGGCGCGTTCGTGGCCTTCATCACCGGCATCTGGTGGCTGTTTCTCGCAGAGGTGGCGATCCACGCAATCACCGACGACGCCAAGTGCCAAGGCAAGCTGACCTTCAATCAGGATCAGGCCATCCATCTCGTCTGCAAGGCGGCGTGGCTGGCTGTGTGGAGTCTCGTCCCATGACCAACCCAAAGACATCCCCGGTAGCTGAGAGCGTGGTGGAGGATTTGCGGCCATGGGGTTATGCGCCTGGCGGGTACGTTTTTCATTGCCACGATTGCCCAGAAGATTTGCCCTTTGAGGAAAGAGCGACAGGCGACAAGCGTTCCTGGCGCTGTAAAGCGCATGCGATCGCTGCTCGGGGCAAATCCATAGAGGAAGATACCCCCACCGATGCAGGGGAGGGGGTGGAGCAAAGCGATCGAGAAACGCTTATAGCCGCCGGATTGGATGAGTACGCGGTGACTTGCGCGCTGCGCACCGAGAGTGACGGTGGCTTTTGCCACGCATATTTCTACAGCGATGGGCAATGGCATTTCCAGACCGGAGGCCACGACCTCGTAACGCGAGACGGTTCAACACTGCGCTGCTTACTGACGAAGCGGCTCTACGCCCACCCCACCCCCACCTATCCAGGCCTCGTGGGGGAGTTGGTAGAGGCGTTGGCGGAACTGCAGCTTGCGGCATTCCTTGCAGGGCGAGGTTCCACGAGATCAGACAAGTCCGCGCCAACCATGGAAGATTGGCGCAATCTCGCCCGCACCGCCCTCTCCAAAGCCAAGGACACTCCTCATGGTTGAGCAAGTCATACCTGACGCCGGGAAGCTGGTGGAGTTGGCGGATGACTACGACGATTACGAGGACGGCTGCTACGAGTGTGGTGGCGAGGGCTTCGTGTCTGATTGCGTCGAGGAATGGGCGTGCGTCTATCCTGAGTATGGCTGCGACTATTGCACGCGCCGATGCCCGCTCTGCAATCCCGCCCGCGCTGCATCCCCCGATACCGCTAAGAGTGAGGGGGAGGTATGAGCGATCAGGCCGTTGCCTACCGCATCGTCCAGTCCGGCAAGACCGTCGCCCGCGTCGAAGGCGAACATGCCTTGCGCGAGATCATGCTCGCCACCCGCGCCTACGCCCAGGACGGACCGCTATCCATACAGAAGCGGATCAAGCGGCACTGGCGGGGGTTTGGGGTAATGGACGCTAGTTCGATCCCCTCATCAGTCGCCACAGGAGAATGAGAAATGCTGATCTGGTGGACCAGTGAAGCCGATTGTCACGCGATCACAGGCCGGGCGACCACGCCTCATGCGGGTCGC
>Ga0182211_1000298_pt1 | contig 15881 bp, 7 predicted proteins | sample G5R1MG_20_FD_129660 | JGI IMG/M metagenome (GOLD analysis project Ga0182211, IMG submission 129660) | Switchgrass phyllosphere microbial communities from Michigan, USA - G5R2_MAIN_03OCT2016_LD1 MG | ecosystem: Host-associated > Plants > Phyllosphere > Phylloplane/Leaf | place: USA: Michigan... | reverse complement strand
GTTGGCGTGGTCACGCCGGGTGAAGCGCCTGCCGCGACCAAGAACGATGTGGGCCGCAACACGCTCATCATCGACACGCTGGTCTATACCCGCCACGCCCTGCCGCTGCTGGAAACCTTCCAGACGAGCTATGACGCCCGCGTCGAGCTAGGCGTCGAGGATGGCGAAGCTATGGCTCGCTTCACCGATCAGGCGTTTATGATCCAAGCGGCCAAGGCTGCGCTGGATACGAATAGCCGCTATAGCTCGACCGCTGGTAAGCCCGCTGGCTTCAAGGGTGGCTCGACGGAAACCCTGTCCTCGGCTGGTGATATCACTGACCCGGCCCGCTTCTACAAGGCGATCAGCAACCTGTTCGTCAAGATGGAGCAGAAGGACGTTATCCCCGGCCAGAGCGATGTGATGCTGGCAATGCGTCCCGAGCAGTTCTATGCGCTGCTGGATGCGGAGCAGATCATCAATGGCACCTACGTTACCGCTCGCGGTACTCGTATCGAGGGTGCGATGATCTTCAAGGCGTTCGGTTGCCCGGTGATCCGCTCGAACAACTTCCCGACTGGGACGGTTTCGGGCCATCTGCTGAGCACTGCCAACAACAACAACGCCTATGACGGTGACTTCACCAAGCTGGCCGCTCTGGCGTTTAGCCCGCGCGCTCTGCTCGCTGGTGAGACGATCCCGCTTGAGCATGACCTCTACTACGACAAGATTTTCAAGTCGTGGTTCGTGGATAGCCATGCGGCGTTCGGCGTGACCGCAGATCGCAGCGAGTACGCTGGCGCGATCCTGCTGCCGTAATCTCACTTGCCCCCAGCTTCTTCGGAGGTTGGGGGCATTTTGCGTAGGAAGTCTTAGATGCCCGCTCTCACCACTTTAGATGTTGTCAATGATATGTTGGCGACGTTGGGCGAACTGCCCATCAATTCAGTCGAGGAAGGCCACCCGATGGTCCCGACTGCGCTTCGTATTCTGTCCACGGCATCTGCACGAGAGCAGGCGAAGTCTTGGTGGTTCAATCGTGAGCTTACCGATCTGGTCCCCGACACGTCCGGGTATATATATCTACCTTCTGATGTGCTAAGGGTTGACCCTCAGGCGACAAACCTGAACTATGTGCAGCGTGGCCGTCGGCTGTATAAGCCGTTTGAAACGTCTGCTAACGACAAATACAAGTTCAATGAGCGAGTACGCTGCTGGCTAATTAGGGAAGTGCCTTTCGAGGATTTGCCCGTACCGGCTCAGCATGTCGTATCCTACTCGGCCCAGCTTGATTTTATGAAGGCATACGAAGCTGACCAGAACAAGGTTCAGCAGGTTGCTATGCTGTTCCGGGAGACGATGCTAACGCTTAATGCAGAGCACACCCGGAACTCTGATGTTAACCTGCTTCGGCGACGGGGCGGTGTGTACGGTGGACGAACGGAGATTGGCGTTACGCATTTGCAGGACGCCCTCAACTACTACAGATAAGGAAACGATATGGGCAAACTGTCTGGCGGCTACGAAAGCGTAGTTCGCGGCGTAAGCGAGCAAGCTCCGCAGAACCGCCGTAGCGGTCAGCACTTTGCTCAGGTCAACATGATAAGCGATCCTGTCCGAGGCTTGGCCCGTAGACACGGCTCGTTGCTACAGGACGAGGTTAAGCTCAGCATCCCCGCTACGCAGTTCGATAGTCTACTGGCGGACACGCAGGCGCATAAAACCTTCCCGTTCTATGTGGGCGATGATGAGTATGACGTGATCCTGCGGACAACCAAGGATGCGGCCAGCCTCGGTCAAAACGGGTTCGCTTGGTGCTTTAACAAGAGCACCCGAGAGTTTATTCCGACTGTGTACAATGCCAGCGACACTGCGCTTAATCAGCTTGTGTCTGGCGGTGTTAGTGCAGTCGTCAACGTGGGCCGTTATCTTTACATGGCGGGCAACGAGGTGGTGCCTCAGGTGTCAACCGTCGATGTATGGAACAATATGGCCAACCGTGCGCGCATCGCCGCGACTATTCAGCTTGGGGCCTACAGCCGTACTTTCTCGCTTACGCTGGTCCGACCAGACGGAAGTAAGGTAGTCGGCAGCTACACCACCCCGTCTAGCAGCTATGGCGGCACCCTCGATACGTCGGACATTCCGCTGTATCAGCCCGATGGCACAACCCTTAACCCGACCTATCAGAAGCAGGTCAACGACCGGGTGAACGCCTATAACGGCGAAGTGACTAAGTGGATCGGCACTGCCGCAGCCGCTATCACCCCGGCGAATATCGCGGCCATGATTGCAGCAGACCTCCGCTCCAAAGGCGTACCCAGTGCATCCAATATCGGGGGCACGGTTATCCTTGACGACCCGCAGTTTAATGACGCCAGCGGCTCGGACGGTGGTGACGGTAGCTTGATCCGTGCGGTAGGCGGTGACGTGGACAATGTGGACTTGGTGAACACAGTTCACTGGGTAGGCAAGGTCGTGCGTGTGCCGTCTGATACGACTACGGGCAATGCTGTGTATCTCAAGGCCGTATCTCGCGAAGGCGGGGGCACTGGCTGGGGTCCGGTTATCTGGCGGGAAACTGCTGGGTTCAGCATCACTCCGCAGATCGCGTTCATTATGGCGACTGTCGAGAACGGTGTGCTCTACATTGCCTCCACGGCTGCTGGGTTGGGCGCACTGTCCGGTGTCGTTGTTCCTGACTACAAGGCTAACTCGGTCGGTGACGATCTGAGCAGCCCGGTTCCCGAGTTCTTCGGTCGCCGTATCGACTTCCTTGCGGTGTTCCAAGACCGCCTCGTAATCGGTTCGGGGGCAACCCTGCTGTTCTCCCGCCCCGGCGACTACCTTAACTGGTTCCGCAAAAGCGTGACAACTGTGGCCGATGACGATCCGTGGGAGGGCTTTGCTCTAGGCACGGAGGATGACACGATCAAATGGTCAACTCTGTATGACCGCAACTTGCTGCTGTTTGGTAGGCGGTTCCAGTACATCGTGTCTGGTCGTCAGCCCTTTACGCCTAAGTCGGCTTCCATCATCGTGTCCACAGCTTTCGAGGATGCTATCGACGCTGAGCCTAAGGCTACCGGCAACTTCGTGATATACGGCAAGTATAATGGCCGACTTGGTTCTGAGGTTGCCTCGGTCCATCAGGTGCAGGCTGGCAACATCGCCGATACCCCGGAGAGCTACAAGATTAGTCAGCAGCTTGACACGTACCTCACGGGCATACCCGTCGAGATTGTAACGATGACGGCTCCGAACATGATCTTGCTTAGGACTAGGACTGAGCGCCAACGGGTGTTCACCTATAGCTATATGGACGACGCCCAGCAGGGCCGTTTGTTCGATAGCTGGTCCCACTGGGAATGGTCGGATCATGTTGGTAGTTTGATCGGGCTTAGCCGCGACAGCGGCGACGTACTGATCTACACGTTAAAGAAAGGCTTGACCTCGCAAGGGGAACAGGGCCTATGGGTCGCAGCCGAGCGCCTTGTGCGTGATACTGCGCTATCTGATTACCCTTATCTCGACAGCTTGCGTCCTTTGATCCAGTATCAAGGAGATAGCGACAACTCCTACCTTAATCCGACCAACGGGCCGAAGGAAGGAATTGCGGTTGCACTTGAGCGGCTAAGCGATAGGCAGTTTATCGGGCTTCCTATGGAGAGCTACGAGACCTTCCTCGCGCAGTACCCGACGCAGCAGGCTTCGGCATGGGTAGGCGCGAACTACCCTGCCTACGTCACCCCGACTAACCCCTACGCCAAAGATCGTAACGGGCAGCCCATTCTTACTGGCAGGCTAACGCTTAGCTCGGTCAAGGTGGCTGTCTCCGAGACTGGCGGAATGGAAGGATGGGTTACTCGCAACGCCGGGACAGCAAGCCGGGTACTCGACTTTACAGGCCGGTATCTGGCAAGCCCGTCTAACATCATCGGCAAGCAGCCTATCGTCTCTACGACCCTATCGGTTATCGTGGGTGGCGAGGTTCGGGAGTGCAGCTACACGCTGCGAGCAAAGTCGTGGCTCCCGCTGACTATCACCAGTATCGACTGGACTGGGCAGCTATTCCTTAACACCCGTCGAGCATAGGAGCAGGCATGGGTTCCATCTTCTACGGCCAAGCCAGTGCTATCGCAGCGCAGGGGCAGGTCAATGCTAAGCGCATTACCACTAAATCTGGTAATGAGAAGCGGGCAGCACAAACCGATCTGCAACTGTTCAGTCAGGCACTGGGCAACCGTAAGATCATGGACGCTGCTGGCAAGAACATCAATGCGTATGGCGAGAATATCGCCAAGAACTTGGAGGGTGCCACTATGGGTGCCTTCCAAGATCAAATCCAGAGTGCCGAAGAACTTGGAGCTACCACTGCTATAGCTTCGGCTGCTGGCATTGGTGGCTCGTCTGTTCAGGCGTACAACGATACGCTGGCAACAATGAACGGGCTGCGGCGAGAGCAGAGTGACAGGCAGTTTAACCGCGACCTGTATGCTGCTGGCCGGAACCGTTCTGCGATCCTTACGGATGCGGTTGACAGCTTCGACCAGAATATCTACCGGACTGACCTCGACGTGTCCACCTATATGGACGTTAAGAAGCCGAGCTTCCTTGCGGGAGCGGCTACACTGGGCCTAGCGGCTGCGGCGACGTACTTCGGTGGTCCGCAGGCAGGGCAGGCAGTTATCGGCTTCCGAGAGAGCCAGATGGCGGCTGAACGTGGCGACTTCGCTGCGGCAAGCTCGTCCCTCACCGGGTCTATGATGGCAGGTTTCGGAGCCTTCAAGACCTATCGACAGACAGGCGGTAAGATTTGGAGCAGTTCCAAGTCTGGCGCTAATATCAAAGGATAAACCATCATGGCCGCTGGACGTACTTCGTTCGCTTTCGAGCCTGCACGGGTTTCGCAGAGCCAGCCTAATTCGCAGGGCGGCTTTCGTGGTATCCAGATGCAGGGTGGCAATACCTCCGTGGCCGGGGGTGTTGCTGCGGCATCACAGTTTACTACGCCGGGACCGGAGGCTGACCGCATAGGTGGCTTCCTGACCGACCTCTTGCAGCCCGCTATCGAGCGGCGCAAGAAGGAGCAGTTCGTTGCTGGTATGGTCGATCAAATGTCGGCTGTATCCGGTGAGGAAATCCGGGTCAACGATAAGAACCCGCTCAACACGATTTTCGGCCCCTCGTCCTACGAGGAAGGCGCTATCTTCTATTCGGCTAAAGATGCTGTCAATAAGTGGCAGACGAACATGCTGGCCGACATGGATAACCTCAAGCGTCTGCCACCCGACCAGCTTACTAAGGTCGTAGCCGAGAGTTTCGGTGCTATGAAGTCGGGCGACCGCTTCACTGATCTTGCCGTCGAGACTTCGCTTATTGAAGCAAGCCAGCCGGTTATTGGCGCTATCGCCAAGGAACGGTACAAATGGCAGCAAGGCGAGGCGCTTAACGCTTGGTCGGGTGCAGCATCCTCTGGTGGTGCTGCCTTCCAGTCTGCAATGGTTTCTCTGGCTCAGAACAGCGAGCCTTCGGATGCAGGCAATCTTGCCGCCAATGCAGCCCACAATAACTTTTTGTCTTCGATGACCAAGCCTGAGGGTATGGACGACGAGACGTACCGCAAGGGCCTCATCAGTTTCTACAAGGGGGCTGTGCAGGGCGGTAACGGGTACGCAGCGACTGCGCTCAAGAAGTCGGGGCTATTCAATCTGCTGACTGATGAGGAATTGGTCAAGCTGGAAGACGCTGAGCTTAAATACGGCAACCGTGCCCTTGGGCGCGCTGCTGTCAACTTCGCCGAGGATATTGATCGGCTGAACTTCAACATGGAATTTGGCAAGACCAGTTCGACCGAGGCAATGGCTCAGCTTGCTACGATCAATGAAAAGGTCAAGGCAGCGACCGGGTTCGATCAAGACCTGTTCGACTACAAGGATATCACGGGTGCTGGTAAGAACGTATGGACTGCGCTACATGCTCAGTTGCAGCGTCAGGAGGACCGCCGCTGGCAGGTCGAAGACATGGCTCGCCGTGAGAAGTTTGAGACGGATCAGAAGGATAAGGAAGCTGCTGACGAGGCAGCTCAGGTGCAGACCGCATGGGCTGCTGGTCGCGTCAAGACCGCTATGGCGGCTGGCATCGGCTCTACTGGTAACTTCGACATACTAGCGCAGGCTGACTATGCTTCCGGCAACTGGACGAACATGCTGCGGTCGTATAACAACGATCAGTGGGTATCGAGCCTAGTGAAGGATCAGGTGCAGGCTCAGATCGGCAGCAGTATCGGACAGGAATACAATAAGGACTTCGAGGGTGGCTACCAGAAGTTCACCCAGCTTAACAAGCTAAAGCCTGCTGCGGCTATGGCTTACTACGGCGACCTCTACAGCCCTATGCTCGCCTATGAGCGTATGGTAACGACTGGCCGGGTATCCCCGTCGCAGGCGTTCCAGAGGGCGTTCTCCAACCCGGCTCAGTATGCTCCGACCCCGGACATGAGCAAGGAGGCGACTGCTGCCATTGATAGCTGGATTAAGTCCAACCGGGGTAACACTTGGATGGGCGGTACTGTCGGCAGCTTGCTGGGCGGAAGGCGCGATTTGACTGCAACCGGGCAGGCTGCGCTCAAAAACAGCATGGCTCGCCAGCTTGGCGTAATGATGAAGAACACCGATATGCCCGTAGAGGCGCTCATTCCTAACCTTTACCAAGACCTTATCCGCTCCGGCGCATATGAGGACTACGGACGGCTGGGGTGGTCGAATAAGCCGGGTACGCCCAATCTCGGCAAGCAGCTTGGTCTGATGCAGGACGAGGCGGACGAGGTAGTTCAGGGCGTCATCGACCGGCAGCTAAAGGCTACCGGCTTTAAGGACGGCGTGAGCGGAGATAACTTCGACATTCGCCGGATTAAAGATCAGCGAGGCCAGACAGTGATCGCTGTCACGCCATACGACGACGAGGACGGTGCGGGTGCTACGGCCCTCATTCCGTTCTCCATGCTCAAGGCAGAGGCAGATAGCCTCCGTGATGGCCGGGTTGCCCGTGGGCAGCGTAGCTATCGTGGGCAGGGCGCTGCCAAGTATAATGGGCCTGATCCGTATCGTCGGGTGGCCGGTGAGAGCGGCTGGGAACGGCTCAAGCGGATTAACCGTGAGGTTGCCGCTGGTGCAGACCCAGCGAACCACTTCAACAAATAAGGAGGCACTATGCCTAACTCGTATACCGACCCGATGTATGACAAGATCGAAGCTGGGTTGGAGAAAAAGTATAACCTGCCCGAGGGCGGTATGCGGGCTATTCGTACTCGGGGTGAGCGGTCTAACGCTAATCAGGTTAGTTCGGCTGGCGCACGGACTGTGTACCAGATCATCCCCGATACGGCCCGTAGGTTTAAGAAGGCTTACGGCGTAGACGCCTATTCTAGCCCGGAGGGGGCGGCGGAGGTTGCTGCCCTGCACCTCCGCGATAGCCTTCGTCGCAACAAGGGCAACTGGGTCGCTGCGGTGGCCGAGTACAATGGCGGCACTAGTAAGACTAACCAGAACAACGCTGAGACGAGAGCTTACGTTAGCCGGGTCACTGGTCGGCCCCTGACTGTGCCTGCTGGCACTAATGGGGCTACTCAGCTTGCACCGGGGATTGATATCTCCGCGCTGACATACGACGAACTCAAGGACGTGGCTCCTGAGGATGCCGGTAGCCGCCGCCCACTCGGGCCTCAGGAAAAGCCGGTCAAATCGCGTAGCAGCAAGGCAGACCTCGTTACCGACAAGCTCATTGGAGGTCGCAATCTAGTCCCCGGTGATCGGGCTTCGCAGGCACCGGACCTCTCGGTTGAGCAGGGCGAGCAGAAGGCCGCCATTGCTGACGAGAAGGAGCGGGCCAGCACTACGTTCCTAGATCGGGTTTCGGCTGCGGTTGATAAGAACTGGGTACTGAACCAGCTTGTTCGGGGTATGGAGCGGGAAGCCTTCAACGAAGACCCCGAGTTCCATGATTTCTACGTCAAGAACATTGACGAGCTTGAGAAGATCGCTCAGACACCAGCGGAGCGCAACCGCCTTCGTGGTGCAACTAGCCGTCAGGACTACGCCCGCATTGCTGGTGAGCTTGCTGGCGAGCGTGAGCGTGACAAGGTAATCAATAGCAACGGCACGGGTCTGGCTTTCGAGCTTGGCTCATCGCTGGCTGACCCTGTGGGCTGGCTGGCTACTGCCGGTGTCGGCAAGATCGGTCAGTTCGGCTTCAAGGGCTACAGCCTCGGTCGGGCAGCTATTGAGGGTGCAATCGTCAACGAGGGCTTCACTGCCGCGCTCGATTATTCGGGCGTCGATCAGTCGTCCTCGGATTATGCCGTCTCAGGCATCGCAGGGCTGGCGCTGGGCGGCATCCTGTATCCCCTAACCAAACCCTCGGGCAAGCTCGATACGTCGCTGAGCGAGGCTACGGGCGCAATGCAGGGGCAAGCTCGCCGGGAGGCGGATGACGTGTTGGCACAGGCTCAGGCCGCTGCCGGTCCCGACGCTACCCCGGAGCAAGTCGTGCGTAAGGTGCAGGATATCAATACGAACCGGGTTCGCTCGGACGTTGAAGCCAGCCTAGCAGACGTGGGTGACGAGAGCAAGTTCCTGACTGCTGACGAGGACTTGATCCTTACGGCTGACAAGTCAGTACGTAATGCACAGATCACCAAGTCTGGCCTTGATGCTATAGATGACGCCGGGGAGCGGGCACTTGTGGCCGAAGTCACTGCACGGTCGGAGCAGATCGTTGCGAACAACCCGATTAATGCTGACGGCCTACAGGGTCGGCTGCTGAACTCGGTAGGACAGGAAAGCACGGGCTTGACCCTGCTGCGGTCCAAGTCGCCGGTATTGCAGGCTACTGCGATCCAGTTGCTCGAAACCACTACGGGTGCTGGCGGGCGTCGCCGTACTGCTGCTATGTCTCAGGTCGTCCGTGAGCGTCTCTATATGCGCCACATGATCGAGTATGAGCAGATGTTCAACCAGTGGCGGAAAGCTGAGAGCATCGGCTGGATCGAGGGGCACTTCAAGCAAGATGCCCGTCGGGCGTTTGATCGTGAGGTCTTCTTCGAGGTTGAGAAGCGGGCTGGTCAGAAAGCCGGGTTCCGTGCTACTACGAACAACGCTGTCGGTAACGCGGCGGATGCTTGGGAGCGCGGCATGGCACAGATGGCTGCTGAGCAGCGGGTCGTTGGCACCCTCGGGGCACAGCGCCTGCCGGAAAGCTCGACTGGGTACATGCGCCATGTCATTGATAGCCGTCAGGTTATGCGGATGAACGACAATGAGCGTAGAACTGTCGAAGGCATCCTCGCCAAACAGTTCAACACCATGAACGAATACAGCTATATCAATAAGGCCGGGGAGAAGATCACCAAGACCTTTGACCCTAAGTTCAGCCGTGAGTTGGCTAAGGCGTACCTAGTCAAGGCGATGCGTCGTGGTAACGGCTCGTTCGATGTTCCGGTCAACATTCACTCGTCGCAGTCTGCTGAGATTGTCGGTGATGCTCTGGAAGGGATGCGCGGACTTGACAAGCTAGAGAAGGAAGCGATCCTCGGCAAGTTCAGCCGGGGCGGTGCCAGCTACACCAAGGGGCGGCTGCGGCTGGACCTATCGGCCCCCATTGGGGAGGGCAAGGTGCTGGGCGACCTGTTCCGTCAGGATATCTCTGGCCTGTATCGTAGCTACGCCCGTAGGGCCTCTGGCGAAGTGGCTCTAGCTCAGTATGGCATCTATGGCAAGAAAGGACTTGACCTCCTACGGGAAGCGGCTGAGCGTACCGGAGCTACGGCACCGGAGCTAAAGGCGTTCGACCAGATCGCTGCCGAGTTCCTTAATACTCCGTACAAGAACGCCGTGCGTCACGCCTTCATGGACAACGTGCGGATTGCGACCTCTGCTGCTCGACTGGGCGGCATGGGCTTTACTCAGGTGGGCGAAAGCGCTAACGGCCTTGCGGCTGTCGGGGCCGCGCGTGTCATGTCGTCGGTCGGCTCTATGCCTAGGCTGGCCCGTGAGATTAGCAAGCTCGCTAAGGGTAAGGAAGTCGATAACCCAATCTTGAACTCGGTGGACACCTTGGGTGGTCACTTGGGCATGGATGGGTATCAGATGACCCGCATGTTCGATCTGCCTGATAATGAGGTTCAGTTGTACAACGACCAGACGGTCGGGCTGCTGGGCCGGGCATTGCGTGGCGGAAGCCACATGGTTGCAGTCGGTTCGGGACACCGGATCATTGCAGCTACGCAGACCCGTGGTATGGCCGAGCAGATTATCCGCAAGGCTGTGCAGCATATACGCGACGGCAAGGAGAGCAAGGCGCTACTGGACATGGGCTTCACGCCCGAAATACAGGCCGCTTTCCGCAAGAACATGAACAAGATCGCTAAGTTCGATAAGCGAGGCAAGCTGACCAGTATGGATATCATGGCTGGTGATATTGACCCTAACCTCGTCATGTCTTTCCGCGATAGCGTGGAGCGGGGTGCAGGCCAGATCATTCAGCGCACCTACACGGGTGAGACTGGGGCATGGGCGCACAACGACTTCCTCAAGCTGCTGTTCCAGTTCCGCACGTTCTCGATCACTTCGATTGAGAAGCAGTGGGGCCGCAATCAGATGAACTACGGGGCGCTCAAGTCCTTCGCTATGCTTATGGGCGCTATGTCCTTTGCCCTGCCGATCCACATGGCTCGATTGCAGGCGCAGATGATTGGCAAGTCGGAGGCCGAGCGGCAGAAAATGGCTGACGAGCGTATGAGCGCCGTAGCCCTTGGACGGGCCACGCTGAATTATGCATCCTCTGCGGGCCTGCTGGGCGACGTGCTGGATGTGAGCGTAGGCTTTGCGAACAATGTCGGGGTGCTGGACGATGACCTTGCTACTGCCTTCACGGGCGGTGGACAGGGGCGGCAGTCGGTGTCCGGTATGGTTCCGGGGCTAGGTATGGCCGACGATCTGCTGAAAGGCACCGTGGGAGGCCAGTTCGGCAAGCTGCCTAAGCTGCTGCCGGGAAGCAATCTCCCGCTGGTCACGCCTCTGGTGAACGGCCTGACGGCGGATGACGACAAGTAACTAGGTAGGGCTTCGGCCCTATCCTTTTCCAGTACCGTATGGCATAAGGATTAGAAATGGCTGATAGCATCTTATACAGCATTAATCGCTTCCCCGGAAACGGGACGCAGCGAGTGTTCGAAATTAGCTTTGCTGGTGGGTATATCAGCAAGCAGCATGTGGTTGCTCAGCTAGAGCGCCCCCTGCTTGATCCAATGATCTTGGAGATTACTTGGGTTAACGACAGCACTATTCAGGTTCCCGTGGCCCCCGGCCTTGGTGAAACTTTGGGCGTCTATCGTAGAACTCCTAAGGACAAGCCGCTAACGGACTTTGCTGACGGAGCTATCATTGACGAAAAGAGCTTGGATACGCTTGCCGAACAGGCCGTGTTCCTTGCAGCCGAAGCCAGTGACCAAACTGAAGATGCTGTTAAGACTATTCTTGATAGCGCGGCAGTGGTCGCCAATCAGGTTTCAGAGCAGGTGCGGCCGCTGTTTGGTAACGGCGCTCCGTCGCCCGATACAGGTATTCTTGGCTCTATTTACTACGATATGTCACAAGGCCCCGATTTGTATGGGCCTAAGCAGATTGTAGGAAATTGGGGACTTCCAAAGTCTCTGCGAGGCGTAGCAGGCCCGAGTAATAATACTCGCATTACGCTTAGTGATCTTAAAGCAGCGAACATCAACGATATCAGCAGCATCTACGACGGGGCTGTTTGGACGTGGCGCACTGGCGACTATACCGGTAAAGCAGACGACATTAACATCGTTGCTTCAAACGGTGTTGCCCTGTCCGTTGGGGCGTGGGTTCGCGGGTTCAGTGATGCGCTTACGGTCAATACCGTGGCAGAGCTTCGCGCTCGTCCTACTTTCTTGCTGCGACACGGCACAGTCGTAAAGACCCTCGGGTTCCACGCTCCACGAGATCAGGGTGGCGGCGAGTTCTATTGGAGCAGCACGGCCACTAACACGGACAACAGCGGTATTATTATCCGACCGGATAGTGTGTCTGCCTCGTCGCCGGGTCGGTGGTTGCGTATTCTCACCAGCGGTAAAATTAATCTCCGGTGGTTTGGAGCGAAGGGCGACGGCGTTACTCTTGACGACGTGGCTATCGACGCTTGGTTGCGTTATGCGCTCTCTGGCCGGGTTGCTGGCAGCTACGTGGGCAACATGGGATCATTCGAGGCTTACGCTCCGAAGGGCCAGTATCGTTGGACCGTGAGTGGGTTGTTCAGCCCGAATGTCCCGACGTGGGGCGCTAAGATTAGCGGCGATGGCCCGTGGTCGTCATTGTTCGTGCATGATCCAACGCAATCCACGGGAGAAGTGTGGGCGTTCAATAACAACGGCGCTAACGGTACTTCACCGACGGCGCTGACCCTTACTGATGTGGGTTTCTTTGCTGATACTGTCAGTAAGTCGCCCCCGTCTGATATCCCGACGCGTATCCACTTTTGGCAGATATTGTCGAATAGCTACGAGCAGGGCTATCGGTTTGAGCGGATCGCTGTTGTTGGTTTCACTAACGTTTACGATTGGCGCGGTAATAACGTCAACTCGGAAGTGTTCCATCATCAGTGTTATTACGATCTTAACCGAGGCTTCTTCTACCGTATTCGTAACCCGCAGGCATATAACCATAATCTGGTAGCTTGCTCGGTTATTCAGTATGGTGATATCCTGCGCTCCGAAACCGAAGTCGTGGGCAGCACTACTAACTTGGGATCGCCTGTGCTCCACATGTGGGGCGGGCAGGTTATCATGGCTGGTGATCCGGCAGGTGGGTTCTCCTACTTTGCCAACTGTCAGCCGTCATCCGTTGGTGTGAACATCACGCCGATGTTAGTCAGCGGGGTTCGCTTCGAGTTGCGGACTGCTCAGTGTAAGTTGTTCTATAACGCACCAGATCACGTTGCGGATTTGGTGTTCTCTGAGTGCAACTTCCTGCTGGGAATTGACGCTCCGGGTGTGTTCGTAGATTTGGTGGTCTGTAATCGCGGAAGCGTTGTGATCTTCGACAAATCTACGATTGACCCGCTGTTCGGTGCTACGGCTACCATGTCCTGCCCTAACGATACTTTCGGCTTTACTCGGCCGGGAGAAATCTATTTCAGAGATTGCAGGGTTCCCGATGCTATGGCAGACTGGATGGTGCGACCTACGTTTGGGCGTATTGTATCCACTGACAGTAAGACCCTCCGAGTTAATGCAGCAAGCGGCGATGCCGTGCTGGTGCAGGACTTTGCCCTCGGTGATCCGGGGCCGGGCGGAGGCAAACGCTATCCCGTAACGATTGAGGGGTTTACTCCTTACACGCGAGGTTGGCCGGGAGGCAATAACCTTGTTACTCGGGATGAGTGGATCATCCGCTTTGCCAAGGATGAGGTACTTCGTGAAATCCACATTGAGGCAGACGCCGGGTCTGTTGACACGACGCTTGTTTCATATATTGTTGGGTCTAACGATAAGGCCATCATCTACGGCCAAACCCCTGCAACCGCTTACAATACAAAGCAAGTGCTTCATCTGCGAGATTTGAATATCAAGCTGGATGATGATAACAAGCGGCGTATTCGAGTTTGGGCAGCTAATGCCACTGCTAATCGTAAAAGCGGCGGCACAATCACGTTCGTAACTAGAGGATAAGGAGACAGCCGATGGCGGCTAGTGAGACCGCCCTCGGGGCGCTGCACGTTAAAGTGACCGAAGTGTTGACTGAGGCTCTGGATGGAGACACCATCCCCGGTTACACTGAGGAAAACGAGGCGACGGGAGAAGTGACAGTCGTACCTGACCGGAAGCTCCCGCCCTCGGCGGCTATCATCGCTGCGGCGACGAAGTTCCTAAAGGACAACAACATTACCTGCGCTCCGTCTGACGACAACGCGGTGGGTGATCTTGTAGCTAAGCTGCGGGAGAAGCAGAAGGCTAAGGCGTCTCGAATGGAGCTTGCGGACGCGCGCAAGGACATGGGCTTCCTCTCGGGATTGCCTAACTAATGGCCGTGCGGGAGAGTGCTGATGCTACTCTCCTGCGCTGGCGGACGCTGAATGTAATCCAAGAGCATTACGCTCAGTTCGATCCGTTCCTAGAGGACGTGATGGACTTGCTTGGGTTTCGCACGTCGCCGGTGCAGAAGGACATTGGCTCGTTCCTGTGCTACGGCCCAGCGAACATCATGGTGCAGGCGCAGCGTGGTCAGGCTAAGACTACGATTACTGCCGCCTTCGCAGTGTGGACCTTGATCCACAACCCAAGCGCCCGTGTGCTGATCCTGTCCGCAGGCGGTACGCAGGCTAACGAAATCTCCACCCTTATCGTCCGCATCCTGATGACGATGGAGGAATTGGAATGTTTGCGCCCTGACCCGTCTAACGGGGACCGTACCTCGGTCGAGGCGTTCGACGTTCACTACACCCTCAAGGGTATTGACAAGTCGCCTTCGGTGGCCTGTATTGGTATTACGGGCAACATGCAGGGTAAGCGCGCCGACCTGCTCATCGCAGACGACATTGAGAGCGCTAAGAATAGTAAGACCGCGTTAATGCGCGAGCAGCTTATGGACCTCACCCGCGACTTTACCTCGATCTGTACCAATGGTCGGATCGTGTACCTCGGTACTCCGCAGTCGATGGAGAGTGTCTATAACACCCTTCCGGCCCGTGGCTTCACTGTCCGCATCTGGCCGGGACGGTTCCCTAACCCTGAGCAGCTTGAGAACTACGGCGACCATCTAGCCCCGTACATTCGCAGCCGCTTGCTTAAAGACCCCTCTCTTGCCTTTGGTGGCGGGATGCTTGGCGATCAAGGCCAGCCTGTCGATCCCACGTACATCGGCGAGGAAACCCTACAGTTCAAGGAATTGGACCAAGGCCCGTCTTACTTTCAGTTGCAGCACATGCTCAACACGAAGCTGGCGGATGCTGCCCGTTATCCTCTCAAGGTCGAACAGATCGTGATGATGGCGCTTGGCGGCGAATACTACCCATTAGAGGTTGCAAGAGGCTTCGGCGGAAGCAGCCTTCTGGATATCGCCATCTACAACACGCCATATAAGATCAACTCTCCGGCCAAGCTCAGCGAGGACGTGGGGAAGCTCCAAGGCAAGGTCATGTATGTTGACCCTGCGGGCGGTGGTAAGAACGGCGATGAAACGGCATACGCGGTGACTGGCTTCCTGAACGGCAACATTTATGTGCTGGCAGTGGGCGGGGTGCCGGGTGGCTACAACATTGAGCAGATGACTACGTTGGCCGAAATCGCAGAGCGGTGGCAGGTGAATAAGGTCATTGTCGAGAAGAATATGGGCTACGGTGCTTTCACCGAGGTCTGGCTTCCCGTACTGCGGCAGAAGTATGAGTGCGCCGTAGAAGACGACTTTGTGACCGGGCAGAAAGAAACCCGGATCATCGAGACACTCGAACCAGTCATAGCCCGAGGATCACTCATCCTCAACCAATCCGTCGTTGACGAGGATCGGGAGACGCTTGCGCGTTACCCGTCCGCACAGCGGCAGCTTTACAGCTTCTTCCACCAGCTTAGCAAGATTACCCGAGAGAAGGGTTGCTTGAACCATGATGACCGTGTTGACGCGCTTGAGGGCGCTGTTAGATACTGGCAGAAGGTTATGGCGATTGACCAATCGGAAGCGATCAAGCGAGCGCGTGAGAAGGAGTGGAACGAAGCAATGCGCGATCCTATGATGAAGGATCGCTACTCGAATACCGCACCGGGCCGTGGTGGCTCTGTGTTCAACAAATACCTCAGGAGCAATACTAATGCAAGAAGCTACCCTGCCTTCCCC
>Ga0182211_1000297_pt1 | contig 15906 bp, 15 predicted proteins | sample G5R1MG_20_FD_129660 | JGI IMG/M metagenome (GOLD analysis project Ga0182211, IMG submission 129660) | Switchgrass phyllosphere microbial communities from Michigan, USA - G5R2_MAIN_03OCT2016_LD1 MG | ecosystem: Host-associated > Plants > Phyllosphere > Phylloplane/Leaf | place: USA: Michigan... | reverse complement strand
GGTACCTGACAGCGCGAAGGGGTTGTCTAACCGGTCCAAACGCCATGACGCCTTCGGTGAGGTACCCGACAGCGCGAAGGGGTTGTCTAACCGGTCCAAACGCCATGACGCCTTCGGTGAAGTACCCGACAGCGCGAAGGGGTTGTCTAACCGGTCCAAACGCCATGACGCCTTCGGTGAAGTACCCGACAGCGCGAAGGAGTTGCCTTCCCGGTCACAACGCCATGACGCCTTCGGTGAGGTGCCTGACAGCGCGAATGAGTTGCCTTCCCGGTCACAACGCCATGACGCCTTCGGTGAGGCGCCTGACAGCGCGAACGAGTTACCTCGCCGGAGAGATGCATGGCAGGAATCAGCAGTCGCTTTGAACCAGAGGAGGCGCAGGAAAAGGGCGCTAACGCAACCACCGCAGCGTGATCTCACGCCGGTGACGCCCAATCTGGCGAAACTGGGGCGGCGTGACCCGAGTATGTCGGAAAAGGACTGGAACAGGAGGAGGCTCGAATTGCGCTACCTCCAGGATCCGATGGATCTCGCCGTGTTTGTGGCAAAGGAGCTGCGCAAGGATAAGATCAAAGAGATGCTACAGCTGGTTGTCATGGCGAGCCAATCAATGGATTGTATTGTCAGCTGGAATCACATCATCAAATACTACCTGGACCAGGGCAGGATTGCCAACGCCTTGAAGGTGTACAACGATGTACCGTCTTCCAGAGAACACGTCTGGTAGACAAACGGCTGACCCTTTGGTAGATGAAGAAGCGGGCACATTTTCCCGACGCCTACACCTACACCATTCTGCTCCGGGGCCTTTCGGAAAATGCACATCTATCGGGTTCTCTTAGCAAAGCTCTGTCCATATATCACTCTCTCAGCGCGCCCAACTCACGAGTTGAGCCGTCCATCATACATACAAACGCCGCTCTACGAGTATGTGCACGATCGCTTGACATGGATGCACTATGGGGAATTGCAGGCCGAGTACCCGAAAGAGGCCCTGGAGCGGCAAATGCCATCACCTACCTTACCGTCATTAATGCCACCAGGCAAAGTCTGTTACTCAACAGTCCCAAGGGGGAGACGGTCGAGCAAGCCGCAGCCAGAAAGGACCGCGGCCTTGTGGAAGCACGAAGAATATGGGAGGGCATCGTTGTCAGGTGGAGAAGGGCTGAACTGGTCATCGACGAGATGCTCGTCTGTGCAATGGGCAGGCTTTTGCTCATTGGAAGCCGGCCACGAGATTGGGATGATATACTATCACTCATCGAGCAAACCATGGACATTCCACGATTTGTCCCTCGACTGGGCACAAAAGAGCGGCAGTTGGCAGGAGTACCACGCCTCCGAGCGCCACACGTACCTATCGATCACCGTTTCGACGATACTCACCTTTCCCCCGACGACATGGGCATGCGAGGGGATGAATTTCTTTCTCTCAAGGAACAAGGTCGACCCTTGTCATACGTCCAACCGAGCGCCATTACCCTTAGCCTGATTCAGGAAGCATGCCTGAAGACTGTAGCGAGCAAGGCTTCTCAGCAATACTGGGACCTCCTGACTGACCCTAATTCTTACAACGTTGCTCCTGACATGGAATGTTACCACATGCGTCTGCGCAATATACGCCAAGCACGAGCTTCCTCTCAAGCCGTGAAGGTCTTACAGGAAATGGTTGACCTAGGCATCACACCTCGGACGGGCACCTACCGAATTGCGATGAGTGCATGCGCCCGTGACAAGAACAATCACAATTCCCTGAACCATGCCAGTCAAATTCTTGACATGATGACGAAACTTCAAGAAGATGTGGACCCCAAGACTGTCACTATGTTCGCCGAGCTCGCCATAGCATCCCCTCTTGCCACGGGACCGGACCTCGTGGAGGCACTCACCCGTCTCAACGCCATGGTGAACAACATTCGCTTGCAACTCAGCGTAGGAGGTCAAAGGCATGGTCAAGGGGGGGTTGGTGCAGTCTACCTGAGTGGACAAGCACGACAGGATGCTATCAAAGCACTGTCCAAGACTCACGGCGTATACGATCGCTTGGTGTTTTCCACCCTGATCGAAGAGAGCGAAAAGGCACCTTTTAAGCAGGCGAGAGCAAGGCTGTCAGCTTTCGTCAGGAGAATTATTCACAAAGACAATGGCAAAAAAAGGCCCCTGAAAGACGCTCTCGACCAGGAGGGTGGGGGTGAAGAGCCGAGGTCACATGATGGCTTGAAGGACGACAGTGGCAAAACACGACCTTTGAAAGACGCTCTTAGCCAGGAGGGTGGAGGTAAAGAGCCGAGGTCACATGATGGCTTGAAGAACAACAGTGGCGTAAGGGCAGAGAGTAAATTCAGAGTAGTTCGGCCCTTACGAGAAGTAAAAAAATATGTGCGGCCGAACAAGCCTAGACGTTGGGTGTTGAAGAAGCAGGCGCTTCAGGCATCTGCAACACAGTAAAGCACCTTGTAATAATAGTGTATGATACTGTAGATTCATGGCGCTGCTGATGAGACACGAATTATCACGCCGTTCTTGCCCACTCAATCGCAGTGTCTTGGTCTTTTACCTTGCCTCTTCCTACCCAGGTACAGCCCACCAGCCCGTGCGCCACCCCGATTCATCTCAAACCTCCGCGCCTTCTCCGCAACAACCCATACCCACACCCACATCCACACCCACAACCCCACCGCGGCCCCACACTATATAGCCTGTGTTCATCATGGGAAACGACGGCGGGAGTATCCCCAAGCGGCGTGAGCTCGTCAAAGAAGCCGCCAAAGCCCTCACGACCGCACAACTTAAAGAGGCGCAAACCGAACAGCAAGAATACTCGTGGTCCACCGACCCTCTTACCCGCAAACCGCTCGCGCGGCCCGTAGTCTCCGACGCAGCGGGCGTACTCTACAACAAAGACTCCATCATCGAGTTTCTGCTCAAAGACGACGACGATGCAGACAAAGCCGAGATGCGCAAGGTGGCGGGGGTAAAGGGCACCGTCGACGGCGGCTTCACCGAGCTGGGCACGTTTGGCGACCGTGTCAAGGGGCTCAAGGATGTTGTCGAGGTCAAGTTTGAGATTGCGGCCGACCCAGGCGAGAGGAAGAAGGGCAGGGGGGGGGAGAGGTGGGTGTGCCCGATTACCGCGACGGCGCTAGGGCCCGGCGCAAAGGCCGTGTACATTGTGCCCTGTGGGCATGCGTTCGCGGGGAGCGTGGTCAAGGAGGTGGCAGGCAGTGCCTGTCTGACGGTACGTGTGCTTGCTGCGCCTCGGAGGAGAGACTGCCGCGTGGCCAGAGTCGAGTGTGGCTAATGCGAGACATAGTGCAACGAGCCATACGCAGAAAACGACGTCATACCCATTGTGCCCTCGATGCCAGCCGACATCGCCCGCCTAAACCTTCGTGTCAAAGCCCTCCGGGAAAAGGGCCTCACACACGCGCTGAAGAAAGCGCCAGGCAGCAAGAAACGCAGCAAGAATGTCGGCAAGGAGGGCTGTGGTAGCGAAAGCATCGAGCCTGGCAGCCTAGCCAAGCGCACACCCTCGGACGAAGAGAGGGAAAGGGAGGAGAAGAAGAAGAAGAAGAAGAAGATGAAGAACGGGAAGGACCAGTCGGTCGCGGCAACAAGCATCGGCATCAAGAATGCCTCAACTGCCTCGCTGACGCGTAAGGTGCTGGAAGAGCAGGAGCACCTCAACAAGCGGAGAAAGCTTGTGCAGAATGAAAATGTCAATAGTCTTTTCAACAAGAGCAACAGCGAGCCCAAGATGGGCAATAGTGCGGATTACATGACGAGAGGGTTTAGCATTGGGAAGAATTGAGCGTTGGGCTTTCTATGACTTGCGTACATGCTATTCTGGAGCAGACGAATAAGACACTACTGAGACCTCAAGGTCTGTCCCAAGATGCTGGATCTTACGAGAAAGACCTTTGGAAGGTCTGAAAGGCCCAGGTATGGCCAGTCACACATGAGCAAATACTTCGAGCAAGTTAATTCTATATAGGTATTATTTGCGGCAGACTTTTCCGGACATAAGTGCCACCAGCTCCATCATGCAAATGCATTCGAGCACATACAGGAAGCTACTCTACGGCAACCGCAAGAACAAAAAGAAGATGCCAGTCTAACATGTGAGGGTGCCATGCCACCTTTCTCAACGTCTGGTCTTAGCGACTGAAACCTGATTTTATCAGGGTAACATCGCACGTCGGCTGACCCGCATGTCATAGGACAGTTGAGGATCGCAGTCGCAAAAGCGAGACGCGAAGCAATTCCAGGGGAAAGAAGTGTCTACTCCAACGCCGTACTAGTTAAAGAGTGCCCATCGACCTTGGGAAGTGATAAGCGAGGGTAATCACCGTTTACCAGCGGCTGTTACCCATAGGGGCTGAGTTTCCTCCACTCCAACCTGCCATAATAGTTAGATTCTTCTTGGTTACGAGGGAATGAACAAGACGTACCGCCACGGCCACCACCGCGACCTCCGCCACGGCCACGGCCACCACCCCAGCGGCCACCGCCACCACCGCCACCGTACCGGGCCATCTCATGTAGGCGGGGATCGATCTGCTGCTTGGACTCAGTGAGAATCTGGACGAGATCCCGAGCCTGCTTAGAGTCTATTGGGGCTGTTAGTGTAGCTAGAATAGTGGAATCTGCTATACGTACTCTCTGTAGTGAACAACGTGATCGCCGTTCCGTTAGCGCCAGCACGACCAGTACGACCAATGCGGTGAACATAGTCCTCCGAATTGTTCGGGTAGTCATAGTTGAACACATGGGTAATATTGCGGACATCTTTGAGAGCAAGGTTAGTGACTGATAGGAGAAGAGAGCATACGACGACCAAGATTGGATCGCGTGATCTGCACTATGTTGCAAGCAACCGTCTCTGTGCGCTACAACGTATGTCACGGCATCAAGTCCCAGTGGGGAGGCTATGGATATCTCCTGGTCCGGAAATCCTTGGAAGAAACTGCGACTTGGACAAGTCAAGTATCTCAGCTTGCTTCAGTAGTACCGTAAAAGTACCCGAAACAGAAAATAGCGAAGTCTAGAAGCTTCACCAGCGTAACCAAGGATCCCTGGGATCAGATTCAAGAGTATGCAAGCCCTGGACGATGTCATGGAAGCGAGTGTAACGAGCGCACAAGACGACCTAAGCAGAGCACAATGGCAGTTCACGCATCATAATAATTGGGGGAGGGAAGAGGGGAAGGGGCTTTGGGGGGCTTGTAATCATACCGATACCACGGGATGCCACATCCGTAGCAACCATGATGGGGCTCTTGCCAGTCTTGAACTCGTTCAAGACCCAATCGCGCTCATTTTGTTGCTTGTCACCGTGAATAGCTACCGGGTATTAGCAACAGTCATCAGCAGACGCGGAAGCACTTACAGAGCGCGGGCCACCCGTCTTGACGAAGGAAGCGGGTAATCTCATCGGCAACACGCTTAGTACCTGTGAAGATCAAAATCTTATTCTCCTTGTCATTCATGATGGTCTCGAGGTGTTTGGCCATGCGGTCACGCTTCTCGAACTCCGAAACAACCTCGACGATCTGTTGAATGCGGTGGTTGGCAGAGAGATCCATGGAACCGATATTAACCTGGATCCAGTCGTTCTGGTAGTCGGAAGCTAACTGGCGGACTTCCTTGGGCCATGTAGCGGACCACATGCAAGTTTGACGATCTGGGCGAATCTGACCAATGATCTTACGAATCTGAGGCTCAAAACCCATGTCAAGCATACGGTCAGCCTCATCGAGGACAAGATAGGTGACACGGCGTAAGTTGGTCTTGCCAGCTTCAAGCATGTCGATGAGACGTCCAGGTGTGGCAATGCAGACCTCAACACCACGAGCGAGATCACGGATCTGAGGACCCTTGGGAACACCTCCGTACACGCAGGTGTTTCGGATGCGAGACGACTTTCCAAACTTGCTGATCTCTTGCTGAATCTGAACCGCGAGCTCACGGGTAGGTGCGAGGATAAGAACAATAGGACCGTCGCCAGGTGCAAGCAGGGGTTGGGCGTTGATGTGGACGATTGCGGGCAAACAGTATGTGAGCGTCTTGCCAGAACCAGTCTCGGCAACACCAACAACGTCGCGACCAGAGAGAGCCATGGGCCATCCCTGCGCCTGAATGGCCGTGGGCTTCGCAAAGCCTTGGGCCTTGACCTCGTTCATGACATAGCTGGGAAAACCGGCCTCGTCGAAGGTGGTAACAGGCTTGGGGATATTCTTGCCCTGGACGGTCATCTGGTGCTCCTTGCGGTACTCGTCCACCTCGGAGTCCGAGCGGGCGGTGACCGCCGGGTCCTCCTTGTAGAAGGACTTCTCAAACTTGGGCAATGTGTCAAGGTCTGTCGGCGAGTTAATTGGCCGTTTAACCAGTGGAAGCGGTTCCAACATACCCCATTCTTGCTGTTTCAGGCCCTGGCCGAGCTGGGACATTCTGTCACCACCGTCACGGCCGCCGAAGCCGCCGCCGTAGCCGCCACCGCCGTAGCCGCCACCGCCACCGTAGCCGCCACCGCCGTAGCCACCACCGCCATAGCCGCCACTGTAAGCATATTAGTTAGTAATAATTCGTGAGTATGGCGGACGAGAAGGAAGGGAGCAGCCCACGCTACCGCAGCGAATCGTGACCGGCTGCTCGACCAACAACAGAAAGCGAAGCAAGCGCGGCCGCCGAACTCAATCTGCGCGTAAAACAGGGTGAGAAAGAAAAATGCGCAGATGGAAAGGGCTGCCATGAACCACGACACTGATGCCTGTCCCGCCATGTGTGAGGGATATCGTCCTACCCATACGATGATTGCTGGCTCGTGTAGTCGTGGCTGTTGTAAGACCCGTATCCAGCACTGCTGTGCTCGTACCCATTCGAGTAGCCGCGGCCGCCATCGCGACCGCCGCCGTATCCGCCGCCGCCGTAGGACATGTTGGGTAGAGTGAAATGTAGATGGGGACTGGTGTCAAACAAGAACCTGCCGGCTGACAAAGAGCGCGTTCTGAAATGTGAGACCGCTAGATGGTGGTGTCTGTGGGAGAGCTAGTTGCACGTGTCGCGTGTTTGTGCGGTGCGAAATGTACAGAAAGTCGAAAGGGCGTGAGTAGAAGGTGAGAGGGAGATGGCAACAACAGGAAAAAAGCTGCCTAGGCCTTGTCCCTGATTGCGCTTGTACCAGATTTTGTACGCTAAGACACGCTAACGCCAAGCTCTCTCGCCGAATCCGGAATGGAGGCAAGAGCCCGGATCCGTGCATTGGCTCCCTCTCACGTGATATGCGACAGATGATGGCATTACCACCACCATGAGAGTATCGTGTGAAGCGTCCTATAATGCAGCAAGGCTAGTAGGCCGGTGTTGGCTCATGATAATCGTGAAAGTCAGCGGGCACTACAAGGTCAGCTGGGAATTTGCATAGTGTCGGATTTGAAGCTGCTAGGAGTACTTGGTCTGGGTTCTATACATTGGATGTGACATATGGTAGTGGCTGTATACTAGTAGTTCTTTTGATACAGCAGTTCCAGCTTATGCCTATCAGCCATCTAGAGATTGTTATCGACGGCCTTGCTACAGTCGCTACTTTTGGCCCCTCGGCGGAGGCGAAGCCTCTACCTCGCCTCTCCACCAGCCCTCAGCCCCATGTCCCAGAAGCCCCGTTCCATCTGCATTCCATTAGCGTCTGCCTGGACAGTCCAAAGCTGCCTAGTACTCACATTCGTTGCATGTATGAAGATCTGCGCAAGCTCCTCGACTCGTGAAGGCGACAGCTTGGTGGCATGCTTCTCGATGAGATCCGAGCCTCGCATCATGGCCTCGCGGTACTCTCCTGCCACATACTGTTCGATCCACTTCCAGTAGGGACTGCCAACCTTGACCGAGTTTGGGTCTTCGTACAACCGCTTGGCTATCACGCCGTAGCCGATCAGACAGGGCAGGAGCGCGATTTGTAGTGCGAGCCAGTCCTGCGACTGACCAATGTCAAGCACATACCGAGTGTACGCGGTGGTTGCTTGGTCCTCATCTTTCTGGATGATGTCTTCCTCGGACAATCCATAGTTTCTGCAAAACTCGATGTGCAGCTTGATCTCCTCTTGCAGAGTGACAACTTGCTGGACCGATTGTCCGATGTCAGCTAGTGAGCTCGTCTTGTACGCCGACAATGCCGTCGCTCGTGCAAATTGCACCTTTCTTGTCAGCTTTAGTCATGCAACGTGCTTCAGGTGGCAGGCCCAAGTACCAAGAATAGATAGTCCTGGACAAGATAGTACATGAACTTCTCCACGGGCAGCGTTCCATCGCCCATCTGCTGCACGAATGGATGCATCGTGTATTCTTTCCATGGAGCCTGGACGTCCTCGCGATCAAGCAGGTACGCTATGAAAGAACCTGGTATGAATGGTAGGGTGTACGTCGAATGAAAGTGGTTGATGGGGCCGCTCCCTTGCCCGAGATCGGTACTTGTCTTGATGCCCGCTTCGATGTACAAAGTTGCTTTTTTGACTGCCTTGGCCATGCTCATACCAGCGGCGAGATTACACGCGATTGCTGATGCAAGCGAACAGCCTGTGCCATGCGTGTTCCTACAGTGGAGATACTTATTTTCCATCAGGCTTACTCCACCGTCACCCACAAGGACATTCAACACTACCTCATGGCCTTCTACGCCTTTGCTCGCTAACCCCTCTTTCGTGAACGGCAAATGTCCTCCTTTAAGCAAAACCCATTTCGGTCCGAGACTACGGATGTGCATAGCAATCTTGATAAAGTCATCTATTGTCTCGGGGTTCTTGACGACTATGCCGGCAATGCTGAGCAAGCGTAATGCTTCGGACAAGTTAGGGGTTAAAATCGAGGTGAATGGCAATAGCTCGTCTATGAGTGTTGAAACGGCAGTCTCGGGGAGTAGCTGAGAGCCAGATGTTGATACCATTACCTGCGTACTCTTCAGCTTCATGAATTTCACTACGAGTTGCTTGAAGCAGAAAGAGGTGGGTTTGGAATGACATACGGGGTCAACTACGCTGGTAGTTATGCTGTATCTTCGAAAAGCGTCCGCAACGACTTGAACGGTCTCTGCAGATGCTAGCATTCCTGTTTGACATCAGCAGAAAAGTCGCTATCAATAACGTCAAGTCTACCCGTCTTGATCACGTCGACGCCAACATCGTCACAAACAGCGTTAATTTGTTTCCTCACAAAATCTGACGGCGTGCAGTGGACGTCTTGTACACCCAGAGTGTTTTGTGCCGTCAACGCTGTGGTGGCCGTCATAGCATAACACCCATGTGCAGCAATGACCTTCTGATCTGCTTCCAGTCCGCTGTAAAAAGGCCTGTCAGTTTTCTGGCTTCTTAGAGGCGGATGCAATCTGCGTACGCCCCACCCGAGCTATCAGAGCCAGCAATTACTAGAATTCGCTTTGCTGCCATTTCGGATTTGTAAGGAGTGAGATTTGGAGGTCGAATTCGTCGTGTCATTCTGCGTCTATCTTTTTTTGGCCCCGCTATTCGGAACCTGTGCGGAACGCACGTCACCACTTTGAAACATGCCAACAGCTTCGCTCCTGAACTTTAAAATGCTCCCCATATTCGTTGTTCCCGCATAATTAATAATTGGTCCTCCCTGCAATATACCGAGCCCGTTCATAGCCCATGATGCATTTACCGGACAGTATAACCAGATATACAGTGCGATTGAACTTGTTGAGGCCAGAGAGCGATCAGGTTAGAGCCCAGCCGTTGACTTTGTTCCCATACTACCTAGAGAGTTCTGTCGTTTCTCTGGCCAACGCCAATGCAATGCGCTGTCTTGCCTCACAATGGCTATATAGCAGCTCTATCCTAGGAATGAATTCAGTCCGAGTCCCCTTCAAAGTCCGAGATGTTGGGATCTAAGGGTTATCAGTGCTACCCAGGCACACAGAGCAGTCATGCCTACCTCGAAACACCATGTACTCCAAGGATCCGCCGGTCTTCTTCGCCAGACAATCCTTAATCAGAATCTGGTCACTCTCTCCCAATATAGTCTCGGGATCTGCCATGTCGACATGAATGCGGATCCCCGAATTTCCTGGCCCAAGTCGAGATATGTACTCAAGCAGTCCATCCGTAGTGAATTTGGAAATGCCCGACAGCGTTACACTCCGAAGATTTTGAATGCCGGCAAGACTTTCTAGAACTATATCATTGATTTCCAGACCACTCACGTAGAGTTCTTCTAACAGTAAAAGACTGGTGAATATGGCGATGAGATGCTCATCCCTAAAGATCTCAGGCAGTATCAATGTGAGTTCTCTAAGCTGCTTAAGTTGCTTGAGCGAGTCGACTAGGGTGTCCAAGTGGTCGCGAAACCTATGAGTAAGTCAGGTGATGTAAATGTCAGGTCCATAGTAGGCATTCTAACATTTCTTCGGTCTCACCACTCAGAAATAAATGTCTCAGCGAAGCCTGCTGATGTACAAGCGCTTGATGAAAGTTGGTATGGTCTTTGAGGGTGTAAGAGTCGATGTGGAGACTAGTTAGTCGCATGTTGCGCTCCAAGAGCACAGGCGTTACGAGAGCGACACCAGATTGACAATTGGAAAAGTCGAGACATCGAAGACTCTCGCATTGTCTCAACCAAGCAATTATCGCTAGAAAAGCATCGTGGTTTGTTGTTTCAATATCCTCCGCTCCATGTAGGTCGTCAATCCTCAGGTTCTTCAAGGCGGTGCAGCCTTGAAGTAACGGCATGTGTGCTAGAGAGTCGTTTGTTACACTGAGCTGTAGATCTTCCAGGGACTGCGCATGATAATTGAGAGCGAGGAATGTCTCGGGGCCGGCTCTAATGTCGCTAATTGCGTGGAGTGTCTTCAGAGAATTGGGTCGCATTGAGGAGAGGAAGTTGGAGAACGAACGATCTGTTCCCTCAGATCTCCAAGTGTAGATCATCAACGAACTGAACTGGGGGCAATTCTCCCGAAAAACAGTATGTAGTCGCTCATCCTCTAGCACCTTGCCATCCCAGAGCTCGAGAGTATTCAGTCGAGGAAGGCGTGGAGCCCACCTGGCAAGTGCACCAGACGTGACTAATGGGGGTTAGATGCTGGCTAATTGGCAATTTCCGTCCACCACTTACGCTCACCACTGATTGACTCAAGGGTGGGTGTATGGGTTGTAACTACTGTGTTTTGTTAGCATGAAGAAGATACTGTCAGCCCTTCACTTGCCTTCCCCAATCGCATCAATGATGTCTGTGTTTTTGAGTCGTGTGAACTGTTTCCCTTGGACGTTGGACCATATCTCGGATTTTTCAAATTGTTTCAATGGACCACAAAAGAACTCTCTGTGAGCTGTTAGCACCAGGAGAGTACTGTGCACCTAGCCACTTACTTGGATATCTTTGGCCCGAACTGGTCGTCATCGAGCAAATTGCCCAGATCCCGGAAGTCGAGCGATTTGATATATCGACAGTAGGGGAAGAGTGTGGTACCAAGACTGGATGCGATAATTGATTTCCATAGTATGGACCATCGCTGTAGCATCAATAGCTTAGCCGCCGCGGGCAAGCCATAGAAGTCATCACCACCTCCTCGCACAGGAGCTAGATGATGTGACCTGAGAGTGTTAGTCAAGATTTGTCAAGAGAGGTGGGTCAGGTGGAGAAGTCCCAGCCCAAGAGTATTTTCGGCTTACCGATATAGATACGTTAACGCTGGCGCAGCAAGGATGCGGCTTGAGCACGCACAGTTGAAGAGCGTGTCGAACTGTTCCTGGGCCGCGAGCTCCTCGCATATCAGATGCAGGATGTCATCCGGAATCAATAAATCGGTCATACCGGTCGAAATATCTCGAAGCAGCCACGGATATCACATTGTTGAGTGGAGGACTACAGGACTACACGCATAGCATGACGCTGGAGCTTGGTTTTGCGCTAAGGACAGCCAGAGCGGGTTAGCGCGCTTTCTAGAATCCGACTGACCTGCATGTTGTTCAATGTATCAGCGTGCGGTCCATATCTTATTGCTCCAACTCTACGCCACAAGGTATGTGAGGCGGAAGAAGAAGCGGAATATGGTCGTCCTGAATTTCACACTCACGCCCGAAGCGGCGTCCAAAGTCCACGACCTGCTTGTATGTCTAGGGAAATTCGACGAAACAGTACTACTTGAAGCGCGTCGAGATAGAGTAGGTTGCAAGCTATGCTATGGAATGGCTGTATTGTCTAACCTGACTTGTTTCAGCTTACATTCACAGCCCTGAACTCTTCAAAGACTGCGTATGCCGCCGTCGGACTTGATAGCGCCCAGTTCTTTCTGAGCTATGAGTGCGTGCCAGGTAGTGGGCCAGATGGTCGTTTCACATGCAGCATGTACACAAAGGCCCTTCTCTCTGTTTTCAAGGGCAGGCTGTTTGATCCGTTAGGGAGAGAAGGCGCAATTGATCGCTGCGAAGTTTGTGTACATGAGCGCGAGACGGAAGCGCAGTGTCGCTTTATCGTGAAGATGGTGTGTAACCAGGGCGTTGTCAAGACCTACAAACTCACATACGAGGCCGCTGAAGTACTGCACGCACTATTCGATCGAAGTGTGGCACGGAACCACTGGAGCATGCATTCTGGGGCGGTCAGAGAGTACATTGAGTACTTTGGCACGAAGACAGAGATGCTTGATATCTTTGCCGGCGATGACAATCGATGTGTGTTCAAGAGTTACACGGAAAAGATTTCGAACGGGAAAGAGATTCTCAAGCACCCGTTGGTTACAGCAGTCGCGGTAAACACGTCCGACTTTGATGAATTCTGTGTCGCAGCCGGACTACACATCGTCATTAGTGTCAAGGACTTCAAGGCTATTGTCGTACATGCGGATACATTAAAAACAAGCCTCAAGGCCTACTACTCACAACCGACCCGGCCGCTGCAGTTCAGTTATGGGTGCGATGGGTTACTTTGCGACTTTACCCTCATGACTTCAGGTGACATCAGCGCAGCTCCACCCATACCTACGGCCGCTCCACAGGAACATAGCAAGACCTCGCGTGCAGTCTCGAACACCACAGGAAAATCTGGAACCTGTAGCACACGGTCTGCCATGCCTCCACCCATGGAACCCGTATCTCGACCCGATCGGGCTGGACGACTGCGCAATCTAGGCTCACGACAAGGCCCGACTATGGCACAAGCCAAGGCGGCACAAATGGACTCCGAGAGTCTCTTTGTTCCTGACGATGGAGAGGCTAGAAGACGAGAAGACGAAGAGGAAGATTTGGCATGGGCGCCTGTGGACCTTGAGAAAGAAGAAACGCTGGGCTGGGATGCAAGTGCGAATGACGATGGAGCTGTCTTCCCAACATTCAGAGACAGCGGGAGTACATCGAGAACAGACATGTTTGAGACCACCGAGATGTTTGAACCAACACAGCGGGTTTCACAGATCAAGGGACTTTGGTAGATGGCCATGGCTGGGCAACGCCGTTGATAGATTGTATAATGCCCATACGCATGAGAAAGGCTCCCAAACTAGAATCCTCTGGGGGCACCCAAGTTCCTTTTCTACCAACCGCTCTCATGATGGATCACATTCCAGCACACCCGTCGTGTCTATACCGTCTTCCTAGCCAGCATCTTCTTCCAGCTGTGCATTCAACATGGGGATTCTCTTGACGGAGATGTCTCTTTCCAGCTCCGGCAGATCCTTTAATCTTTCCATAAACAAGATGCTTAGACTATCGTCTTCCACGTAGTCCCAATAGTGCAAAGAAATATCTGTCGCCACAAGCTCCTTGGCGCGAATTTGGGCAGGCAGAGATATTCCGGGCGATCTGTACACCAAGCATGCAAATGCTAGGACATCCCAAAGATTGCGGTTCTCAAGTTGTTCCAATTTCTCGACAACATGGTCCATCAAATCGTTCATGCCTAGCTTTTCTGCTGATACCCAGGCAGCCATGCATTGAGCGAAGCCCTCTCTTGAGTCCTCTTCGTTGATCATGCGGTCCCCAAAAGACCCGTTCTCTAGATATTGGGCAACAAATGTAAAATCCTCAGGATCAATATCAGCGAGTCCAGGGTGTGTTAGCTGATACATCCCATCATCGCTGATGCCAAAATACATTAGCCCGGCGGTAGAATCTCGAAAGTATGCCTTATTCCAGACTTTGTTTTTCCGGAAGAAGAAATTCTTGCTTTCGTGGCCCACTGTAACTCGCACAAAGTCCCTGCTAGTCTCCCTGTTATTGTTAGTAGTATCCTTTGGGAGGAAGTAAAAACATACATATTATCTTTAACCATATCGCTGTTCCGAGTATCGGGCAGCTGACCTGATAAACTCGAATTACGTTGATTGGTAGTCATACTTGGAGGAAAAGAAACAGTAGTTTGCTTTTTAGGAGGAGCTTGGACTGTTTTGTTAACTCTTCTACTAGGGTCAGTGCTCCGTATTTGGGAGAATGCAGACTGATTGTGGTCATGGTTCAGATAGCTTGCTGGTCGGTTTCTAGCTGAGATATCCCGGGGGACAGCAGAAGTCCTTAGGGTGGATTGAAAGGCGGTCCGTGGTGGTGGAGGCAGTTGGATTTTCGAGTCCTCTTCCTCGGAATCTGAAATAGTCAGGACAGTACTCGATTGCTTTGCCCTCTGTTGTGATGATAGTGGCGAGGACGGCAAAATTGAATGTCTGATTTCTTTTGCAAAAGTTAATCTGCTTTGTCTCTTTGCCTCTTGGATTGTCAAATCGTCAGAGTCTTCGCCTGCATCGGTGCCCGAATCTACTCCTCCTGTATCAGAGTCTGACGAAATGACTATTACATCTTTTTGTACTTGTTGCCTCCAATAGTCAAGGCCAAGTCCTTGTTCAAGGGCATTACTACTCATCATATATGCTTCGCTAAGACCAGGTGTGTTTCCTAGAGTTTCTTGGTTCATGAAAGGAATAAAGGGATCGTAGTTATGTAGTTCGCTTGCATGTGCCCAACGCCTATCGCTGTCAGCAATCTTATCCCAAGGCATGCTTTTGCAACCCTACAAGACTAGCTCGCCCATGAGTAAAACTAAGTGAACATGGGTGCCGGGATGGGTATTCCTGAAATCTTGTGGCGCAATATCGTCGGGGCAAACCACTGCAGGCCACAATGGCGTACTTGACCCTGACCTACGGTAGAGGACAAATGCCCCCATTGTGTGGCGCATTATTGTCTAACAAGGCAGAGTTTTTTGATTTGTCGGAGTGGTTTGTTGCTAGGCAGCGTATTTGCTTTCAATGGCGTGAGGAAGAAGATTATCTGCAGGAATTGTACTTTGTGGGTAACCCCGAATCTGATGGTCCACGCAAGTGGGAGGGAGAGCAGCATTGTTGCTCGAGTAAATTGGCGAGGAATGGCCATTCTATGAAGTTGCATGTCGCGGTGAAGGCGCGCCTTACTAGAACTCACTTCGGATAAGCGTTCCGACCCTGATCAGTTTTTCTCACCAGTGAGCTTATCAAAACCCTCGAAAAAGAAGCCCGGGCGGTGTAGGGTCACAAATGGCTTGCATTGAGGAGTGTACCTAGCTAAAGCTCGGGAGTGTACCTAGCTAAAGCTCGGGAGTTTACCTAAGCTAGGCCGCCTGCAACAGCGAGTGGAAGGACATGTGGCACTGACCCTCCCATCGACAATCTCACGCCCAGTGGAGTACCCAGTCTCGTGCACAACAGAGATTGTGACACGCACATTCACATCGCCACCGTCATAGAGGCTGCCCTGGAACCTACAGAAACGGGAGCGTGCGGTCCCTGAAAACAAAAACAAAAAACAAGCAGCCCTCACCGCGCAGGCCTTCGCACAACCGCAACGATGCTCGGACTCGGCGCAATGCAGCCGCGACAAGTGGCCGCCCAAGTCCTCAACTTTGCGCTTGTTCTCTCTACAGCCTTTATGATGT